>JFJP01027261.1_pt1 | contig 20235 bp, 23 predicted proteins | sample 431651 | NCBI WGS metagenome assembly JFJP01 (sample SAMN02602958, study PRJNA72255) | Microbial mat metagenome, whole genome shotgun sequencing project. | biome: fresh water; feature: sink hole; material: water; isolation source: purple microbial (photo- and chemosynthetic) mats found in...
GAACTAGTAGTTGGGTGTATTTTATTTTTGGAAATCATTTGAAATGAAAAAAAATAATTAAAAAAATTGTGGAAAAGTGAGAAAAAAAAAAACTTTTAAGAAAAATAATTATATTTCCTTGTGGCAATTCATTTTTTTATTGTAATTGAAAAGAGCTATTAGGAGTGATGATTAAAAGCTAATTTTTTTTTTTTTTTACAAAAAATAAAAAATTTAAAATATGAAACTTTATAAATGCAAATTTTTTTCTTTAGAAATTATGAGTATAAACTTTGTTGGTCTTGATAACTTTTTCTTCTAATTCATGAACCTTTTTAATCAGTTCTTTGCTGATATTTTTTTGATTTTCCAATGCCAATTCCCGATCAGAAATAGTTTCAGTTAAAGAATTAGCCTAATTAAATTCTAAATTCCTATCAAAAAACTCAAAAATTAAAAAGATACAAGTTTTTGTAAAAATTGTATTTCATTATTATTGAAAACATTTGATTTATTTCCACTATTTCCTATTCTACATGGTTGTGTATTCGTTCTCATAAGCTTTTTGCTTCCTTTTCTATTGACTTCTTGTGATAAAGTGATTTTTAACCTTATAAAATCAATAAATATTTTTTTTTTTATAGTTTAAATTTTTTTTACGTTTCAATGGTTATTTCTAATTGTTTAATATGATCTTTCAGCTTCTTATTCTCTTCATCCACGCAACTGAAAATTGGCTGATAATTAGTTTTATTCGCAACACAAGAACTCACCATTTTGTCGCTTTCCTCTGAACTTTCTTTGGTTTTTTCCTTTAAATTCTCTTTGATTTGCATCAAACTATTTGAAAAAGACTCATTCTTTTGCTCAAAACCGAAACTATTATCCAAATTCTCCTTTTTTGGGGTTTGTACCATTATTGCCTTTTCTTGTTTCAAAGATTCGTATTTCTTTTTATAATAATTGAATTCATTCATCATTTCTTCATATTTATTTACCATTTCTTCAGATATTAGTTGATTTATTTCAAGCTTCTCAGAAACCTCGATTTTTTCTTTCTTTATTTGTGATAATTTCATTGTCAAATCCTCAACATTCTTCTTTAAATCCTCCACTTCCACCCATGTCAATTTATGTTTATTTGGGAAAGAAGGCATCAATTTATTCATTTCTTTTTTTAATTTATCGATAATCTCATCTTTGGAAAATGATTCGGCTTTATAAATATCGATTTCCTGCAAAAAAAACAGTTTCTGATTCATAAAACTTTCCATTTTTTTCTTTAAATCCTCATTTTCTTTATCTAAATCGTAATAATTTTTTGTACAAATTGCCAATTGATCCCTCAAATCTTGATTCCCTAGTTCCAAAGCCTGGTTTTTCTCCCCCATAACCACTTCTTGCTGTTTCAAAACATCTTTTTCTTTCATATGTCGCATCACTTCTCTATTCAAATGTTCCATCTTTATCAAAACCTCATAGTTTTCAGTAGTACTTTTCCTCAATGAACGCCTTTTCAATGCAGCACTTAAGCATTTCTCAGTTTCCTGATGACTTTCTTTCGAAATTTGTTCTTCTAAACTCAAATTTCCAATTAATTCTAATTGCTTTTGTTCGTTATTGTCAGGAAAAATGAAGGTTTCTAACAATTTTTCTCCAGAAATCATACGAACTGTCATTCCGATGATATCTCTTTCAATGTTGTTCTTTGCAGAAAGTTTCACGTAATTTTTTTCATTGAAATAAATCTCGTAGATATTGTTGCTTTTTCTTATCATGTTTATCTTCGGAATCTCTTCAAACTGCCATGAAATCAGCTCAATTTGAGGTTTTAAAATGATTTTTATAATATCACGACTGATTTCTAAGAAACCTTCATTGGGAAATTCAATATTCTCTCGGTAGTTTTCTAAACAAATTGAATCGATTTTTGTGGGAAATTGATGACAATTATCATCTTCAGCTATTTTCCTTACTTCTTCTTGAATTTTATGATCAAAAACCAAGGGGCCTACTTCTTTTATCAGAGGAATTCCTTTATAATCCTTTAATCCAACTACTGGACAAGCTTCTACTCTTATTCTATTAGAAAGTATTTATGTTATTTTTACATTAAAATTAATGTATTTTTAATGAACTTCATGCCAATATCATCGGCACAAGGCTGGTAAAAAGCACCTGTTACTCCAGAAATTTCGATTATTTCATCAAGTATATTTATTGTGTACCACTTACAACATAAAGCTACTGGCTCTTTGATTTTTTTCTCATTAACTTTGAAGGAATTTTTTTTAAAAAAAGGGTTTTAGGAAAAAACTACATTCTTCTTTGAAGGATGCTGTCACAAAGAGAAGATCTGTGTGAATCGGACCTCCTGAAAGAGAGAGATCAAAGGATTTTTCATCATAGTTTATATCTTTTTTAGTTTTTTCAGACATTTTTAAAAGGTTTAATGATGGGAAAATTAACTAATTTTTTTAATTTTTTCACTTTTGTTTATTAGGGTTTGAGATTATTTCTTTATGAAAATATTTAAATTTTTCAATAAAAAAAATAATTTTTTTTTTGCAATTTGTTTTTATTTATTTTTATTGTGGTATGTCTTCGCGATATAGGGAGCGATAATTTTCCTTGCAAAAGGTCAGCTCATCACGACAATCTGCTAGTTTTTTGGCAGAAATCTCCACTTTTTTTTGATATTTTTCTTTTTTGACACTGCTTTCAGTCCTATTTTCCCAACAACCAAAAAATTTAAAAAATAAAAAATCAATGAAAAATCAATGAAAACCTGTCCAATTTATTCTTATAATGCTTATATTGCGACAACAATAGTGCAAACTGTTTTTTCAAGACCCCTAATTTCTCCCTCATACTCAATCCCAACATGCCATTTTCCGCAAGAAACTTGTTCATCTCTTCTAAAGGTATTAATGGTTGTTCTAATAGCTTCTTTCTGATCAAATCTTTTTTGTTATCTTCAAGATTAGGCAGACTTTTTTTGAATTCTTCTCTTCTTTCAACAACTTTCTTTTCCCAAATTGCCATCTATATTCAACTATCTTTATAAACTATTGATTTTAATGTTTACATATGGGAGATTCCCCTCCATTTCTTTTAAATACAGCTCAAGAAACTCGTTTTCTGTAAGTGATTTATTCAGCTTTTTGGCTTTATCAAAGATCATTTTGAAGGTTTTCATGAATTCTCGCAGATTAACCCCCGCAATTTTTTGATTTCTCTTTAAATAATTATATATGAAATATATAAATAATAAACTTTTTTCCTATAGCCTGAATTATTCATAAATATGTCTTTTTCTTCTTTGTTTTTAAAGAACCCTAATTTCTTATAGACTTTCAACAGATACTTCCTATTAATGCCGAATTTAAACAAATGGTCATGTTTTTCAAAGAAATCACTCAATAAATCCTTCGTGATTTCTTGCAATTTTATCTAATATTTATAATTTATTATTCCCCTCTTTAATAGAGAAAATAATAAATAGATAAACATCTCCAATTCTTTGTTCTATTATCGTTGGTCCGATATAATTTTTTTCTCCAAAGACCCAACGCTTTAATTTCTGCTTTAAAGGCTCTTTATATTTCCAATAATTCAATAAGCCTATTTTCATTTAAACAATAATAAAGGTTTTTTCTTCTTTAGATAAAAGAAATAGGAATTTCACTTGTGTATCCATCAACATAATTCATAAACAAAGAGATTGTTAAAAGAAAAATTATCTTTTTCTTATGATCTTTTAATGTGAACAAGATCCTATTTGGGAAAGAAAGCACTGTTTAGATTGTATTTTAGTCGAGAAAAAAGCAATTCTATTTACGTTTTTTCTGAATTGTTCGATTTAGCTCATCGTTTTCTTTCATAATCTTTTTCCGAGGCTCCTATAAAAGGAAAAAGAAAAGGTTTTTAATGAAAAAATTGAAGTTTTTAAATGAAAATAATAAGAGGTTTTATTTCAAACAGAGAATTTAAAAACAAAATGAAAGGCTTTTCATACTATATTCTTTGTTAATCTGATGAAAATGTGTCTTTTCGAGGAGAAATTAAGGTTTCTTGAATAATGGAAGAAATTTCGGAGAAAAAACATTTGATCGGTGCTTTAAAAAAGAAAAAAGATTTTTTTGATTTTTAATAATGTATGAATTTTCTTAATTTTTAAAAATTTAATTGATGTTATTGATGTTTATCAAAAATTATTATTTAAATTTTTTTTAAAATTCAAATATTTATTAGAATAAAATTTTAATTTTTTGATTATTTCTTATTGTTTTTTAAAATATTTATTGATTGATTCTTTTTGTTTGGAATTCGCTAAACTCATTGCATCTTCTCCATTTAAATCTTTTACGAAAGGATCTGGGTTTTTCTGCAGCAGAGCTTCAAGAATTTCTGCATTGTCGATGCATAAGGCATAATGTAAAGGAGTCATTCCTGTCGAATCAGGAATATTAATATTCAAACTGGCGTAATGTGGTAAAAGAGTTAAAAATGAATTGATTTTTTCATTGTCGATTGAAAAATGCAATGCATTGACACCAGATGAATTTTTATTTTCTAACGCATAACCTAATATTAATTTATTTGAAATGATTAAAAAAATAATTAAATACCTTCTGTTATCATTTTTTTAATCTCTTCTACATTTTCTTCAATCACCAACTTGAAGAATTGATCGATCATTTCACTAATTTTTGAAAATTAAATTTAATACTATGAAGAAAAGAACGGTTTCTGAGTATTTTCTATCTTAAAATCAACTGAATTTTCATCATTTTGAATTATTCTGCTCATTTTCACTCCAAACCCTCTCTTAATAAAAAATATTAGTTTACACAATTTTCAATGCTACTTTTTCTTTATTTTGGTTTTCCATTTCGTTTTCATTAAGGAAAATATCTTTTTCTTCGTCTTCTTTTGAAAAAGGCAAAACTATTTCTTCAAATGTCTTGATATATAAAGCCATTGCCTCATCGCATTTAATCCCTCCTTTTGATTTCCAAGCTTCCCTAAATAAAGTCCCAAATGAAAAACTTATAAATTCCTAATAGAAAACCATTTTTTTCCTTCAACAATATCAAATAAATTCGGCTTTGGTTTATTGCAATCTCCTTCTTTCGCTTGTTTAAATAACCCTAATTTTAATAAAATTCATTAATAAAAATAACGAATAATATAAGACCATAAAACATTAATTGTTGATCATTTGATAAAGAGGCACAAGATTTTAGCAAATCACAAGCTTTTTTAAATTTCTGTTGCAAGGGAGCATCTGATTGAAAATAATCTTGATAATTGATCTTTTGGTCTTCCTCATTTCCAGCAATTTGTGTATTTTGAGTCTTCGGTTTTGATTTAAAGAACAAGTAATTTATAGGCCAATAAACCAGTCTCAAAACAAGTTTTGGAATAAAGAAAATTTTTGAACTAATGGATGAAGTCAAAGTTTTTTTCTTCGAATCCATTCAATTTATTAACAAATTGTTTTTTCTCTTTTTTAAGTTTGCAAATCAATAAAAAATTCTTAATTATTTTTTTTTATCATACTAAATAACTTTTTTTAATTTTAATAATTTTTTTTTTATTATTTTAATTATTTAAAGTTTGAACCCGACTTTTTCTTTCTTGTTGAAATTTTCTCAAAGTTTCAACATTATCTTTCAAACCGATAGGAGGTAAATTGTTTTTCTCCCAAATTTTGATATACCTTTTTTTATGATAATCTCCTATTCTGGATTGAAATCTGATATTATATTTCGTTTTAAAGTTGAGCAGATCGCTTTTTTCATTCTCTATCTTTATAATTTCATCATCTTTGTTTATTTTCTCATCTTGAACAACTTTTCGATGAGTAAAATATTGATTATTAAGCTGTAGATTGATATTATTGTTTTTCTCTAAATATTTCTTATATCTTTGCAAAAGCCTTTCCAAGTAATTCTCACTGTACAAAAGGGTATTGCATCTCATTTGTAAAAGATTATTATTTTCATTTGTTAGTGATATGGGCTTTTTAAAAGAAAGTGATGAATTATTTGTTTCATTTGAATTGAAATTAGTCGCTTTGCTTTCATTTTCTTTTCTCGTATTTGTGATGATTTTTGTTATATGATCAATTTTCTTCTTCATATAAGGGGGTAATTCCTTTGTTAATGCTTTTGGCACTAAATATAATTGCATGGCCTCAGAATCTTTACTTATATTAGCTAAATCTAAAATCTTTTTTTGATATTCATCTGTGGGAGTTTGATAATTTAAAACTGAAGCGATTTTCTTGGTGCTCTCTTTTAAAAGACTAAGCTGAGCTGAGGCTTCCAGAGTTTTAGCTTCTGATTGCTCCTCAGAAAGAAGATTGTTGAAAAACTCTTCAGATTTTTCTGTAAAAACCAGACGCGACATTGAGTAATAAATTAAAAAGAAACTATTAATTTTATGATCACTTATTAAGCATTTTTCTCATTTTTTATTATTATTTTTTTTTAAAATCAAATTCTAGCTTTTTAATGCGGAGGAAACCTTTATTAATAAAAAAAAAAATTAAAAAAAATATAAAAAATTGATTTTTATAATCCTTTTCAATTTATCTTTGTTATAGCCAAGCTGGATTGTTTTTGTTCTCATATAATGGATAAAACTCTTTTATATTGGATTTCAAAAATATAATTTTGACTCCGAATGATGAATTTATTCTTAATAATTTGAAGATTCAAGAAGAAGACAGATATTACAAGAGAACTTACTCAAACCACAGGAATTTTTTGCGCAAATTGGAAGGTTTATCAAATACTTTTGGATTTTCTTGAGTTTATTATTTAATTTATGAGAGGATAATTTTCATAAGAGATATTGTTTTTGATGTGTTTGCAGTGAAATCTTTAAGCAACTGAACAATAATCAAAAAATTAAATATTTCCTATGTAAATCAAAAAAACATTGTAAAGGATACGGAACAAGAAAAGAAAATCAAAAATTTAGCAGAATGAGGAAATTTTAAAATTGAAATTCGATATTTATGATTATATAAATTATTACTGATATTAAGATGTTAAAAACATCTTTCAAAAGTTCTATGATATTGAAAAATTAAAGTTTTTGTTTTTATCTGAAGAACAATTGAAATCATTCAATAAAACTGGAACTTGTGTTAGAGTCTTTTAATGGAATTTAGCGAATATATGAAAAGAGAATAATTCCAGTGAAGTCCATCTTTTCAATCAAACAGTTTCAATCTTTCTCTAAAAAATTTAATAATTCTGGATAAAAAGATAGAAATATTTTTTTAATTTTTGGTTTAATTCTAAGATTTTTTAGAAAAAACATATTGTTGCAGTTTCTCTTTTGATTTTATTTTTAAATTTAATTAAAATCGTTTTTTTTGGTTTTGTTTTTAATAATAAAAAATCGTTTTTTTTGTTCATTTGAAAATTATTTCTAAATTCGTTTTTTTTTAAAGTAAACTCACAAAAATTAAAGAACTAAAGTTAATTTGAAAACATTAAAATATTTCATTTACGACATTTTAATTTTTTTAATTATTAATTTTATTTTGGGAAATAAGCCGTTTATGAAAAATAAATTTAATATTTGTTGTTAATATGTGCGTTATAAATTTTTTTGAAAAAAACACATTAAAAAAAAACGCAAACATTGAAATTTTTAATGTTTTTAGTGTTTTTGGCAGACGTGTGATAACCGTTTTCAAATTTTGATGTTTATATTTCCGATTAGTTAATCTTAGTCGTTTATAAAAAATCATCCCATCTAAATATAGATTCTGACCTTTTCCAACTAAAAAATGAACTCCCTCCAACAAACTTCATTCTTACCATCCATAGGCAAAAATCTGTCAATGTCCAAAGAAAATCTAAGTCAAGAAGCCCTCACAATCTTTCAAAAAGGTATAGTTTCACTTTTTTTTGAACTTTTCTTAAATTTTCATATTTTTATAGTCAAAAAACTGCAAAGGATCTTCCTTTTGATCAATCGAGAAAGCAAAATGACCAATAAGATTAAAATGATTTTGAACCAAAACCTGAAAGAATATCAAAATTTGTCAATTTATGAGATCCTGAACATTCAAAACCTGAATGAGAAGTTCTTGAAAATGGGAAAAATTCTGTTCCTTTTGAATTATCTATGCTCTCACAAGAAGATTCTTGTGAGTTATGCCATCAAATTCCTGTCAACAATCGAAGAAGATATCAAAAAGGTCAACAATTTCAAATTAGAGAATTTCTTTGCTTTTGAAAACAAACTGGGTATTTTCCAAAAAATCCTCTTTGAATCACTATCACAACAAAATATGATCAATCCTGAAGTCTATAGAACAGAAAACAACAATTCTGTGAAGGCCGACCAAATAAATTCAGCAAATATTGAGATAAATAAGAAACAAGATGAATTAAAAGAACTGATTTCTCATCTTTTTGCAAATAAGAAGAATGAACTTCACTTGAATGATGATCATACAACACTTGATTGCAAAAAAAGTGAAGAAAAAACACAAGCTGATGAAACAAATGAAAAGACCATAAGTAAACAATCCTTCAAAAGAAGAAAATACATTAGCAAAAGAGAAAATGAACTATGTGAAGAATTCGACACTTTGACAAAAAAAAAAAAACTCAACAACGGAGTCAATTAAAACTTATTTATTTTAATGTCCTTTTCCATTTTTCTATTTCATAAAACATTTTGTTTATAATTAGAAGTTTTTTTTCTTTATTTTATTTTGTGGATGAAGAAAAAAATTTTCATCTACAAAAAAAATTAAAAAAAAAACAGTTCCTGTTTAGAAAATTTAATTTAATTTTAATTTGAAATCGAATTAAATTTTACTACTTCTTCCCTCATTATAACAATTATTTTTAATCAGCCAAAACTGCCCAAAAATCATTATTTGATTGACTGTTTTTCTGTTTTGACCTTTATATTAAATTAAAATTCAAAAGAATTTCAATTTTTTTTACAATATAATCCTTTATTATTTTTCCTTTTTTGAGATGATCAATAGATTTCGTCTCAATTTCATAACATGCTAAAACAGGCCTTAAATTTCAAATAATGTTCTATTCTTAAAACAAATTAAACAAAAAACCTGTGTTGTGAAATCATAATTTCTTTTCTTTGATAAGAAAGTTGGTTTATATGAGAATCTTCATCAGTCCAAACCATGATTCTATCAGACCTTTTTATTAAAAATTATTCAATTTTTTTTATTATCAATAATAAAGATAAAAAACCATGCTGGTGCATTTCTTATTTCATAGTTTTCTGAATTCAAATCATATTTATAAGTTGGTTCGAAATAAATTTCATTTTCCTGATATTTATCTAAATATTTGCAAAGCTTTTTAGCTTCCCAGATTTCATCCTGATTTTGTAAATCTTTCAAAACTAATTGAGCTTTATCAAATTCATTAATGAGTAATAGATTTTGATATTGATGAATTCTTTTTCTAATCTCTTGGTCTGCAAGATTCAAAATTCGAAAATTTAAATCTCCAAACAAAAACTTATATTCAAAATTTTCGATTTCTTGATTGAAAGCATTTGTATGTATCGCGTTAATATTTTGGATTCGTTCTTTGAGTTTATTTGGTCCTGACTCTAAATGGCAATTAATAAAACAACAAGAGGAATCATCAATATGGAATTTTATCAAAAGTGCTCCTTTTTTTGAAAAATTGCTCAAGGCACTAAAATTTATCTCATCAAATTGAATTTTCTTGATTCTTTGTCTTAAGTAAGATTTCGCCCAAATTACCAAAAAACATCCATAGAAGTTCAAAGATGAAATTTCATAATAATTATCAATTTTATTCACATTATATCTAATAATATTTTGCCATAAAAGTCCTATTTTTTCAGAATCATTCGACAAAATATTATTAAAAGCAGAATTATCAATCTCCTGCAGCCCAATGATAATGATATCAGGGCTGTTTTCTCCAAATTTTAGAAACTTCAACTCGAATTTCTCATTCACAGGTCTGAGATTATTAACATTCCAAGTGCAAATATAGACATTTATCTTAGAATAAGCTATATATTCATGTCTTTTCTCCATTAATTGATTTTCTAAGGTTTCTTCATATTTACTCAAATGAGTATCGTTGATGTTTTGGCCCAAAACCAAATTGATAGCACCTTGTTTGATATGATCTTCAAAATTATTGATATAAAATCGCTCTATTGATTTCATTCCATGATCCAACATATTAAAAAAACCTACTTTGGAAGTTCTAGTCACTTTTGAAGTTGTTGAACCAGTTCCTGCATAATGAACACTTAAATAATCTCCATTATCAGCCCATGCATTCTTGAAATAATACACGAATGGATGGAATTTTTTGGACTGCGAAATTGGAATATCCAACAATTTAATGAAATCTTCTCCTTTTTTAAATTTAAAATAAAAACTTTTAATTGAAAATGTTGATTTATTTATTTTTTACCTAATGCTGAAGTTAAATCAGTGTTCATGTGTTTCATTATATTTTTCAACATCAGAGCAGCTATTTTTGTCATAACCAGGTTCGTGCGATCTAAACAATCAAGACAATTTATTCGAACGACACCTTTTTGCAATAAAAGCAATTTGGAATCTTGTTTGACTTTAGCAGCATAAAATTTCAAATTTTGGATTATATTGGAGAGTTTTTCTATTAAAAAATCAACATTTTCATATTTTTGTCCCTTACATGCATAATGAAAATCGAAATACTCATATTTTACAAATTCCAACTTCGATTCCTCGATCAAACGCTCATAATTATCAGTTAATAGATGTTCAGATTTTTTATGTGTTGCCATTAAATTTATGCATATCACGCGTTCATAATCCTTTTGCATTTCTTTGAAGTGTTTTTGAAATGCATCTTTTGATAATTCTAAACTTTGAGTCAATTTCACAGCTGCTGTTAATCCAGTTTGTTCCCAAAAAAAAGGAACACTGCCTCGGGTTTGAACAAAAGAACAAACATAGAACGAATAATAAATTATTTGCTCTGTTTCCACAAAGTTCGCCACAAAACCTTCATCATCAATACCTAGACTTGTAAATTTTCACGTGGGGTTTTAGAGAAAAAAAAGCAGAAATGTTACAAAATTACCTCTAGAATTGTAACGAGTGCCTGCTTTTTTGCAAGATTTGCGAGAAATCAAATAAAATTCTAATTTCTTCCCCATCAAATAAACTGCAAAATTTTTGATAAAACCCTAAAGAATAATTAATTTCATTTGGAAAATATTTAAAACATATTTTTTACTTGAATCAAAGGAATTTGCCAACTTTTGCTAATGTTTTGAGAAATCAAATCTTTTAACATATTTTGATTCCACCAAAACTTTGTTTCCCGTTGAGCAGTCCTTTTTTGAATTTTGTCTTTGCTTAGAGTGATATCATAAGAAAATGAGTAATAGAAACCAAAACTCAACAAATTCTTAATATTTTCTATATCATTATTAATTTCTTTCCATTCAACCTTTTCCTTAATTTTTTTTTCGTCCTTTCGACAAAAAAATGTTCTCAAAAATAATTAAAAGAAAATTAAACTTCAAATGGAATGAATTCAATAGAACAAATATGATAGATATCTTGACCTTCAATTTGGCAATTAAGCATGGCTTGATCAGCCATCACCATGAATTGTTCGTTCATTAGATTGATGAGTCCCACAAATGCACTATACCCTTTTTTAGATTTTAACGTTTTTGTGATCAAATAATCATTCTCATGAAAATCTTTCTCAATTATTTGACCAGTATCCTTATCAATCCATAATCTTGATGGAATTTTGGTGATTCTGAAGTTAGGCTCTAGCTTTTTTTAGTTTTCGCATATTTAATATTATTTCAAAACAATTTTAGGAATTGAACCAAAAAATATCTGCCATAATCATGGATTATGATAGCATTCAGATTTTGCATTTTATGAGATGTGGAATTTAAAGAAAAGTTAGCAAGTTCATCATATTCTAAAATTGAAGCAAAATTCATTTTTTATCTATTTTTTTATTTTTTTTTCTAATGAAAAAATTAGATTTTTTAAGAGTTTTCAAATGTGGAATGTAAAACTTTTAATAATTTTTTTCTTTTGCAAATTTAAAGATTTTTTTAAATAAAATTTTGTTTGTCAATTTGAAAATTATTTGAACATTTCTTTAATTCTTAGAAAATTTTTCAAATGAATAGTATTCATTTCTTATAAATCGGTTTTTTTTTCCATATTTTTAGTTTCTCCTTCTAAAACTCTCTTGGCTTTTGGTCGGCATGCAATATAAGGCACAAATTTATTCGTTATATGAATATCATAATCTTTCAATCTTTGTTCATATTCAATATACCCAGTATACAGCAATTCAGCGCTCAAATCAACTTCCTTGTTTTTGAAATCATCGACATTGATGCCAATATGTGAAGCTTCTCTTCTCATCCAATCATTGGACAAAACTCCATTTTCAGGTGCCATATTCGCGACTTGACTGATCCAATGTGATAGGAAAGGATGTTCTTCCCCCCAAAAGATAATTTCATATTTATCAATAACTGGTTTTTGTTTTTCTGCCTTATCAGTTTTATAATGATCTCCAGTATTTTCTCTTTCTTGCATTCTTCGCTTCATCTCATCGAAATGCTTCTCTCTATCTCCATCATCTTTTCTATCTCTTCTTCTTCTATATTCTGGTGGATAATCATCCATCGGTGGTCTTCTATATCTATCTCTCATTCTTTCTTCTCTATCAAAATCAGGCTGATGTCTTCTTGGAGGTGGTCTTCTTTCTCCTCTACCTTCTCTTCCTCTATTTCTTTCAAAATACTCTTCAGGATCATCATAATCTTCATATCTTTCTCTTTTTGAATCTGATCTATATCTTTCTCTTTCACGTTCACGGCGGTCTTTTTGATCCGACACTGCTTCTGGCTCTTTTTCACGTTCTTTTTTAGATTTAGGCTTTCTGTTCCTTTCATAATCTTCTTCATCGTCATCTTCCTCTTCTTCCTCATCATCATAATCATCATATCGTCTTCTTCTGCGCTTTTCACGTTCCTTTTCCTTTTTTTTTTTGGTTTCAAATTCATCTTCGTCATCTTCTGCTTCGTATTCTCTGGGCTTTTTCTTTTTAGCATCTTTGTTTAACTCTACTTGCTCAGGATCAACCTCTTTCTTGATTTCAGGGGTTGAAACATCGACATCCTCTGACTTTTCATCAGATGTGGGTGTTCCTTCTTTATAAAAATAAATAATTTATAGAAGATATTTCATTGAGAGACAGACCTGAAAAGGAAGAGTAGAGGAAAAAAGAAAAAAAGAACAAGAAAATAAAAAGTAGTTTGTATGATTTCTGCATATTAGATTCAATTTTGAAATTATTTCTTGATAATTATTTTTTTTGCTTTTGTATGAATATTAAAAAAAATTTTATTTTATCAAATTTTTTGAAAATAACTTAAGGAAAAAGCAAAAGTTAATTTTTTCCAACTATTTTTATTTCCTTTTAATGTTTTATATTTAAAAAACAAAGTTTTCTTTGTGAGAATTTTGAAATTACTAAGTTTTTAAAAAAAATTTCTTTAAAAAAAACCACTAAAAATTTAAATTTATTACCTTTTTATCCTCAAATTTTTTCATTTTTTCTAAATTTTGTAGAAGCAAACAAGGATTTTGAATATCCAATGTAGAAAATCCTGAAAAAAAGCTCAAGATTTTTTTCAGTTTTTTTTTTTAATTAGTTTTTAAATTTTTTCAACATCCCAATTTATTTTTGATCGTTTAGATGAACTCTTTTATTTTATCAAACTCCGATTTTAAATCTTCTTCTTCTCTCATGAGCTCTTCCTTTTTTTGATTTATTTCATTTTTTAATTTTTCAAGCTTTTCCACCAAAACACCATTATTTTTTTCGATATTTTGACATTTTTTCTGTAACTTCATGAAATATTCTTCTTTATTTGCGTTTTCCTGAAGAAATAAAGCTTTTTCTTTCTCAAACTGAGGTAGTTTATTGTTCATGTATTCTTTTTCTTTGAAGTTAAGTTCTTCAAGTTCATCGATTTTATTCATTTTTCTTGATTTTATTGTTAATTTTGAAAATGAAAAAATTTTTATTTAAAGAATTGTTATTTTTTTTTTTAATTTCCCTTTTTTTAATTTTTTTTTTGTAAAAATAAAATTATGTCTCACTTTTGTTTTTATTCAATAATTTTTCATTTATTTCGATAATTGATAAATTAATTTTCTTTAAAAAATGAAATTGCCTTGCAAATAATTGGCATTCGCTCTGCAATCCTGATCAACATTTCTTGAGAATAGATACTTCGACATGACTTCAAATCTAAATTTTTGAGTTAGACCGTTTATTTTTAGCAAAATATTGGTAGGAATATTAGGAAAAACTACAGGATCAGCAGCTCCGAACAATCCGATCCATGAATCAAAAATTTCTTGCGGAAAAAGATTCTCAGTATTATCATATTTATTGAAATAATTTACGATTTTTGTCAATTCACTCATATAATTATCAAACTCACTTTGATTGATAATCTTCCCTTGTCCATACCTTTCCCAAGCTTTTTTGAAATTATTAATCACACTAGTTTCATTTAGGTCTCTAACAAATTTGATATACGGTATTAAAAACGCATATTCAGTAGGAAAATTCGTCAAATTATCCAACGAATTCGAACCATTTGATATTAGTCTGATTTTGGAATCAAGAATTGCCTTCCCTTCTTTTGGAAGCATGAGATCTCCATTATCAGCATCAAAGAGCCCAGTTAAATTAGTGCTCAACCATGCTTTTAAGCTATGACTATCATGATAGCTTTGATAGATTCTATAACCAGCATATGCAGGCAACTTTTCAACAGTCCACACATGATCATGAGTGCCAGTATGTCTCATATGCATGACTGAATGAAATGGAACATTCTTCCAAAAATTGTAAAGATTGACAAAATCTACTCGATATCCAGCCAAAGTACCATTGTATCCATCAAAATATTTACATTCTTGGAATTGTTGCTCTAAACCCTCAAAAACTTCCGTCACCCAAGATGTGGTATATCCACAAGCAAAATAAGTGCCATTACACATAAAATTATTTTCTTTGACTGCTTTGGCAAATGCTGAAGGAGTCTGAGCTTTAGAAGCAAAAGCGACTTTGTAATCTAAGCGAGATTTGAGGCATTTGTCTCGTGATGAAAGAGTGGAGATAACATCAAAACAAGATAAAGCAAGTGTTTTGCTGAAATAAATAAGGAAACAAATGAGGACAAAGGATTTGAGAAGAAGCATTATTTTATAATTTCGATATTTTCAAAAATTCTTAAATTTCGAAAAGGGTTTTTTTTACAATAAAAAATTTAAATCAAGAGAAAAAGAAGAAAAAAAAATTTTGAAAAACTAATAAATCTGATAATCTTTTTTCTATTTATTCTTCTTTCAAGTTTAAAAAAAAAATTGATTTCTTTATAAAAATGCTTTATGAATCAAAAAAAGTGCATTTAAATTTCGAGAAAAAAAATTAAAAATGAGAAAAATTAATCTCCTCATTTATTTCGGTCAAAAAATAACAAACTTCCCGATTCAAAAGATCTCCAGAAAGCTGAAGAATTTGATACTCAACTAACTCAAGAATTATCTGATAAATACAAAATAGTTTTAACAGAAGATCTCTCAAAACTTATGGACGATTACACTGCATCTCCCACAATGCTAAAATTTAAGGAAGATTCCTCAAATGAATTTTTCCCTTTTCAATCTTCGACAGGTTTTAACATAAACACAACTTCTGAATTACAATTAAAAGACAATCCATTGGCATTACAAATCCTAACAGAAGGAAAGATAGATTTGAAGAATGAGGCAATAAAACTCGAGAATTCTTCAATTCAGGATCTATCTTTTTATTCACTTAATGAATTGAAATCCTTGAATAATAATATGGCTCAAATAAATGTAGGAGAAATCGACATTTTACCGAAAAATAGCATTTTATTAGAAGATGTTGATGTATATAATATACCTGAAGATAAAGATATTGTGTTGAATCCCAATAAGAAAAAAATGATGGTTGTGGGACATAAAATTCAAAAGGAGATTAAAGGGAATAAATCAGATTTTAATGAAAAAAATAAGGGGGAATTCTATGTTTCGAAAAATCTTTTTGAAGAATTGAATTTCGAGGAATTTAAGAAAAAATATCTTTTTGATTTTGAGTCGAGAAAAATCCAATTTCATAAAGCTTTGTTTTTTAGACAATTTTTCAAATATTGGCCGTTTTTGGTGTTATTTGCATATTTTTCGGAGACTGTTATTGAAATCTATCAAACAAAAAGCGATAACAATCTGCTCGAAATGCAAGAGATGGAAATTTTCAATAAAGTAAGAGAGAAATATATGAAGGATATTATTTTGACTAATGATTTATATAATAGAGCTAATTACAAATAATTAAAAAATTAACAACAAAAATTAAAAATTTTTTTATAATGAAAAAAAAAAAAAAAAACTTCAAAGAAATTTTAATGAAATCCTAATAAAAAAAAATGCCAACCCTAACGCTGTTTTTCAATAAAATATTCGCTTTATTTTTATGTTATTTGTTTGGAGTTTTAGGAGGGTTCTTGTTCGATATTCCAAATGGATTAAAGCTTCCAAGATTATGGTTTTCAACCCAATATTTTTCCAAACCTTGGTTCAAAACAGTCAAATTCCCATCATTTTTAGGTATTTTAATAGCAGGTGTTATTCTGAATAATCTACCGAGTGAACCTTTGTATTATTTAGATAAAGATTGGGTTAATAACATTCGACTTATCGCGCTTATAACAATAATTTATCGAATTGGCTTAGGACTTGATATTTCTGCCATTTCTAGCAAATACAAATCAATCCTGATTCTGGCCTTATTTCCAAATATAACAGAATCCATTTTTTGTGCTGTTTTAGCTATGTTATTCTTTCATCTTGATCCAATTTTTGCATGGGCTTTGGGGTTTATTGTATCAGGAGCATCTACAGCAGTTCTTGTTCCAGTGCTTGTTAATTTACAAGAAGGACATTATGGAATAGAAAAAGGAATCCCTTCAATTTTATTGGCTTCTTCAGCGATTGATAATATTTTCTCTATCATTATGTATAATTTATTTGGAACGATAGGGCTTGGAGAAATGTCTATGTTTTATGAAGGAACAACTTTTTTGATTTTAAAAGCTATTTTGGGGATAATTTTGGGTTGTTTATTAGGTTTGGTGTTTGGAATGGCAGGCAGTTATTTAGGTCAAATAAATTCCAGAGCTATTTGTATTACTACATTGCTATTTTCGTATTTAGTGGTGTTTTTTTTAAACCATTATGGGTTCAGAGGGGCAGGGTTTATTTCAGTTTTGCTTATTATTTTGATTTCTTCAAATTACTGGCCTGCGAAAAAAAAAAAAAGGTTTCGAAATTCGCAAGAAAAATCTGGGACATTCTTCGTTATTTCCTTTTTGTTCTAATTGGAACTTCTGTTAATTTGCATGAATTAGAAGCTTCTGTGCTTGGGTTTTCTTTTATAATTGTGATCATATGTACATCAATTAGAATGATTTGCTGTTTCTTAAGTTTCCCAGAAAGTGATAAACTGACAATAAAAGAGAGGTTTTACGCTGCTTTTGTTTGGATTTCAAAGGCTTCTTTACAAGCAGCTTTGGGAAGCGGAATCTATTATGATTCGAAAATAAATGATTTGAAGCCTGAAGTTGTAAAACAAGGGATGATTATCTCGTATATTTGTGTGGTCTATATTGTGACAACTGCTCCATGTGGTGCTTTGCTGATGGCTTGGTATGGACAGAAATGGCTGAAGAAATGCCAAATCGATATTAATGAAGAAAATAAAGAAGGAAATGTTAATGTAAAAGAAGAGATTGAAACTATTAGAGGTGAATAAAAGATTAATAAAAGCAAAAATGATCATTTCGTTTATAATGAAACTATTTAAAATGCTTCTATATTTTAATAAAAATCATTCAATTTGTTTTCAACAAAAAAGAAACTGAAAAAATTTTGAAATTATTAGTTTTTTTGTTTATTAATAAAAAAAAATTAAAATTATTTTGTTTTAATAAAAAGCAAACCCAGAAAAAGAATAAATTTTTTTTTCTTTCGATAATGAATAAAAAAAATATGGAGGAATCCTATAATTCCAGTGAAATGCTATTTTCAAAAAAATATTCTCAGCTGTGGGAAAATCTTGCATCCTAAATCAATTTATGAAAAATGAATTTCGAGATGATTATGCTGTTACTATCGGCGTTGAGTTTGCTAGCAAGAAAATTGAAATCGATTCCAACATAAAGATGACTTTACAAATATGGGACACTGTTAAACATTAAAGAAATATAAATAAATTCTAAAAAAAAATTGATAGGCTGGACAAGAATCCTTTCGATCTATAATAAAATCATTTTATAGAAATGCAGCTGGAGCTTTCTTGGTTTATGATATTACAAATGCAGAATCTTTCCATAAATTGGAATTTTGGATTAATGAAATGAAAGAAAACGCAAAACACAATATTGTTTTAATTCTGGTTGGAAATAAAAATGATAAGGAAAGTGAAAGGCAAATCAGCAAGGATGAGGGTATTAATTTTATGAAAAAAAATGGGATATCTTTGTTTTTTGAAACTTCCGCAAAAATTGGAGAAAATATTGATTTGGTAAATATTGAAGTTTTTATTATTATATATTGATAAAATTTAGGCTTTTACTCAAATTGGAAAATTGATCTTTATCAATTATATGAGTTTGCAATTCGAGAGAAAGGAATCATTGATTGAAAAGGATAATGCTTATATGTTGGGGGAAGATTCGGTGATAGGCTCTGATAAAAAAAATTCAAAAAAATCGAGTATTTGCTGTTAAAAAAATAGGATTTGCTGTTAAAAAAATAGGACTTCATTGAGAAAGCTGTATTTTTATATAAATTTTCTGAGTTTTTGTTTTTTATTTAAAATTCGATTATAAACAAAATATTAAAATTTTAAAGAAAAATATTATAAAAAAAATTATTGTATTTTTTTTCTCTAAAACAATTCTTCGGTTTATGCAAAAAAAAATATTTATCTTTTTATACAAGAATCCTTTTTTTTTTAAATTCAAATTTGTTTAATTTGTTTAATTTAATTATTTATTATAAAAAAATTATAATTTAAACAATGAATTTTTTATAATTGTTCATTTTTTTATATTCAGATCATAAAATTTGTTCCAAATCAATGGGTTTTTTTCTATGTATATTTTCTTTTATTCTATGCAAGTTATTTCTAATATTATTCTTTTTTTTCTTGTGCAATCTTCTCTTTCTCAAACTAATCTTCGTTCCATTCAACACTTTGTTTTTTTCTTTTTTAATCAATGTCTTATTAAGAGCCAAAATTAAGTATTTTCGATGTGTAAACGATATTAATACTTTTTTCTAATATATTTTTCATAAAAAATTCACAAAAAATAAATACATACCTTTTTTTTGTGATTCCTTATTCTAATATAAAACAATCCTTGCATAAAACTACCGAATTCTGTTTTCATCTGCAAATAATTGACCTTTTTTTTGATTTTATATATGATTAACACATGTCTCCTTATCAATTTGTGCTTCTGGCCCAATAAAACAACCTTTAACCTCTACTAACATTCAAAAAATTTCAAAAGAAAACAAAATTGTATTTTTTCTCACACACATTGCCAAATATGTTCAAGTTATCTAAGACCCGTATCGCTTCGATACAAGACTCAGTGAATAAATATTCAATAATGGCAGTACCCTTTGCAAAATTTCTTTTATAGTGTGCTTTTTTTATAAAAAATTATTTGTATTTTCGTACAAAATGATTGCTCCCTTTATTTTCTGGAAAAAACTCCTTTGTTAAAGGCATTTGAATTTTAACAATTTCTCCTACTTTATATGTAAAAAAATAATCTGTTTTTAAGAAAAAAACAATGAAGAAATTCACTTTTCGAAAATAACTCCTGAAGCAGGTTTTCTTCGAATTTCTGTGAAATATTTGCAACATAAATGCAATTTTCTGATATTCGATCAGAGTTTTTGAACCAAGATTTGCGGATTGGAGATATATCTGGTTTGTTTAGAATTTGGGAATAAAAGATTCTCTCAAAATAATCTTCGATCACTGCATCATCAGTCATTCAAAATAGTGGGGAACAGTGTACTATAAAAATTTTTCAAAA
>JFJP01041573.1_pt1 | contig 20233 bp, 18 predicted proteins | sample 431651 | NCBI WGS metagenome assembly JFJP01 (sample SAMN02602958, study PRJNA72255) | Microbial mat metagenome, whole genome shotgun sequencing project. | biome: fresh water; feature: sink hole; material: water; isolation source: purple microbial (photo- and chemosynthetic) mats found in...
CGTTGGTGCTTCTGGAGCAGTTTACGGTCTTTTAGTAGCTTTTGCTTTTATGTTTCCAAATGCTGAATTAGCTTTATTGTTTATTCCAATTCCAATAAAAGCCAAATATTTTGTTCCTGGGTTGTTAGCAATTGATTTGTTTTTAGGATTTAAAGGAAGTTCTATTTTTGGAGCAGGAAGCACAGGAATTGCTCATTTTGCTCATATTGGTGGTGCATTAACCGGATTTATAATGATGTGGTATTGGAAGAAAAATCAGTTTAATCATAAACGTTGGAACTAAATGAGTAAAATAATTGATGATATAAAATTGCAATACAAAATTGGCGACATTACAAATAAAGTAATTTATTGGAATGTTGGAGTGTTTCTATTGTCAATACCTCTTTTTTTTATTTTTAAAGAATATCGTTTTGACTATCCAAATTGGTTGGCTCTTTCATCAAATCCTAATGATTTTTTTATATTTCCTTGGACATTTTTGACTTATGCTTTTCTTCATTCTGGATTTTGGCATTTGTTTTTTAATATGGTAATGCTCAATTTTTCGGGAAGATTGTTTCTTACTTTTTTTACGCAAAAGCAGTTTTTAGGTTTGTATATACTGAGTTCCATTTTTGCAGGTTTAGCGTTTGCAATTGCCTATTATTTAATGGGGATTAATACAGAAATTGTTGGTGCCTCGGCGGCGGTTTTATCTATTTTGGTTGCTACTACATATTACCAACCTCTTATGTACATATACATTCCTTTAATTGGGAAAATAAAACTTTGGCATATAACATCCGTTCTATTGATTTTAGATATAATGCAAATTTTAGTTGAAAATACTGGTGGACATATAGCACATTTAGCTGGTGCTTTTTTTGGAATACTATATATTAAATTGCTTCAAAGCGGAACCGATTTGAGTAGCATTGTAACCAAAGTAATTGATTTTTTTGTTAATTTGTTTCAACCTAAGAAAGCAACACCATTCAAAAAAGTTCATGTAAATCCTAATAAATCTGCTGTAAAAACGCAAAGCAAAATTGTAACTAAAGATAAAACACAACAACAGATTGATGAAATTTTAGATAAAATAAGTCAATCAGGTTATGATAGTTTGACCGCAGAAGAAAAGGAGTTTTTGTTTAAAGCAGGTAAATAGTATTAAGACAAGAGTATTAAGTATTAAGACAAGAGTATTAAGTATTTAGACAAGAGTATTAAGTATTAAGACAAGAGTATTAAGTATTAAGACAAGAGTATTAAGTATTAAGACAATAGATAGTAGTGTTCAGGTTGCAAATAATAAAATTAACTTTCTGGCAAAATAAATATGAAGAAACTCTCATGGTTTAATAAAGTAATGTTTTTCTTTAATATAGTGCTAACTGTATTGACGTTTCTTGCTTATGTTTTACCTTTTCTTGCCCCAAAATTATTTCCTTTTTTATCAGCTTTAACGCTTATATTACCCTTGTTTTTATTACTCAACGGATTGTTTTTTATGTATTGGTTGTTCCAAATCAAAAGGCAAATGATGCTTTCTGGCATTGTATTGATTTTGGGAATTACTTTTGTAAATAAATTTTATAAGTTTTCTTCTCATGAAAAAACTTTTGAAGAAAAGGATTTTGTAGTTATGAGTTATAATGTGCGACTGTTTAATCTTTTTCAATGGTTGCCTAAAGAAAACGTAGGCGATGAGATTAAGCAATTTATTAACGATCAAAACCCAGATATTCTCTGTATTCAAGAGTATTCAGAAACTGCCAATGTAGATTTACGTGTTTATAAACATAAATTTATTTTTATGCAAGGCAATAAAATTAGAACAGGTCAAGCTATTTTTTCAAAGTATCCTATTATTGATCAAGGTAATATTGAGTTTCCAGAATCAAATAACCTAATCGTTTTTGCCGATATTAGAAAAGGAAAAGATACCCTTCGTGTTTATAATATGCACTTGCAATCCATTAAAATATCGCCAGATGTTAACGAAATGCAAGACAATGTTGATTCTATAAACCAACAAAAATCAGAATTAGTTGTAAAAAGAATTAGCAAAGCATTTACAAAACAACAATTGCAAGCCGAGATTTTAGTTAAACATAAAAAAGAGTGTTCCTATCCAATGATTATTTGCGGAGACATGAATAACAGTGCCTTCTCGTATGTTTATAGAAGCATTAAAGGCAACCTTAACGATTGTTTTGAAGAGGTAGGAAATGGTTTTGGTCAAACCTATAACTTCAAATATTATCCCGCACGAATAGATTATATTTTTGCAGATAAATCGCTACAAGTGAAAAGTTTTCAAAGCTTTCCAAACTTCAAAAACTCCGATCATTATCCAATCATCGCGAGGTTGATGATGGAGTGATTATAAGGATTGGTTTTTCAAATAATCTAACGCATAACGACCTTCATTAAAAAGCAAATCGAGAATACTCAAATTGTTTATAAAGCCATGTTTGTCATTGAACACTTGGGTGTATGGAGTAATGATAGTAGTGTCTTTTTTTCCGTTAGCTAAATCTCTAAAGTCTTTAAATTTAGGAACTTCTTGAAAATATTCGTTTGTTTCACTATAGGTTAATGGCATTCGCAAACATTTTGAAACCAATGTCATGGAATCAAAATTTAGATCTTTCAAGAAATCATACTTTTTTTCAAAAATGGGTATAATTTCATCTTCAAAATATTCAAAAAAAGGCGAACTTCGGTAACCAGCTTCTAGCGATTTGAAATGTTGTTTTTGCCAATCAAAGTCGTTTTCAATTCTAACATCTTTTGTTTTTTGATGACGTTCTTTACTGTGTTTGATAGGAACGTTCAACATTTGCAAGCCATTTGGACTGTAAACATACATTCTATTACGATTGGTTTGTTTTTGAAAATTGTCTTCCATTTCAAACGTAATCGTGTCTGCTTGCGCCATTGCAATAAACTGACTTATTGATGGAAAATAAGTAGGATATAAAATTATATGATTCATTGTTTATGGTTTGTTGTTTATGGTTCACAAACTATGAACCATAAACTATAAACTATTCAGTTTTTTTAGCTTTTCTTCTGGTCCAAAAATATTCTCCAACAAAGTATAACGCTAATAAAGCCAAGAAATATTTAAAATAAGATTGCGGTTGTCCTTCGCCACTTACCGTTGTAAACAATCTTTCCCAACGAATTTTATTCATAATTCCTTTTCCATTTGAGTCCCAACTCATCCAAATAAAAATAGGTTTTCCAACTATATGGTCTTCTGGAGTATAACCAAAATAGCGCGCATCTAAAGAATTATGACGATTATCTCCCATCATCCAATAGTAGTTTTGTTTGAACGTATAGGAAGTTGCAATTTTGTCATTAACATAAATATCGTTGCCAACAACTTTCAATTTATTTCCTTCATATTCTTTGATAATTATCTTGTAAAAGGGAAGCGATGCTAAAGTTAATGCAACGGTTTTTCCTGCTTGTGGAATGTAAATAGGACCATAGTTATCGCCACTCCAGGCAATTTTGCTCTCATCGGCTCCATCATGATGTTTACATGGGAAAATTCCATTTTCACGACCTTTTCTGATAATTCTTTTTATTGAAGTAATTCCAGATACTGTTTTTAGTTTTTCAGCATTTTCAAATGTAAGCGCACGAATAGTTAATGAATCTCTGGCTTCAGTTTCAAAACCATATCCATCGGTAATATTCAAATCTTTAAAAACGCCATCAAAATCGGTTGTTGATTTTGGATCTAATGTTACTTTGTAGGAGTACTGCGGTTTAGCTCGTTCTGGCATTGTCAATTCTTTTCCATTGATAAATACAATTCCGTCTTTGATTTGTAGACTATCACCTGGAATTCCGACGCAACGTTTTACATAATTGGTCTTTTTATCGATGGGTTTGTCATATCTTTTATCTGCTGGAAGATACATGTGAAATAAGGTATCTCTAGGCCAATTGAAAACTACAATATCGTTATTTTTTATTTTTTCAAATCCGGGAAATCTAAAATAAGGAAGTTGCGGAAATGTGGTGTATGATTTTTTCTTAATAAAAGGCAAGGTGTCATGTACCATTGGTGCAGCAACCGTTGTCATTGGCGTTCTTGCACCATAATTTTGCTTACTTACAAATAGGAAATCGCCAATTAGTAACGATTTTTCTAAAGAGGATGATGGGATAACGAAAGGCTGAATAAAATAGGTATGAACAAATGTTGCCACAATGATGGCAAAAAGTAACGAACTTACGGTATCACCAGTTTTGGTTGTAGCAATAGTACTTCTGTCTGTAATATAAGTAACTTTCTGAGTATAATTGATGTAGTAAATATAGAACCCACAAGTAATTACACCAAGAAAAGTATCAGTGGATGAATTTTTACCAAAACTTCTCAAGGTTTCAACCCAAACAATTGGAAACATCATTAGATTGATTACTGGAAGAAATAATAAAAAGGTATACCAAGTAGGTCTATTTATGATTTTCATCAAAACGATTGAATTGTATACTGGAATAAAAGCTTCCCAAGATTTTCTTCCTGCTTTTTCATATAATTTCCATGTTCCCAATCCGTGGATTAATTGAACAATTAGGAAAAACACAAACCATTGATATGCTGTCATTTTTTTTTAAGTTTAAAAGTTTATGAGTTTAAAAGTTTTATATTTATTTATACTCTATATATTTTCATTCTAATATTTTTTTATTTCTATATTTTGAGATTCCTAAGGAATGACAAATGCTGTCTGTCATTTTTCTTCCATCTCCCATCTCCCATCTCCCATCTTCCATCTTCCATCTTCCATCTTCCATCTCCCATCTTCCAACTTCCATCTTCCAACTTCCAACTTCCAACCTCCATCATCCAACTCCTAACTCCAAAACGTCTTTCATGGTAAAAACACCATTTTTGTCTACTAGCCATTCGGCAGCAATTATNNNCTTCCAACCTCCATCATCCAACTCCTAACTCCAAAACGTCTTTCATGGTAAAAACACCATTTTTGTCTACTAGCCATTCGGCAGCAATTATAGAACCTAAGGCAAATCCATCTCTGCTATGTGCGGTATGTTTTATTTCTATTGTATCTACTGCAGAGGTGTAAAAAATGCTATGTGTTCCTGGAACATTTTCTATTCTTTTGGCATCAATTAGAATTTCGTTTTTATTTGGATTATTTAAGGTCCAATTGGTATAATCTGAATGTTCTATAACTCCATTTGCTAATGAAATTGCGGTTCCGCTTGGTGTATCCAACTTTTGGGTATGATGTATTTCTTCCATCGTAACTTTATATTGATTGAACTTTGACATCATTTTTGCCAAATAATTATTCAATTCAAAAAATAAATTTACTCCTAAACTAAAATTGGAACCATAAATAAAGGCACCTTTTTTTTCTTCACAAAGTGCTACCATTTTATTATAGTCCTCCAACCAACCTGTTGTTCCAGAAATTACAGGAATTCCGTTGTTTAAACATTCAGAAATATTTGTGACAGCAGAACTTGGTACACTAAAATCTATAGCAACATCAGCATTATTTAGTCCTTCAAATGAGGAAGCGCTAGATTTTCTTAACACTATTTGGTGACCTCTTTCTAATGCAATTCGTTCAATTACTTTTCCCATTTTTCCGTATCCAAGAAGTGCAATTTTCATAATGAGTTAGTTAGCTAGTATAAATGTTTGTTACAGTTTTAAGAAAACTTTATAATTTTAAAGTTACCGAAATGCCTAGATTTTGCCTAGAGGTGAATTCATTTCTATACATATCGGGTTTTATGGTAAGTTTATCATTGACATTGTACTGCATTAAGTGGGCATCAACGTTAGCATCGACAATATTTAAAATATAAAACAATCCGGTGATAAGCATCGATAAATCTCTATTTCTTTGGTAGAATTTTTGTGCTGCTATAAGTCGTGAGTCATCCAAATAAGAAAATTCATCGCTAGTATATCCTTCTAATCTACTCTTGTAGGCATCTCTATATTGGTGGTATTTTTTATTATTGCTAATGTAGAAATAAATACTTGTTCCCATTGCTCCATAAACTAAAGGAATTTTCCAATATTTCTTATTGTATGCTTGCCCTAACCCCGGAAGAATAGCCGAATAAAAAGCGGCTTTTGCTGGTGCAAGCGGATTGATTTGTGATTTGCTAATGGAGTCTAAAACTACTAAATCTTTATCTAATTTAGTTTGGCTAAAAGAGCAAGTACTTCCAATAAGAAGTAAGAATAGTGTTATGTAAATTGCCTTAATCACTAACCGTTGATTAATTTTACAATTCTATTAAAATCTTCTTCTGAATGAAATGGAATTGCAATTTTGCCTTTTCCTTTTGTGTCAATTTTTACATCAACTTTTGCACCAAAGAAATTGGTAAAGGCTTTCTTTTGGTCTTCTGCAATTAAAAAAGAGCTGTCTTTCTTAGCTTTTCCGGTTATAGGTTTTAATCCATCTTGATGTTTTTTTACCAAGGCTTCAGTATCTCGAACAGAAAGATTCTGGCTCACAATTTTTTGGTAGATATCAGTTTGAACTTCTTGGTCATCTATATTAATCATAGCACGACCATGTCCCATACTAATAAATCCATCGCGAATTCCTGTTTGTATGATTGGATCTAATTTTAAAAGACGTAAATAATTTGTTATTGTAGAACGTTTTTTTCCAACACGTTCGCTCATTTGTTCTTGAGTTAGTTGGATTTCTTCAATCAAACGTTGGTAGGATAAAGCAATTTCTATTGGATCTAAATCATGACGTTGAATGTTTTCAACCAATGCCATAACCAAAGATTCATTGTCATTAGCAATTCTAATGTAGGCAGGAATTGTGTTTATTCCTACTAATTTAGAAGCACGTAAACGTCGTTCACCCGAAATTAATTGGTATTTATTGAAGTCTAATTTTCTTACAGTAATAGGTTGAATAACACCAAGTTCTTTGATGGATGAAGCTAATTCTTTTAGTGTTTCTTCGTTAAAATTAGATCGAGGTTGAAACGGATTTATTTCAATAGAATCAATTTCAATTTCGAGAATATTGCCAACAACTTTGTCAGCATTTTTATCATCAATTGATTTAATATCGTTATCAGGATCTTTTAACAAAGCAGACAATCCTCTTCCTAAAGCTTGTTTTTTTATTGCCTTCGCCATAAATTAGTTACTGTTTTTTTTAATAATTTCTTCTGCTAAACTCAAGTAATTTAGAGCTCCTTTACTTGTTGCATCAAATGCAATGATGCTTTCACCAAAACTCGGTGCTTCGCTTAGTTTTACATTTCTTTGAATGATGGTTTTAAAAACCATATCGTTAAAGTGTTTTTGAACTTCTTCAACTACTTGATTAGACAAACGCAAACGAGAGTCAAACATGGTTAATAATAAACCTTCAATATCTAAATTAGGATTGTGTATTTTTTGAACACTTTTAATTGTATTTAATAATTTTCCTAATCCTTCTAATGCAAAATATTCACACTGAATAGGTATTACTACAGAATCTGCTGCTGTTAAAGCATTTAAAGTTAATAATCCTAGGGATGGAGCGCAATCAATTAATATATAATCGTATTTATCTTTAATGCTTTCCAAGGCTTGCTTTAACATGTATTCACGATTATCCTTGTCTACCAATTCAATTTCGATGGCTACAAGATCAATGTGAGCAGGAATAATATCAACATTGGGAGAAGTAGATTTTACAATTGCCTCTTCAGGAATGTTACTTTTTTCAATAATTTGATAGGTTCCAATTTCTACACTTTCTACATCAATACCCAAACCCGAACTCGCATTAGCTTGCGGATCGGCATCAATTAATAATACTTTTTTCTCTAAAACTCCCAGCGATGCAGCTAAATTAACCGATGTTGTTGTTTTTCCTACACCACCTTTCTGGTTGGCTATTGCAATGATTTTACCCATTTATTTAATACAAATTTTGAGTGGTAAAAATACAATTTTTTATGGTTTATAAAAGTGTTATTTGTTAACAATGTTGTAAAATTTAATTTTCAGTGTTTAGCGCTTAACTGTCAGACAATATTTTTTTTCAAATAAAAAAGTCAGAAAGAAGTTTCTAACTGACTTTTTAATGAAAAGGTATTTTACTGTCGACCACTAAAAAAGAATCACAGAATACTATTACTTACTTCCTTTGTTTTTAATCATTGCTTCAAGCATGTCCCACATTTCTTGTGGAATTTTTTCTAAAATATTAAATTGTCCTGCGCCTTGAAGCCATTCGCCACCATCAATTGTAACCACTTCTCCATTAATGTAAGCTGAAAAATCCGAAACTAAATAGGCGGCAAGATTTGCCAATTCTTGATGATCACCAACTCTTCGTAAGGGCACTTTTTTAGCCATGTCAAATTTGTCGGCTAAGTCACCTGGTAAAAGTCTGTCCCAAGCTCCTTTGGTAGGAAATGGACCAGGAGCAATTGCGTTCATGCGGATGCCATATTTAGCCCATTCAACAGCCAAACTCCGCGTCATTGCCAGAACTCCAGCTTTTGCTGTAGCACTCGGCACGACATATCCCGAGCCTGTCCATGCATAAGTTGTAACAATATTTAATACATTACAATTGGTTTGCTTGGTTTCAATCCAATGTTTTCCAAAAGCCAAAGTACAGTTTTTTGAACCTTTCAAAACAATATCAATAATAGTATCAAAGGCATTAGCAGATAATCTTTCAGTAGGAGAGATAAAGTTTCCAGCTGCATTATTTAAAAGAACATCAACTTTTCCAAAAGTTTTTAAAACTTCTACAAGCATAGCTTCTACTTGATCATAATGTCTTACATCACATTGAATAGGTAAGCATTTACCGCCAGTTTCTTTTTCTAATTCGGATGCCGTAGTTTTTAGTTTTTCTATATCTCTTGAAGAAATGGCAACGTTTGCACCTAATTCTAGAAAATATTTTGTCATTGCTTTTCCCAAGCCACTTCCGCCACCGGTTACTACAATTGTTTTACCTTTTAGTGCATCGTCACGAAGCATTTTTGCTGAAAAATCCATAGTTTAGTTTGTTTTAGAAGTGTAAATATAGAAAATAATTTATTATGCACGCATAATATTATAATTTTAACAATAGATTATTAGTACATTATAATAACATATTTAATTTAAAATTAATAAATTAAGTATTAAAAAATTAGCTTAGAATACAAGTAATAACAACAACAACGATAGCTCGCTAATAACAGAATTTAAGTCTTTGGATAACAACTTATTTTATGTTTTGTCAAGTAATTAGGCTTTTTTTGTTAATATAAAAAGACTTTTTAAAAACAAAATGCGAAGTATTAAATATGCAACTTTTCTTTCTCTAAATGTTAAATTTTAAAATTTCATTTGGTCAATTGAAAAATAGTTCAGAAGTTTGCGACATCAAAAAAGAAGAAAAAATGAATTTAATTATTTGCAATATGTTTTGTATGATGTGGAAGTTTCCGCAGAGGACATTTATTGCATAATTTTAAGTTTTTAAAATACATACAATCAAACCTCTGCAAATTGCAGAGGTTTTTTTTTATTCTGAACTTGATTCAGAATCTTTAAAAAAATTAGTTTAAAAAAATTAAAATATTAAAAGATGCTGAAACGAGTTCAGCATAAATAAATAAAATGAACGTAATAGCAAAAAATATGATGTCTTGTATGATGATGCACATGATGATGTGTTGCATCGACATTTGCTATTACCAAAAACGGAAAACGTAAAAGAAATATATATTTCTAGTGTAAAAGTCCTTTTGGTATGCCATCCAAAGGGACTTTTTTTATTTCAAATACTTTGTCACACTGAGCGCAGTCGAAGTGCTTTAAAAAATAAAATAAATCTTAATATCTAACATCTAAAATTAAAAATCATGAGCACACAAAAATTTGCAACCAACGCTTTACACGCCGGACACGATGTAACAAAAAATGCAGGAACAAGAGCCGTTCCAATTTATCAAACCACTTCTTACGTATTTAATGATTCGCAACATGCAGCCAATTTATTTGGTTTAGCAGAAGCAGGATTCATTTATACAAGGTTAAACAACCCAACCAACGATATTTTGGAACAGCGTTTGGCAAAACTAGAAGGCGGAATAGGAGCAGTGGTTACAGCCTCTGGAACATCAGCAATTGCAACCACTTTTTTAACATTACTAAAAGCTGGCGATCACATTGTAGCTTCCAATAGTTTGTATGGTGGAACCTACAATCTGCTGAATGTAACCTTACCAAGACTCGGAATCACAACTACTTTTGTTAATCCATCAAATCCTGAAAACTTTACCAAAGCGGCGCAAGAAAATACCAGAGTATTTTTTGCTGAAAGTCTTGGAAATCCAAAACTTGATGTTTTAGATTTAGAGGCTATTGCTAACGAGGCAAAAGCTTTTAAAGTGCCCTTTATAGTTGACAATACGGTTGCAACACCTTATTTACTTAACCCAATTCAATATGGTGCAAACATTGTAATTCACTCTCTTACCAAATACATTACAGGAAATGGAACTTCTCTTGGAGGCGTAATTATTGATGCAGGAAATTTTGATTGGAGCAACGGAAAATTTCCTGAATTTACCGAACCTTCAGCAGGTTATCACGGATTAAAATATTATGAAGCTCTTGGAGCCGCCTCATTTATTGCTAAAGTTAGAATTGAAGGATTGCGTGATTTTGGTGCGGCTTTAAGTCCGTTCAATGCTTTTCAAACAATTCAAGGTTTGGAAACTTTAGAAATTCGTATTAAAAAACACAGTGACAATGCTTTGGCTTTGGCGCAATGGTTGGAGGAACAAGACGAAGTAGCTTGGGTAAATTATCCTGGTTTAGCGACTTCAAAATATAAAGCTTTAGCCGATAAATATTTGCCAGAAGGTAAAAGTGGTATCGTAACCTTCGGATTGAAAGGCGGATTTGAAGCTGCCAAAAAAGTAGCCGATGAAACCAAGTTGTTTTCATTATTAGCCAATATTGGCGACACCAAATCATTGATTATTCATCCGGCAAGTACAACCCATCAGCAACTTTCAGAGGAACAACAACTTACCACAGGCGTAACTAAAGATTTGATTCGTTTGTCGGTAGGTTTAGAAGATATAGAAGATTTGAAATCCGATTTAAAATCGGTTTTTGTAAAGCTTCCAGTAGAAAAATTGATATAGGTTCTTGTTTGTTTTAACTGCCTCCGATTTCGAGGTTGGAGGCAGTTTTTTTAAAAAAATGCTATGAAATCGCCATTAACAACAAGTTTGCGCAAGCAATTGAAAATCAACGAACTCCGATAAAAAACAAAAACAATTGTGAGATAAACACCTATAAATAAAAAGGCGATACCATATATGACCGCTAACAAATCAAATTTTACACATATGAAAAAAAATTTAGAAAAAATAGACGTATTTAATTTTACTTTAGAAAACGGAACCATAAAGCCCTATCTTCCGTTGAGTTATCAATTATTTGGGCAACCTTTGGGTGAAGCGCCAATTGTTGTTGTGAATCATGCTTTGACAGGAAACTCCAATGTTTCTGGTGAAAACGGTTGGTGGAACGACTTGGTAGGAGAAGGAAAAACGATAGATACCAATTCTTTTACCATCATTGCTTTTAATATTCCAGGAAATGGTTTTGATAATAATTTGAGAAATTTAATTACAGATTATAAGCAATTTACTATTCGTGATATTGCCAATATTTTTTGGGAAGGATTGTTTTCTCTTAATGTTTTAGAGGTTTTTGCAGTCATTGGAGGAAGTCTTGGCGGTGCTATTGCATGGGAAATGGCAGCATTGCAACCTAATAAAATTCAAAATCTTATTCCAATTGCTACCGATTTCAAAGCGACCGATTGGGTAATTGCGAATGTGTTGATTCAAGATCAAATTTTAAACAACTCTAATGATCCTATTGCAGATGCCCGTTTGCATGCTATGCTTTTGTATCGAACTCCACAATCTATCAATCAACGATTTAGGAGAACTCAAGACGATAGCTTAGTGATTTTTCAAATTGAAAATTGGTTGTTAAATCACGGAATCAAACTAAAGAATCGTTTTCGATTATCAGCCTACAAACTCATGAATCATCTTTTAAAAACTAATGATATTACTAGAAATAGAGGCGATTTTTTAGCTGTGGCAAAATCAATTCAAGCCAATATTCATATCGTTGCAGTCGATACCGATTACTTTTTTATTGCTGATGAAAATCGGAGAGATTTTGAAACACTTAAATCTGTAAAAGATAATGTTCACTATCATGAAATTGAATCCATTCATGGTCATGATGCTTTTTTAATAGAATTTGCCCAATTAGAACAATTTTTGAAACCGATTTTTAAAAAACAAAAACAACAAAATTATGTCAACGCTTAGAATAAATATAGTCCTTTTCGGAATCGGGAACGTAGGAAGTACTCTAATAAATCAAGTTTTAGAAAGTCAGAAATTCTTTTTAGAAAAGAGAAATATCGAATTGCGACTTCCAATAATTACCAATTCTACTTTAGCTTTTTTTGAAAAAGAGGGTGTTAAAAACCAATGGGAAGCCAATTTTGCGCAATCGGCAATTCCTTTCAAAGTAAAAGATATTATTGACTATGTAAAAGAATTTGAATTAGAAAATTTAATAGCAGTTGATGCAACGGCAAGTTCTGATATTTTAAAAAATTACATTCCTTTACTTCAAAACGGATTTAATATTGTGGCTGCCAATAAAAAAGCGAATACACAACATTTAGATTTTTATAACGATTTGAGTAGAATTGCTAAGAAATTTGACAAATCATTTTTGTATGAAACCAATGTTGGAGCAGGTTTGCCAGTAATTCAAACGATTAGTGATTTGTATTATTCAGGCGAAAAAATCACCAAGATTAGAGGTGTGTTTTCTGGTTCATTGAGTTATATTTTTAACAGGTTTTCAGAAGAAAATGAGTCTTTTTCAAAAATTTTAATTGATGCCGAAAAACTCGGATTAACTGAGCCCGACTCAAGAGAAGATCTGTCAGGAACCGATGTAGCCAGAAAGCTATTGATTTTAGCACGTGAATTAGAACAGAAAGTAGAATTGTCAGATATAAAAGTAGCGTCATTATTGTTGCCAGAGTTAAACGAAAAGCATTCGAAAGCCCAATATTCCATCAACAAATCATTGTTTGACAAACCTTTCAATATTGCCAAAATCACACAATCCGACAATCATGTGTTGCGCTATGTTGGTGAATTGGATTTGGAGAAAAACAATTTGGAAGTTAAATTAATTTCGGTTCCCAAAACCACTGCATTAGGACAATTAAAAGGAGCTGATAATTTAATAGAAATTTACACTAAATCGTATGGTGAAATACCCATAGTAATTCAAGGAGCTGGGGCAGGAAAAGCCGTAACTGCAAGAGGCGTTTTATCGGATATCCTAAAATTAGCAGAGAAGATCAAGGTTAAAAATGAGGTTTGGGTTTAAGAAAATTTATTAAGAGCTACATTGATTTGTGGCTTTTTTTATGTTTAGAAATATTTTTTTTTTAAAAATTAGGAAAATCAAAAAATAAAATTAAATATTTGCACTCGAAAAAATTAATAACCTTTTTAAACGAAGAAAAATGTTTGTATTCAAATCATTCTCACAAAGCTTCACACCGCTAGGAACTGGTGCAGCACTTCTTCGTGGCCTATTTCAATCATAGAAATTTACTTTTATAACAATATGAAAAAGCCCGAAGATATTTAGTTTCGGGCTTTTTTGTATTTATTCTAGACATTTCACAAAAATTTCCCGAACAAAGTCATTTACTCTTTCCGTAATCGAAACGAGATGCCTTGCCGTTATTTTTTGCTTTCGCAGAAATAATCGCAATACAAAATAACAATTTAAAAAAAAAATGGGAAATAAATTAACCGGAAGAGACCTAATCAAATTGGGCTTTCCAAAGAACAACAGTATCAATATTGCTTTAGGACAAATAAGCAGATACAGAAAAAGAGAAAAAAAAGACAGTATCATCAACGAAGCCAAAGATGTGCTTTTGCATCCTGAGAACTATAAAAATAATGGAACTTGGGGCAAAGTAGCCGAAGGATTGGTCAACCCAGTTCAAGTGCGAATGCATCAATTGCAAACAACACGAGCACCATTTTCAATATTTGGTGAAAACGAAATCGACGAACAGGCAAAGTTTCAATTGTATGATGCTTTAAAGTTACCGATTTCAGTTGCTGGAGCGTTGATGCCCGATGCACATTCGGGATACGGATTGCCAATTGGCGGTGTGTTAGCCACAGATAATGCGGTCATTCCTTACGGAGTTGGTGTCGATATTGGTTGCCGAATGAGTTTATCGATTTTCGACCTACCAGCATCATTCATCAAAGGAAAAGACCATCAGTTGCAGGCAATTTTAAAAGAGCACACCAAATTCGGAATGAACGAAACGCACGCCATAAAAGCCGATCACGAGATTTTCTCAAGATCCGAATTTCAAGATATTCCGTTGCTGAAAAGTTTGCATAAAAGCCGATCACGAGATTTTCTCAAGATCCGAATTTCAAGATATTCCGTTGCTGAAAAGTTTGCAGACCAAAGCCTACAAGCAGCTTGGAACATCTGGTGGCGGAAACCATTTTGTAGAATTCGGTATCGTTCAATTAGATGCACCATTACCCGAGTGGAAGTTAGAAGCAGGAAGTTATTTCTGTGTTTTATCACACAGTGGTTCACGCGGTATGGGCGCCAATATTGCAAAACATTACACGTATTTGGCAACAAAACAATGTCCGTTACCAAAAAATGTACAGCATTTGGCTTGGCTCGATTTGAACACGCACGTCGGTCAGGAGTATTGGTTGGCAATGAATTTAGCAGGCGATTATGCCAAAGCATGTCACGATAACATTCACAAACGAATTGCAAAAGCCATTGGAAAACGCATTGTGGTAACCATAGAAAATCATCACAATTTTGCATGGAAAGAAATGGTAAACGGCAAAGAATGCATCGTTCACAGAAAAGGCGCAACTCCAGCGCACGAAGGAACACTCGGCATCATTCCAGGTTCCATGACTGCGCCAGGTTTCATCGTTATGGGAAAAGGAAATCCTGAATCTCTAAATTCTGCATCACACGGCGCTGGAAGATTATTTTCTAGAGCGAAGTGCAAAGCCAATTTCACACCAAGTCAAATCAAGAAAGTCTTGGCAGACAACGATGTTCAACTCATCGGAGGCAATGTAGACGAAGCTCCAATGGCATACAAAGACATCAATAAAGTAATGGCTTTGCAAACCGAATTGGTTACTGTTTTAGGAACATTCACACCAAAAATCGTGCGAATGGACAAATAAAAGTGGAGTGGTTTTTTATTAGAAGCGAATGGCTCGGGCTTTATCAGCCATCCATTTTCCTGCTTTTCGTTGCAATCTCGCCAAGAAAAATGGCGAGGATTTCCACTACAATCAGGGCTATTAGAAAAACCATTTTAATTTTTGAAAAATTAAAAAAATGGACAAAATAATTCAAATAACAGCAGGTCGCGGACCAGCAGAATGCACTTGGGTTGCGGCTCAAGTGCTCAAAAAAGTGTTGGAAGAAGCACACGAAAATCAATTGGAAGTCAAAGTGCTACAACGAGAATCCGGACAAGAAAACGGAACAGTTGCTTCGGCATTATTAATGCTAAAAGGAACATCAGTAGATCAGTTTATAGCATCTTGGTCAGGAACCATTCAGTGGATTGGTCAAAGCAGTTTCAGAAAAATGCACAAACGCAAAAACTGGTTCATCGGTGTTTTTGAAATTGAGAGTTTACAAATAAAAACCATCTCAGAAAAAGACATTCAATACCAAGCCATGCGAAGTTCTGGCGCTGGCGGACAACACGTAAACAAAGTGAGTTCGGCAATTAGAGCAACACATCTTCCAACAGGAATAAGTGTAGTTTCAATGGATTCACGTTCGCAACACCAAAATAAAAAATTGGCAACCGAACGATTAGTAGAAAAATTCAAAATTTCCGAATTGGAACAGATAAAGCAGCAAGTCAGCAACCAATGGGAAAACCAATTGAATGTGCAACGCGGCAATCCAACGCGAACTTTTAAAGGTTCTGATTTTAAAAACGAAAAAGTAGTGAAAAACTACAAATCAGAACGACAAATCGCAAAAGCGGAATTAACAAAAAATATCAAACAGATTAGCGACTAATTACTAGTTACTATTCACTAATTACTAATAAAATGAAAACAGTAGATAAATATCTTTTTCAAGCCTTGGATAACTATCCGTATTGGTTGGAAGGAACCATCGAATCTTTGGATTACGCTTTGTCGTACAACGATAAAAACGTAATGGCTTTGTGTTTGTATGGCAGAATTCAAACCGAACAATTGCATGATTACGAAGAAGCCAAACGTTATTTTCAAGAAGCTTTGGCTATCGATATTCATGCAGTTGCAGTTTATCCGTATTATCTTGATGCCTTACTTTTAAATGAAGATTATGAGGAAGCATCTAAACTAATTGACTTTGCATTAACTCTAAAAGGAATCAACAAAGTGACATTATTGCTCAAAAAAATAAATTTGTTAGAACAACAAAAAGAATTCAAAAAAGCAATAAAATTGTTAAAAGAGATTAAACTTTTACTATCGGCAAACGATAATTCCTATGAAGTTGAAGAAACCGAAAAGCGCCTAAAAGCCAAATTGGAATTGCTAAAACCAAAGAAAAAAGCAAAATCTAAAAAAGATGGCGACAAGAAAAAGAAAAAAAAGTGATGTAAAAGAGCGACAGGGTTTGTCGCTCTTTTTTGATTATGGGTTAGTAACTTTTTTTAAAGCTAAACAAATTTAATTAATCATTTTTTCTGAGATTATTTAGGAAAAATAATTTTTCCGAAGAGTGATTATAAAACGATTTATTAAATTGATTAACAGTTTAATGCGTGTTTTTTATTTGAAAAATCTGTCACAAATTTGGTATATAATTGTGACAAAAAAATAAATAGAACTGGATTTTTTATTTTGTGTTGGCAGTAGGCTTTGGAGAGTTTAAGCAAAATCTAAAAAGAATGGCGACAAGATAAAGAAGAATTGATTTGTAAAGAGCGACAGAATTTGTCGCTCTTTTTTGTATACATTCAATTGCATAACTTTATAAAAAAAAATGCCTAAAAAAAGAGGATTTGTGGCATTAAGAAGTTTAGAGAAATAAGTCCACGTCTTTTAAAATTCTTGCTTAGAATTAATAATATTCAATAACCCTTTTCACTATTTTAGTTTCTTTTTTAGAAGTATTTGTTTGGACAATCCAGTTTTTGTGACTGTCATAAACATAACTATTTGTGGTAATCGATTGGAAGTTAATCTGTGTTATTTTGGAGGTTTCTTTGATTACATTTCCATTGGCATCGAAAACATAATCATTGCGCATAATCATTTTATTGTCTTTACCAAGCATTAAATAGGAATTTTGCCTTCCATTGGCGTCATAAGTGTGTTGGTATTTGGTATTGATATCTTCAAAATCATTTTCTCTACTTTCAATACATCTTCCTTTGGTGTCATATTTATAAGTTGTTTCTGTTTTGAGTTTATTTTTATTATCATATAATAACGTTTTGGTAAGCAGGTCTTTAGCGTTGTACTCATAAACATATTTCATCGCAAAAATGGTGTCTTTAAGATATTCCACCATTTCTGTTTTTTGGTTTTTGTTGTTGTATTTGTATTTAAAGGTCATTTCCAAAGTATCTGCTTCAAAATGGACTTCCTTTTCTCTTAGGTTTTTTGCATTGAAATAAAAATGAACTTCTCGAACTTTCTTATTTGATTTATCAAAGTTTTCATATTTAGCTATAGAATCGTTACTGCCATAACTGTAGTCGTCATGACCGAAATATTGATTTTTGAAATAGGTATCGGTATGGGTTAATCGTCCTTTTTTATCAAAAAAATGTTTCCAACTCATGTTAGCCACTGAAGGAACTTCGTTTCGAGGAGTGCTGTGATAACTCATGGTTTTTACTTTTCCTTTGAGATCGTGGTCTTTTGGAGAGATTTGTAAACCATTCATTTGAGCCAAACTACTAAGTGTAAGTAGTAAGAATAAAATTGGGAAGAGAATTTTTTTCATGTTCAAAAATAATAAAAAAAAAACACTAACATTACTGCTAGTGTATATTTGTTGTTTTTACTTTAACTGATACAGCCACTGAAAACTACTCCTCCAATATATTTGTTGTTTTTACTTTAACTGATACAGCCACTGAAAACTACTCCTCCAATAATACCTCCAAAATACTAATAGCAGCTTCACTAATTTTAGTTCCAGGACCAAAAACGGCAACAGCACCAGCATCAAAAAGGAATTGGTAATCTTGCGCAGGAATTACGCCACCAACAATGACCATAATATCTTCGCGACCATATTTTTTTAGTTCATCAATAACTTGTGGCACTAAAGTTTTGTGTCCGGCAGCTAATGAGGAAACTCCTAGAATATGAACATCGTTTTCTACGGCTTGTTTGGCAGCTTCTGCAGGCGTTTGAAACAAAGGACCAATATCTACGTCAAAACCTACGTCGGCATAACCTGTGGCAACTACTTTCGCACCACGATCGTGTCCGTCTTGTCCCATTTTAGCAATCATAATTCTAGGACGACGACCTTCTTTTTTGGCGAAGGCATCGGCTAGTTGTTTTGCTTTTTCAAAACTTTCGTCGTTTTTTATTTCTTTACTATACACGCCACTAAAACTTCTAATTTGTGCTTTATATCTTCCAAAAACGGCTTCTAAAGCATCACTAATTTCTCCTAATGTTGCTCTATTTCTTGCCGCTTCTACTGCCAAATCTAATAAATTTCCATTAGAGTTTTTAGCACAATCGGTTAATTTTGCTAAACATTGGGCAACTTTGGTATTATCACGAGTGCTTTTTATTTGTGTCAAACGCTCAATTTGTTGCTTGCGTACCCTATCGTTATCAACATCCAAAATCTGTAATGGATCTTCTTTTTCTAATCTAAATTTGTTAACGCCAACAATAATATCTTGGCTACTATCAATTCTGGCTTGCTTTCTCGCTGAAGCTTCTTCAATACGCAACTTGGGAATTCCAGCTTCTATGGCTTTGGTCATTCCGCCTAATTCTTCAACTTCTTCAATAAGTTTCCAAGCGTTTTGAGCAATTTCGTTGGTCAAACTTTCTACATAATAACTGCCTGCCCAAGGATCAACCGTTTTGCAAATTTTTGTTTCTTCTTGTAAAAAGATTTGGGTATTTCTAGCAATTCTTGCAGAGAAATCGGTTGGTAAAGCAATCGCTTCATCCAAGGCGTTCGTGTGTAGCGATTGTGTTCCTCCAAACGCTGCAGCTGCTGCTTCAATACAGGTTCGAGCCACATTATTAAAAGGATCTTGTTCGGTTAAACTCCAACCCGAAGTTTGACAATGCGTTCGCAGTGCTAACGATTTTTCATCCTGTGGATTAAATTGTTGCAATAATTTTGCCCATAGCATTCTACCAGCACAATGCGTTCGCAGTGCTAACGATTTTTCATCCTGTGGATTAAATTGTTGCAATAATTTTGCCCATAGCATTCTACCAGCACGCATTTTGGCAATTTCCATGAAATGGTTCATTCCAATAGCCCAAAAGAAGGAAAGCCGTGGAGCAAATTCATCAATTTTCATTCCGGTGGCTAAACCCGTTCTAATGTATTCTAAACCATCGGCGAGAGTGTATGCCAACTCAATATCGGCGGTGGCTCCAGCTTCTTGCATGTGGTAACCCGAAATTGAAATGGAGTTGAATTTTGGCATTTTTTTGCTGGTATATTCAAAAATATCAGCAATAATTTTCATCGAAGGCGTTGGCGGATAGATGTAGGTATTTCGTACCATAAATTCTTTCAAAATATCATTTTGAATGGTTCCTGAAAGTAGGTCAGGAGTAACACCTTGTTCTTCTGCAGCAACTATATAAAATGCCATAATAGGCAAAACAGCACCATTCATAGTCATAGAAACCGACATTTCATTTAAAGGAATTTGGTCGAATAGCACTTTCATATCTTCAACTGAATCGATAGCAACTCCAGCTTTTCCAACGTCTCCAAAGACGCGTTCGTGGTCAGAATCGTAGCCTCTGTGCGTGGCTAAATCGAATGCTACAGAAAGACCTTTTTGTCCAGCAGCAAGATTTCTTCTGTAAA
>JFJP01020393.1_pt1 | contig 20230 bp, 12 predicted proteins | sample 431651 | NCBI WGS metagenome assembly JFJP01 (sample SAMN02602958, study PRJNA72255) | Microbial mat metagenome, whole genome shotgun sequencing project. | biome: fresh water; feature: sink hole; material: water; isolation source: purple microbial (photo- and chemosynthetic) mats found in...
CCGCGCTTGATCGCTTCGTCGAGGTAGACCGAGTTGAGCACCTGGCGGGCGTAGGGCTTCACCCCGAAGCTGATGTTCGACAGGCCGAGGATATAGCCGGCGTCGGGCAGGCGCTGCTTCAGCAGTTCGATCGCCTCCAGCGTCCACAGGCCGAGCTTCCGGGTGTCCTCGTCGCCCTGGGTGATGGGGAAGGTCAGCAGGTCGAAGAGGATCGAGCTGCCGGGGATGCCGTGGCGTTCGGTGATCAGCTTGTACAGGCGTTCGGCGATGGCGAGCTTGCGCTCGACCGACTTGGCCATGCCGGCCTCGCGGTCCTCGTCGATGGTCAGCGCGACCAGCGCGGCGCCGTGGCGCTTGGCCAGGCGGCAGACCTTGTCGAGCTTCTCCTCGCCGTCCTCGAGGTTGACCGAGTTGATGATGGCGCGGCCACCGAGGCGCTTGAGCGCGATCTCCATCACGTCGGTCTGGGTCGAGTCGACCATGATAGGGATCTGCACCGCAGTGGCGAAGCGGCCCATCACCGCATCCATGTCCTTGCGCTCGTCGCGGCCGGTCCACGCCACCGAGACGTCGAGCACGTGGCAGCCCTCGGCGACCTGCTCCTGGGCCAGGTTGACCATGCCGTCGAAGTCGTCCTTGAACAGCAGCTCGCGGAAGGCCTTCGAGCCGGTGGCGTTGGTGCGTTCGCCGACGATGAGCAGGCCGGTGTCCTGCCTGATCGTCGCGGCGGTGTAGAGGCTGGAGAGCTGGGCCGGGAAGCTGTCGCGGCGCTTCTGCCCGGGGGCGGCGCCGTGCAGGCGGTCGGCCACCGCCTTGATGTGCGCCGGCGTGGTGCCGCAGCAGCCACCGATCAGATTGACGCCGTAGTCCTTGACGAAGCGCTCGTGCCAGCGCGCCAGCTCGTCCGGGGTGAGGTCGTAGACCGCCTTGCCGCCTTCGTTGCGCGGCAGCCCGGCGTTGGGCAGGCACGAGACCCAGCGCGTGGCGCCGGCCGCCAGGGTGCGGATGTGCGAGTCCATCAGGTCGGGGCCGGTGGCGCAGTTGACGCCGACGATGTCGACCGGCAGCGACTCCAGCGCGGTCAGCGCGCCGGCGATGTCGGTACCGGCCAGCATCGTGCCGGTGGTCTCGATCGTCACCTGGGCCTGGATCGGCACTTCGCGGCCGAGGTCGGCCATGGCAGCGCGGGCGCCGAGGATGGCGGCGCGCACCTGCAGGATGTCCTGCGCCGTCTCGATCAGGATGAGGTCGACGCCGCCGCGCAGCAGGCCGCGCGAGCCGACCCGGTAGCTCTCGACCAGGGCGTCGAAGCCGATGTGGCCGAGCGACGGCATCTTGGTGCCGGAGCCGAGCGAGCCGGCGGCGAAGCGCGGGCGCTGCGCGGTTGAGAAGTCGTCGCAGGCCAGGCGGGCGGCGCGGCCGGCGAGTTCGGACAGCTGTTCGGCCTGGTCGGCGAGGGCGAACTCGGCCAGGGCGTGCGGCACGGCGTTGAACGAGTGCGTCTCGACCACGTCGGCGCCGGCCTCGAGGTAGCGGCGGTGGATGGTGCCGGCGATCTCCGGCCGGGTGCGGTGGATCAGTTCGACGCAGCCGTCCTGGGCGCCGGTGCCGAGATCGCTCGGCGCGAGGTCGAACTTGAACAGCTCGGTGCCGAAGCCGCCGTCGTAGATCAGCACCCGTTCGCGCAACGCGGCGAGGAAAGGGAACTGCGCGGCGCGCGCATCGCGGCGGTAGCCGAGGTGGTTCACCACCTCGCGCGGATCGAGGCGCGGCACGCCGCCGTGATGCGGGCAGAGATTGTCGCAGATGTGGCCGGGCAGGTCGTGGTCAGTCATTGCAGCGTTTCGGGTTTCGAGTTTCGGGTTTCGAGGTCCCAAGGCAGGCCCTGCCGCGCCGTTGCCGCGCTTGCGGGTCGCAAAGGGCTCGAAAATCGAAACCCGAAACCCGAAACCTGTGGCAATGGTTCACGCCTTGTCCGCCGTCATCAGGATCGACTGGAAGCGCGGGGCACGCGCCTCGGCCGGGAGATGGACCAGGCGCGGCTTGGCGCACCACGGCTTGAGCCAGCCGCGCAGGTCGGCATCGCGGAAGCCGCGGTGGCGGTGGCCGTAGCGCGCCGCCTCCTCGTGCTCGTGCTCGGCCAGGGTCAGCAGCAGCAGACGGCCGTGCGGGGCGAGCACTCGGCCGCACTCGTGCAGCACCTCCGACGGTGCTTCCACGTACTGCAGCGACTGCAGCAGCAGCACGGTGTCCTGACTGGCATCCTTGAGCGGCAGCCGCTCGCCGGCGGCCTCGATCCAGGTGACATTGGCCAGGCTGGCATCGGCGCAGCGCGCCCGTCCGGCGGCGACCATCGCCGGCGACGGATCGATGCAGGTCAGGCTGGTCGAGGCCGAGGCCAGCAACCCGGCCAGTGCGCCGTCGCCGGCGCCGATGTCGCAGCAGCGTCCGAAGCGGCCGGCGGCGGCGAAGGCGTGCGCCAGGCTGTCCCAGGTGCGGCCCGGGGCGTATTCGCGGTGCAGGCATCCGGCGACGCGCGCCACCCAATCCTGACCCATGGCGGCACGGTGCCGTTCCAGGGTGCGCAGGTCGGCGCCGATCGCCGGGTCGCCTTGTGACAGTTGGCGGGCGGCCGCCCAGGCCAGACGCAGGGTCTCGGGTGCGTCGTCACGCAGCCGGTAGCGATGGGCGCTGCCCTCGGCGACGTCGTGGACGAGGCCGGCCTGCTTGAGCTTGGCCAAGTGGCCGCTGATCGAACTCTGGCCGAGGTCGAGGACCGCGGTCAGTTCGGCTACAGTGAGCGGCTCGCGTTCCAGCAGATGCAGCAGGCGCAGTCGTGTCTCGTCGGCGAGGAGACGCAGGGATCCGGCACAGGCAGGCATGTGTATATCATTGCATCGCGATGGAACGATGCAAGCCGGATCACCTCGGCAGGCGCCGCCAGGCCAGCTCCGCCAGCATGGCGGCGATGGCCGAGGCGTCATCCATCGAGACGGCCCCGTCGTCGGCGCGCCAGCGTGCCGCGTCAAGTATGGTGAGCAGCCGCAGCATGCCCAGCTGGTCGGACGGCAGCCACTCGCCGACCGCTTGCCAGGCCATGCCCCAGAAGGCGCCAGGTTGCTGGCTGACCAGGGCCCGGGCGGCGCGCTGGGCCAGGGTGATGTCGCCGGTAGCAATGGCCGGGGCGAAAGGCCGCTGGCTCTGGTCGAGGCTCTTGCGGATCGGGCGGAGCCGCCCGTGCGCATGCAACCACCAGAGGCGGTGGTTGAGCTGCGAGATCATGGTGACCAGGGACTCGGTCGGAACCAGGGGGACGAGACGTTCGCTGGCGGTGGTGCCGATGAGCAGGCCGGCGAGGTCCCCGCGGATGTCGTGGTGCTCGTGCAGCAATTGGACGGTCAGAGAGCCCAGCACCCAGCACAGCGTCTCGAGATCGACCTGCATACCGAGGTGCTCGGCGAGCAGCAGATAGGCGGCCAACGCATCGTCACTGCCGATGACGCCACGCAGGCTGGCGACGCTCGGAGTGAGCGTGCCGTAATGGGTGGGCACCCGCTTCTGCCATTCACGCAGCTGGAAAGCGGTCAAGGCGGCAGCGTCATCGCCCCGCCTGGCGGCGATGCCGTTGAGCAGCTGGGTGCGGAGCAACGGACGTTCGTCCGTACCGCAGTGCGGCCACAGCTGCACCAGGCACCAGAGCGCAGACGTGTTCAGCGCCTGATCGGCAGGATGGGCAATGAGGGCCGGGATGAGCTGGGCGCACAGTCCGGCCTCGTCCTCGGGGACGGCCTGCTGGTTCAGCGGATGGGCGTAGGCCGGCGACTGGTCCGGTTCGGCGGCCAGGCAGCGTTCAAGGATGGTCCGCCGCAGATCCTCCGGGCAGTCGGGGTCGTCGTGCAGGCGGCAGGCGAGGACCGAGGCGATCGCATTCCCGGCCAGGCCGCTGCCGGTGAGGATGCGCGCTATGGCGAGCCGGGCGGTGGCGTGGTGCACGGTGCGGGACCGTAGGCGGGGGATGGGGCGGGCAAGGTCATTGCCACGTGCATTGCCCCCAGGGGTGAGGGTTAGGGTCGTGGCGCGGTAGCGCCACGGACCAAGAAGGACTGCCTCTTTCTTGCGCGACAATGGAGACACCCTGTCCGGCGGCAGCGATTCGATCCTACGACCCTAACCCCTAACCCCTAACCCCTGGGGCAATGGTGTCCGCACCCCTCGCCTATTCGACCAATCTGCACGCCGCCGAATCGGCCGAGGAGATCAGCGCCGCGCTCGAGCGCTTCGCCGGTCCGCTGCGCCGGCGGCTCGGCTGGGACCGGCTCGGCGTCGACCTGCGTCTGGGCAGCGCGGCGCTGCGCGGCGACCTCGTCCAGCTGCGCCGTACGCTCGACGCGCAGCGGCTGTCGGCTCACACGCTCAACGGCTTCCCGCTGCGGCCGTTCCAGGCCGCCCGGGTCAAAGAGGACGCCTACCTGCCCGACTGGAGCGAGCCGCAGCGCCTGGCTGACAGCTTGCTGCTGATCGATGCAGCGCTGCTGCTTTGCGACGATGCCGAGGTCACCGTCTCGACCTGTCCGGGATCCTTCCGCCCGCTCGGGCCGGGCCGCAATGACGCGTGCGCCTTCGCCCGTGCCCTCGGCCGCTGGGCGGCGGCGGCGCATCGCGCGCGCGCGCGCACCGGCCGCAGCGTGGTCCTGTGCCCGGAGCCGGAACCGTGGTGCCAGTTGGAGACGAGCTGGGAGGTCGCCGCCTTCTGGTGCGGCCCGCTGGCGGTTGACGGGGCCGCCGCCGCCGCCGCCGCCCTCGATGGCGATGCCGCCGCCGGCCGCGCAGCCATCGCTCGCCACCTCGCGGTCTGCTTCGACACCTGCCACATATCGCTCGCCTTCGAGGGGCAGGCCGAAGCGGTGGCCCGGCTGCACGCCGCCGGGGCGCGCATTGCCAAGGTCCAGGTCTCGGCCGCACCGCAGGCCGCGGCGGCCGATGCAGCGCAGGTCGCGGCGCTGGCCGGCATGGCCGAGCCGCGCTTCCTGCACCAGTCGGCCGCCAGCGATGGCCGCGGCGGGCTTTCCCGCTGTGTCGATCTCGAGGGGCTCGGCGCCTGCCTCGCCCGGCTGCCGGCGGCGCACGAGGTGCGCAGTCACTTCCATGTCCCGATCGACGCTGCCCGCCTGGGCAACGGACTCGCCACCACCGCCGCCGACAGCCGCGCCGGATTGGCCGCTTGCCTCGCTGAAGGCTGCGCCCACATCGCGGTCGAGACGTACACCTGGCCGCTGCTCGCCGCCGATGAGGAGTCCAGGCTGGCAGGCACGCAGCGCGAGCTTTCCACTCTGCTGCACTGGTGCGATGGAACCTGACGGCACGTGGCGCTACCAGTGGCCGGCGGGGACGCGCTTCCTCGCCGAGATCGACGGCTTGCTCACGGTCGCCGGCCGTCGGGTGATCGATCTCGGCTGTGGACAGGGCCGGCTCGGTCGCTGGGCGTTGGGGGCCGGCGCCGCCGAGGTGCTGTTCGCCGACCACTCTTCCGAGGCCCTCGCGCTCATCCCCGAGCTCCCCGGCGCACGCCGGCTGCAGCATGCCTGGGGCGAGCCGCTGCCGCCCTGCGACGTGCTGCTGGGGGGCGACATCCTCTATCGTCCGGCCGTGTTCCCGCTGCTGCTCGACTCGGTGGCCAGCGCCCTGGCCACGCCGGATGCGACCGCCTGGCTGGTCGACCCGCGCTCCACCCTGGAGCCCGAGCTGCCGCTGTTGGCGGCCGCGCGCGGATTGCGCTGGGACAGCCGACGTCGCGGCTCCGGATACACGCTGGTCTGCGCAGGTCTGCTGCCTTGCGGAAGTCGAGTTGTTTGACACACTGCTGCGCTTCATGTTCGACCCCGCCCATGTCCAACCTATCGCTGGTGCCACCGGCGACTCCATCCTCCCGCAGTCGATCGCCGATGCGATCGCACCGCTGACCTGGCTGGCCGGCGGTCTCTACGTCCTGGCGGTCGCCGCCCTGGCGCTGTACGGCCTGCACAGCCTGTGGTTGCTGGCGCTCTTCCTGCGCCACCGCAAGGGAGCCAAGGCCCAGGCCGAGCTCGAGGCCGCGACCCCGCTGCCGCCCGATGCCGAGCTGCCGCACGTGCTGGTCCAGCTGCCGGTGTTCAACGAGCGCGACGTGGTCGTGCGCGTGCTGGAGTCGATCAGCCGGCTCGACTGGCCGAAGGACCGCCTGCACATCCAGCTGCTCGACGACTCGACCGATGACAGCGTCGAGATCGGCCGGACCGAGGTGGCCAAGCTCCGCACCCGCGGCCTCGACGCGGTCTCGCTGCACCGCACCGACCGCACCGGCTTCAAGGCCGGCGCCCTGGAGAACGGCATGAAGGCGTGCGATGCGCCGTTCATCGCCATCTTCGACGCCGACTTCACGCCCAATCCCGACTTCCTGCGCATCGCGATCAAGCCCCTGCTCGCCGATCCCGGCCTCGCCCTGGTCCAGGGCCGCTGGGAGCACCTCAACCGCGACGACAACATCCTCACCCAGGCGCAGGCCGTCGGCATCGACGGCCACTTCGCGGTCGAGCAGGGCGCGCGCGGCTGGTCCGGCCTGCCGATGAACTTCAACGGCACCTGCGGCCTCTGGCGCCGCACCGCCATCATCGATGCCGGCGGCTGGGAGCATGACACCCTGACCGAGGACATGGATCTGTCCTACCGCGCCCAGCTGGTCGGCTGGCGCTGCACCTACCGCATCGGCCTGGGCGTCCCCGGCGAGGTGCCGGCCGACGTCAACGCCTGGCGCAGCCAGCAGTTCCGCTGGGCCAAGGGCTCGATCCAGACCGCCATCAAGCTGCTGCCGCGCATCTGGCGCGGGCCGTGGGGGCTGCACGCCAAGGTGTGCAGCTCGCTGCACATGACCCACTACATGGTGCACCCGCTGATCCTGCTGTCGCTGTTCTGCGCTCCGCTCGCCCTGCTGCTGGTCGACACTGGCGCCGTCCCCTGGTTCGTGCTGCTGCTCGGCGTGTTCAGCTTCGTGGTGGGCGCCAGCGCTCCGATCCTCGTCTACATCGTCAGCCAGCTCACCCTGCATGGCGCGAAGGGTTGGCGCAATCTGCGTTCGCTGCCCATCCTCGCCGCCATCGGCACCGGCATCGCGATCAGCAACGGCCAGGCCGTGTGGCAGGCCGTGCGTGGCCAGCAGAGCGCCTTCGTGCGCACCCCGAAGGCCGGCGCGACCGGCACCAGCAGCTACCGCGCCAAGGCCCACAGCGGCATTCCCGAGGCGATCTGCGCCGTGTGGGCGATCGTCGGCATGACCGTCGGCTTCATTGGCGCGCATACCTGGATCACTCCCCTGCTCGCCATCTACCTCTCCGGCTTCGCCTGGATGAGCATCCACTGCATCCGCGAGCGTCGGGCGCGAGCCGCCAAGGTCGTCCGCCCGGTCGCTGCTCCGGCCGAGGATGTCGCCGCCCAGCCGGCCTGACGAGGCCTGGGCGTTTGACGCTGGGGCTCTAGGGGCATGGCCGTAGTCTGCGCCCCGCCATGTACCCTATTGAACTGACCGACCCCATCCGCGACGAGATCAAGGCCATGGGCCTGACCGAGGCGACCACCCCCGCCCAGGTCGATGCCGAGCTGGCCAAGCCGGGACCGGTCCTGGTGTTCGTCAACAGCGTGTGCGGCTGCGCCGCCGCCGGGGCCCGTCCCGGTCTGGCCAAGGCTCTGGCCGAGGCGGAGAGGAAGCCCAGCACTGTCACCGTGTTCGCCGGCGTCGATCGCGAGGCGGTGCAGGCGGCCCGCGCCCATTTCGCCGAGTATCCGCCCAGCTCGCCCAGCGCGGCTCTGCTCAAGGATGGCGAGGTGGTGTGGATGCTGCATCGCCATCAGATCGAGGGGCGCCAACCCCAGCAGATCGCCGAGCTGTTCAAGCAGGCCTTCGCCCAGCACTGCTGAGCACGCCGTTGCACGGGTCATAGCTGGCGCCTATCCTGGCCACCAGCATGAGTTCCGAGCCGGGTTGTCCGTTTCCGCGCCTGGCAGGCGCTTGGCCTCAGGTCGGGCCTTGGCGCGTGCTGCGATTCCTCGGCGCCGGCGGGATGGGTTCCGTCTTCGCCGCAGTCGGGCCGGCTGCCGGCGAGGTGGCCGTGAAGCTGATTCCGCCGTTCCAGAACGGCCATGCCCGTGTCCGCCTGCTGGCCGAAGCCCGCGCGGCGGCGGCGGTGGAGCATCCGAACCTGGTGCGATGCCTGGACGTCGGCGAGCATCTCGGCCATCCCTATCTGGTCATGGAACTGGTCCCTGGGGGCGATGGCGACGACCTGGTCCGCCGGCACGCCTGCCTCGTGCCGCGTGAGCGGTTGCTGGCCATCGCCCGGGACGCGGCCGCCGGTCTGGCCGCTCTGCATGCCGCCGGCATCGTCCATCGCGACCTCAAGCCATCCAACCTGCTCTTCGCCGCCGACGGCCGGGCGCTGGTCGCCGACTTCGGCCTCGCCCACCTCGACGATGGCGCGCCTGGCGTGACCCGGGCCGGGTTCACCGTCGGGACGCCGGACTACATGCCCCCGGAGCAGGCGCGCGCCGAGCCGCTCGACGGGCGGGCCGACCTCTATGCCCTGGGCGCCACCCTCTACCACCTGGCCACCGGCCGGCCGCCGCACACTGGCGCCACCACCTGGGTGGTGATGGGCGCGGTCATCTCCGAGCCCTTCCCCGATGTACTGGCCTTGCGCGACGACCTCGGCAGCGGTTTCGGCGCGGTCATCGCCAAGCTCGGAGCCAAGCAGAAGGACGAACGCTACACAGACGCCGGCCAGCTGCTCGATGACCTCGCCCTGGTGACGGCCGGCCGGCCACCGGTGCATGCTCGCTACCGGTCCTCCGTCGAACTGCTGGCCAGCGGACCGCCTCCCGATGCCCCGAGCGTCCTGCTCATCGACGACGATCCGCTGGTCCGTCGCATCTATTCCATCGGGCTTGGGGCGCGCGGCCTGGTCTGCATCGTCGCCAATGATGGATCGATGGGCCTGGACATGGCCGATCGCCTGAGACCCGCGGCGGCGGTGGTCGACCTCGTGCTGCCCGACCTCGATGGGGCCGAGGTCGTGCGCCAGCTGCATGCCAGCCAGCCGGATCTGCCGATCGTGGTGCTGTCCAACGCCTTCGCCGTCGAACAGCTGACGGCCGCACGGACGGCCGGTGCGGTCCGTGTCCTGCCCAAGGCTGCCACCCCGCCACTGCGCCTGGCTGATGAGCTGCATGCCCTGCTGCGTCGTCCGGCCGTGGCCGTCCCGGCGCAGGCGGCGGTCCCGCCCGCCGAAGCGCTCTGCGCCGCCGACGCGGCAGTTGCGCGCCTGCAGGTGCTGGTCAGGCGGCTGGGGCAGGGGGACGAGTCGATGCTGCTGGTCGAGTTGGCCGCTGCTGCGCACGGCTTCGCCGCCGCGGCCGGTGCAGCCGGCGCCGCCGCCGCCGCGACGCTCGGGGCGGCGACCGAGACCCTGGTGCGCGAACTGATCGCCCAGCCGGAGCGGCGCAGCGCCTCCAGCCGCCGGACCCTGGCCCAGGCCGCCGCCGCGCTCCGGCAGCTGGTTCTCGCGCCTGGCTGCAGCCTGGCCGGGATGCAGGTGCTGGCTGTCGATGACGACCGCATGGCGCGGACGCTGCTCCGTGCCGCCCTGGATCGCGTCGCGCTCCGGCACGACATCGTCGGCTCACCCGAGGATGCGCTCGCCAAGCTCGCCACTGGCAGCTACCACCTGCTGCTCACCGACGTGGTCATGGACCATCTCAGCGGCTTCCAGCTCGCCGCCCGCGTCCGCGCCATGCCCGGCTGCGCACAGCTGCCGATCATCTTCGTCACCGGTCTCGACGACTTCCCCGCCTTCTTCGCTGCCGGCGAGGGCACTGGCACCGATCTCATCGCCAAGCCGTACCTGCTCATCGAGCTCGGGGTCAAGGCACTGGTGCTGCTGGCAACCCGCCGCAGCTGACCAGCATCCCGACATGCTGATCGCCTTCGAGGCCGTGGAGCGCAGCGGCTCGGCCTGCGCGTGGGATGGCTCGGCGCTGGCCTTCGAGCGCTGCGCCGGCCATGCCGAGGCCTGCCTCGTGCCGCTGATCGACCGCCTGATGCGGGCTCATGCGCCGGTGTCGGCGCTGGCGGTGGCGGCAGGACCGGGCTCGTTCACCGGGCTGCGCGTCGCCGCCCTCGCTGCCCGCACCATCGCCTGGCTCGACCGCCTGCCGGTGCATGCCGTCGACAGCCTAGCCGCCTGCGCCGCGCAGCAGGGCGACGGCTGCTGGCTGGTGCTGCTGCCACTCAAGCGCGATACCACCTTCCACGGCCTGTTCCGCGTCTCCGGGGGCGTTGTCACGACCCTGTCCGCGACCGCGGCATGCCTGGACGCGGCGCAGCCGCAGCTGCCGCCCGAATCGGCCGGAGCCGTCGTGGTCGGTCCGGCGCTGGCCGCCAAGCCGGGGTTGGCGCAGCGCTGGCTGCCTGGCGCGACGCTCGGCGATCCGGCGCCGCCGGACGCGCGCGGCGTGGCCCGCCTCGCCGGCCAGGTCCCGCCGGTGGCGTGGGATCGCGTGCTGCCGCTCTACCACCAGGAGCCGGCGCCGGTCTTGCAGCGGGCGGCCGCACGCGAAGCATTGCAGGCCTAGATGGCTTGGCGGAACCGCGTCGAGGTCAGTTACGGTGCCCTGCGCCAGAACGTCGGAGCGATCCGCGCCGCGGCCGGCGGGCGCGACGTCATCGCCGTGGTCAAGGCTGACGCCTATGGGCTGGGACTCGAACGTTGCGCCCGCATCTACCACGAGGCCGGGGTCGGCGCGATGGCCTGCGCGACCATCGGCGAGGCGGACAAGATCCGACGTGTCGCCCCGGAATGTCGCGTCCTGCTGCTGGGCAGTCCGTTGCCCGAGGAGCGCCCGGCGGCAGTGGCCAGCGGCTACGAGCCATGCCTGTCGACCCTCGACGAGGTGCACGAGTTCGCCCAGCAGGCCAATCCCCGCGCACCGCTCAACGTGCACGTCAATGTCGATACCGGCATGGGCCGTTTCGGTGCCCAGCCGGACGAGGCCGAGGCGATGGTGCGCGAGATCCTGGCCTGGAACAGCCTGCACCTGGCAGGCATCAGCACGCATTATCCGATGGCCGACCGGCCCGAGGTCGCCGGGGCGCAGGAGCAGGCGATGGACGCCTTGCTCGACCGCCTGCCGCCGCTGCCGACGGACACCTGGATCCACTGGCATAACTCCGAGGGCCTGCTGCTGCGCCCCGCCGACCGCACCAATGTCGTGCGCGTCGGTCTGCTGCTCACCGGCACGGTCCCGGCCGGCTGTCCCGATCCCGGTCTGACCCCGGCGGTGCGCTGGGTCTCGTCGCTGTCGCTGGTCAAGCGCCTACCCAAGGGTCATGGCGTCAGCTACAACCGGACCAAGGTGCTCGATCGCGACACCGTCACCGGCATCGTGCCGGTGGGCTACGCTGACGGCTACCCGCTGGCCCTATCCGGCAAGGGGGCCGTCCTGGTGCAGGGCCGGCGCTGCCCGGTCCTCGGCCGGGTGACCATGGACTACATCATCGTCGACCTCACCGATCTGACCTCGCCGGTCGGGCCGGGCGAGCCGGTGGTGCTGTTCGGCCCGCAGGGTTCCGACGTCCTCAGCGTCACCGAGCTCGCACGCCTGGCCGGCACCATCCCCTACGACATCCTCTGCGGCCTGCGCGGCCGCTGCGAGGTCGTCGGGGTGCCGTAGGCCGGAAGCCGGGATTCGACGGTTCCAATCGCGCTTCGCTTGGCATGCGCCCCCGGTCGCCACCCTTGCACGGCCAGGAGCTGACATGCGCTACGGACACTTCGACGACGCCGCCCGCGAGTACGTGATCGAACGGCCCGACACGCCGAAGTCGTGGACCAACTACCTCGGCGACACCACCTACGGCGCGATCATCACCAACAACGCCGGCGGCTACTCGTTCTACCGCAGCGGCGCGCTGGGCCGCTTCCTGCGCTTCCGCACCAATGGCATCCCGATGGACCAGCCGGGCCGCTACCTCTACCTGCAGGACCGCGCCGACGGCGACTTCTGGAGCGCCTCGTGGCAGCCGGTGGGCAAGCCCTTGTCCCAGTACAAGAGCACCTGCCGCTTCGGCACCGGCTACGCGGTGATCGACAGCGCCTACCGCGGCATCCGCAGCGAGACGACCTACTTCGTGCCGCGCGGCCAGACCTTCGAGTACTGGAAGCTGGTAGTGACCAACACCGGCACGGAGGTGCGCCGGCTGTCGCTCTACACCTACGTCGAGTTCGCCAATTCGTGGAACATGGCGCAGGACCAGGTCAATCTGCAGTACACCCAGTACATCGTCGACTGCGATTGCCGCGATGGCGTGATCGAGCGCGGGCAGAATCCGCATCTCGCCGAGGATCCGGCGAACTTCACCAACGATGACCAGAGCCGCTGGAACTGGATGACCCAGGCCGGCGCGCCGGTCACTGCCTTCGACACCGACCGCGACGCCTTCATCGGGCCCTACCGCACCTACGCCAACCCGCTGGCCATCCACAACGGCCGCTGCGGCGGCTCGCGTGCACATGGCGACAACGCCTGCGGCAGCCTGCAGTCGGAGATCGACCTGCAGCCGGGCGAGAGTCGCACCGTCATCGTCATGCTCGGCATCGGCCGCCAGAGCGAGGGGGCGCGCATCCGCAGCGAGTTCGGCACGCCCGAGCGCTGCGATGCCGAGCTGGCCAAGGTCAAGGCCTACTGGCACCCGCGCCTGGCGACCTTCGCGGCCAAGACCGCCGACCCGCTGTTCGACTCGTTCGTCAACACCTGGAACGCCTACAACTGCCAGATCACCTTCGCCTGGAGCCGCGCCGCCTCGCTGGTCTACAACGGTGAGCGTGATGGCCTGGGCTACCGCGACAGCGTGCAGGACATCATCTCGGCCGCGACCATGGTCCCGGACGAGGCCGAGGGCCGGCTGAGCATGCTGATAACCGGCCAGGAGTCGGGCGGCAGCGCCATGCCGCAGGTCTTCCCCTACCGGCACCGCCCTGGCCACGAGACGCCGACCGATCCGCACCGCATCCGCAGCGACGACTGCATGTGGCTGTTCAACGCCATCCCGGCCCTGGTCAAGGAGACCGGCGACCTGGCCTACCTCGACCGCGTGCTGCCCTTCGCCGACGCCGGCGAGGCGACGGTGCTCAGCCACCTGCGACGCGCGATCGAGTTCAGCCTCGCCCACCGCGGCGCCAACGGCCTGCCCTGCGGGCTCGAGGCCGACTGGAACGACTGCCTGCGCATGGGCTACCGCGGCGAGACGGTGTTCGTCGCCTTCCAGCTGCGCTACGCCTTCACCGTCTACATCGAGATCTGCACCCGTCTCGGCCGCGCTGCTGAGATCGCCTGGGCAAAGGCCGGCCTGGCCGAGATCGACGCCGCGATCGAGCGCCGCTGCTGGGACGGCGAGTGGTTCATCCGCGCGATCAGCGAGCGCGGCGAGGTGATCGGCTCCAAGGCTGCGGCCGAGGGCCAGATATTCCTCAACACCCAGTCGTGGGCGGTGATCAGCGGCTTTGCCGGAAGCGAGCGCGGCCGGGTCGCCATGGACGCGGTGAAGTCCCGCCTCGCCACGCCCTTCGGCATCGCCCTGTGCGATCCGCCGTTCCGCACCGTGCCGTGCCGCGAGATCCGCGCCGTGTTGTTCGGCCCCTCGATGAAGGAGAACGGCGGCATCTTCAGCCAGATCCAGCCGTGGGCGGTGATCGCCGAGTGCATGCTGCGCCGGCCGGAGCGCGCCTGGGCCTACTGGCGCGCCTTCTGCCCGGCCAACCAGAACGACCGCGCCGAGATCCGCCAGATCGAGCCCTACGTCCACTGCCAGAGCACGCACGGCAGGCACAGCCGCCACTTCGGCGCCAGCCGCCTGTCGTGGCTCACCGGCACCGCCACCTGGGCCTACGCCGCGGCCACCCAGCACCTCTGCGGCGTGCGTCCGGACTGGGACGGTCTGCGCATCGATCCGTGCCTGGAGCCCGGTTCCGGCAGCGTGACGGTGCGTCGCCGCTTCCGCGGCAAGGCCTACGAAGTCCGCATGACTCCCGGCGCCACCGGCACCGGGGTGAAGCAGTTGATCCTCAACGGCCACGAAATGGCCGGCGACCTGGTGCCTGCCGCCCAGGCCAAGGAGGTCAACCTGGTCGAGGCGCTGCTCGGCTGAGCGCCGGTCAGTGCATCTGCTCGAGCGACAGGCCCTTGGTCTCGCGGATCCGCGCCAGCACGAACCACAGTCCGAGCGCCGCGAACAGCGCGTAGATGGCGTAGCTCGCGCCCAGGCCGAGGTGCTCTGCCATGGGCGGGAAGGTGCTGGAGATGGCGTAGTTGGCGACCCACTGCAGGCAGGCGGCGAGGGCGAGCGCCGCGCCGCGGATGCGGTTGGGGAACATCTCGCCGAGCAGCACCCACACCACCGGTCCCCAGCTGAAGCCGAAGGCGATGACGAAGCCGTTGGCGCCGACCAGGGCCAGCACCGCCAAGGCCCCGGTGAGGGCCGGGCGCCCCTCCGCATCCAGCGGGGCGGCGAAGAATGCGAGCGCCATCAGGCCCAGGCACACGGCCATCGCCGCCGAGCCGATCACCAGCAGCGGTTTGCGGCCGAAGCGGTCGATGGAGGCGATGGCGATGAAGGTGGTGAGGATGTTGGCCACGCCGGTCAGGACGTTGAGCAGCATGGCCTGCTCCTCGCCGAAGCCGACGCTCTGCCACAGGCTGGTGCCGTAGTAGAAGATGACATTGATGCCAGAGAGCTGCTGCAGCAGGGAGAGGGCGATGCCGATCCACACCACCGGCAGGAGCCAGGTGCCCGAAGCGCGCAGGTCGCGCAGGCGCGGCGGGACCCAGGCGGCGAGCGAGGAACGGATCCCGGCCAGTTCGGCGTCGGCCGTCGCCGGATCGATGCGCTGCAGCACCGCCAGAGCCTCGGCATCGCGTCCGCGGGCGACGAGATAGCGCGGCGACTCGGGCACCAGCCAGGCCCCGATGCCGTAGAGGATCGACGGCAGGAGTTCGCTCCAGAACATCCAACGCCAGGCGGCGGCTCCGAGGATCGGCTCGGACGCCGACCCAGCGGCGCGGCTCAGCGCCCAATTGACCAGGAGAGCGGCGAAGATGCCGCTGACGATGGCGAGCTGCTGCAGTGAACCGAGCCGGCCGCGCAGACGCGCCGGCGCGACTTCGGCGATGTAGGCCGGCGCCACCACGCTGGCCGCCCCGACGGCGATGCCGCCCAGCAGCCGCCAGACGATGAAGTCCCACACCGTGAACGGCAGCCCGCTTCCGAGCGAACTGATGGCGAACAGCACGGCTGCGCCAAGCATCACCGGCCGGCGTCCGATCCGGTCGGCCAGCGGCCCGGCGGCCAGCGCCCCGGCCGCCGAGCCGAGCAGGGCGAGCGACACCGACTGGCCGATGGTCCACGGGCCGACCTGGAAGTGGGCGCGCAGCGCCTCGACCGCACCGTTGATGACCGCCGTGTCGAAGCCGAAGAGGAAGCCGCCCATCGCCGCGGCGGCGGCGAGCAGGATGACGAAGGGGTTGCCGTGCATGGGCGCACCATCGCCACCGGGCGGCCTCCGGCCAGCGGAGAGCGGAGGTGCCAGGACCCGACTAGCGGTTGGCGAGCCGTCCGAGGATCACCAGATCGTCGGCATCGGGGCCAAGCTTGCCGATGCCGAAGACGCCGCCCTTCTCCTCCAGGCCGGCGAAGACGATGCGCAGCTCGATCGCACTGGCCAGGCGCTGCAGGGCCGGGATGGCGCTGGTGTCGGCGCTGGCCGGGATGCCCGAGCTGGCCTGCAGGTTGCCCTGGTTGTCGAGCGGCTTCGCGGCGGTGAAGGGCGCCTCACCGACCTTGATGCCTCCCTGCCACACTTCCAGGCGCGGCTTCAGTTCGCCGCCCGACCAGAAGCCGCAATCGACCCGCTTGATGTCCAGGGCCTTGCCCGAAACCGGGTTCAACGCGATGGCGTAGTGGTAGGGGGTCTTCGCCATGTGCCCGCCACCGGCCCAGGTGCCGGCGCCGTCGATGTTGTAGTGCTCGTTGTCTTCAAGCAGGTTCGGCACCGAGGCCTGCAGGGTGGTCGGCTGGACCACCGGCATGCGCGCGGTGGGCGGGATGGGCACGCCCTTCCAGTGCCGCTTCTCCTGGCCTGCCTGCGCCTTGGCGAAGTTCCACGCCAGCAACGGCAGCACCGTGCCGGTCGGGAAGCGCAGTTCGATGCTGCCCGAGGCGCCGCGGATCGTGCTGCCATCGGCTGCCGCCAGGTCCTTGACCGTGATCGTGGTCGTACCCTCGTCCATGATCTCGGAGACGTTCACCGTCCATTCCAGGCCATGGCTGCCCGGTACCATCGCCACGGTGCAGCCCTGCGCCTGGGTCGCCCCAGACAGCGTCACGTCGGCCGAGGTGAAGGCCTTGGGCGGGCGGGTGAAGGCGACGCGGAAGCGCAGCGGCAGGCCGCTGGCCGGCACCGTCTGACCGGGCTCGGGATTGACCAGCGCCTGCGGTGCGGCGTCGGCGAAGCTGACGCCTTCGAACACCCAGCAGAACACCGAGGCCGGCGGCAGGCCCTGGGCGGCACCGCGAGCGGCATCGAGGGTGAAGTCCCTGGTCGCCACCGTCGCCGGCAGTTCGCGACTGGCGAGGCGGATGTTCTCGGCGTCCAGGTTGTTGGCCTGCGGGTCACCGGTCAGCGTGTGCAGCGTCACCTTCTTCGCCGCGCTGATCGGCAACCGCAGGGTCAGCGGCGTCGGCGCGTCGAGGCGGCGCGAGATCGCGAAGATGCTCAGCCGGTCGCCCTTCCGGCTGGCGTAGGCCGCCACCTCGGGCATCGCGTCCATGGCCGGGCGGCGGCCGACCGCCGGTGCCGCGCGCACCGGCATGCGCTCGGTGACCACGCCCAGCACCTCGCCGGCCCCGTGGTTGTTCCACATGGTCAGGCTCTGCCAGGCCGGATAGGCCTGGCCGCCATTGCGATGGTCGGCGTGCGAGGTCCAGTAGTTGCGGTTGCGGCTGAAGGTGAAGAAGTTCTGCAGCTGGGCGCCCTGGTAGGTGAAGCCGAGGAAGCAGTCGAGGGTCGAACTGCCGCCGACCAGCGACTTCATCACCCGGCTCTCGCCCTCGACCAGCTGCGGCGTCATGCGAACGCCGTTGAGGCCATCGAGGTTGTAGCCGGGGCCGGCCTCATAGCTGCCGATGAAGAAGGGCCGGTTGCCGGCCGCCGCATGCTCGTCGGCCTCGCGACGCAGGCGGATCGCCGTGGGTATGCCATCCTGAGCCGGGTAGTTCAGCGTCTTGGCCAGGGCGGGCAGGAAGTCGCCGCTGGGGTCCTCGCCGGCATCCCAGCCGCCGTTGTAGGTCGCGACCAGCACATGCCGGCTGGACGGCGAACGCTTCGCCGCCTGATAGCCGAAATCGTTGACCGCCCAGCCGCCGAGCACGAACTCGGTCTTCTGTTCCATCGTCTTGGTCCAGTAGGGGCTGCGCTTCAGCACCTGGATGGTGTATTCCTGGAACATGCCGTAGATCGCGCCGGCTCCGTGTGTCTTCTTGGTCACCGCGTCCGGCATCTCCATCCAGGCGAGGTTGAACGGCATGATCGGATTCCAGTTCTCGTTGCTGAATTCGAGCAGCAGCTTCGGGAACTCGTCGATATACGGCTTCGCCTGGCCGTGCTGCACGCGGCGCCAGGCCCACGGCTTGGACTTGGGCGTGTCCTTGGCCGGGTCGTAGGGCGCGGCGAGGTACTCGACCAGGCCGAGCCATTCCTCCTCCTGCAGGGTGAACTCCAGTTGCAGCCACGGCGAGACGCCCATCTCGCGGAACTCTTTCAGCAGTGCCGACAGGTTGCCGCGGCTGTAGGTGTCCTTGCCGCTGCTGAGACCGGTCAGCGGATGGCCGAGCAGGTTGTCGAGCGTGTACCCCTGGGTCTTGCAGGTGTCATGGGTGCGGATCGCCCCCATGCCGCTGGCCTTGAGCGCGGCGCGGTCGGCGGCGTCGTGGCGCACCAGGCCGACGTCCTTGGGATAGACGCGGAAGTTGTCCAGCCACACCGTGCCGGGGGCATTCCACTGCAGGCCCATCTGACCGACCGAGCCGCTCTGGTCGAGCTTGCGTGGCACAGTGAACTCGGCGGTGAACTTCTGCCACGTGCCGGTCATCGCGAAGTCGATCGGCTTGAACTCGCCGCCCATCGGCCCGGTGAGGTGGAAGCGCAGGGTCGGCTCGGCCAGGCCCTCCTGCCGTGCCAGCACCTCGACGACATAGGTGCGCGCCGGATCCAGCACCTGGTACCAGTCCTGGGTCAGGTCGGCGTGGTTGTATTTGCGGATCGCCAGGGTTCCCGCCTCACGGCTGTCGATGCGTAGGCAGGTGGTGCCGCCGTCGAGCACCTCCGTGGGCAGGGCGCCGGGATGCTGCACCAAGGTGAAGGGGTGCTCGCGCGCCTGCCAGGCCCCGGCCGGGGTGAACATCGGCGCGTAGTCGGGCGGTGCCGCGCCGTGGGTGCCATGCAGACGCGGGGCGAAGTCGGTGCGCGCCAGGCTGTGCGCCGTCTTGGCCAGCAGCGCCATGTCGCCGGGCAGGAAGGCGAAGCGGTCGCCGCCGCCCTCGCTGCCCATCTCGATGAACTGGCCCTTGTGGGTCGCGGGATCGGTGAACGAGCGCTCGATGCGGTAGCCGGCGAGGTCGCCACCCGCCGCCTGCCAGGAGGCGGTGATCAGCCCGGTGGCGGGATCGCAGGTGGCCTGGAAGCCGGCGACCGCCGCTGGCACGCTGCCGGTGGCCTTCTCGTCCAGGCGCGGTGCGCCCTGGGTGAAGGCGTTGCCCGGCTTGGCGCGCTTGTCCCCGGCGATATCCGGGTGGACGATCCGCATCGCGGCCGAGCGTACCCCAAAACGACCGGCCTTGTCCACCGCGCGCACGCACAGCCACCACTGCTGGCCGGGCCGCGACCAGTCCTCCATGACGAACTCGCCGCGCGTGGCGCTGGCCGGCACCAGACCGTCGGCGACATGGTTCCACTCGCTGCGCTCGTGGCTCTTGACGACGCCACGCAGCTTCTGCACCAGTTTGCCGTCCTCGATGCGCAGGATGCGGACGGTGGCGCCATTCCACCAGCCGCCGGGATAGCTGTCATACCAGTCGAGCGTGGGCGAGATCAGCTTGCCGACCGCCGCCTCGCTGACCGCGAAGCGGTTGGACGCCCAGTACATCGGCTCGCAATTGAAATCGACCAGTTCGTGCCGCGGGCCGGTGGTGGCGGTGTAGGCTCCGGGATTCGGGGCCACGGCATGCGGGGTCACGCGCAGCACCGCCGGCTCTTCGGCAGCCAGGCAGGCGAGGACGGCGAGGGTGGGGACGAGGTGGCGGATCATGGCTGCTTCCTGGGCGGGGCGCACGAGGCGCGGATGATGAGTCTGGATGCGATCGGGGGCGGCAAGACGGGACTGGCCCCGGCGAGGACGGCCAGCACATGCCGGGCTGCAACGATGCCGATGTCCTCCCACTGCTGGCTGATGCTGGTCAGGGCCGGGCGGGCGAGCGGCGCCTGCAGGTCATCGATGCCGATCAGCGAACGGTCGTCGGGCACGCGCAGGCCGCGCGCATGCCAGTCGTCCAGCACCGCCAGGGCCACCAGATCGCTGCCGGCCAGCACCGCCGGCGCATCGCGGCCGGCCCAGGCGCTGCGCAGATGCGCCACCGTCGCCTCGGCCCCGGCCTCGAGGCCGGGGTCCGGCCCGAGGTCGATGGCCGACCAGCGCAGCCCGTGGCGGGCCGCGGCGCGCCGCGCCAGCGCCAGGCGGTCGTCACCCCGCTGGTGATCGACCCAGGCCACGACACGGTGGCCGAGGCCGGCGAGATGGGCGCAGGCCGCATCGAGCCCAGGCGCCAGATCGCAACGGGCCACCGCAGCCGAGGCGGCCCCGTGCATCAAGCCGATATAGGCGCCACGACAGCCGCGCTCGACCTCGGTACGCTCCGCTGCGGACAGGCTGAGCAGGGAGATGACGCCGGCCACCTGCCGCCGCGCCAAGGCGTCGATGGCCGGCTGATGTCCTGGCCTGCCCAAGCGATGCACGCCGAGGAACACCGGATCGTAGGCGGCCAGTTCGAGGGTCAGCTCGACCCCATGCAGCAGACGGATGTGCCAGGGGTGCCACCACA
>JFJP01020417.1_pt1 | contig 20225 bp, 14 predicted proteins | sample 431651 | NCBI WGS metagenome assembly JFJP01 (sample SAMN02602958, study PRJNA72255) | Microbial mat metagenome, whole genome shotgun sequencing project. | biome: fresh water; feature: sink hole; material: water; isolation source: purple microbial (photo- and chemosynthetic) mats found in...
CACGCGTGCACCTGCTGCTGCCGCGGCTGATCGTTCATGGTCGCGAGCAGATGGCGCTGGAGCAGGCCCGACAGGTCGAGGGCGCGCCGGGCGAGGTCCGGATCGTCAGCGATCCGCGGGTGCAGGTTGCGCGTCTCCCACGGGTCGGCGGCGAGATCGTAGAGCTCGTCGCCGCCGGTCTCGCGCACCACCAGCTTCCAACCGGCGGTACGCACCATGGCAGCGCGAGCCATGGCGTCGCGGCAACGGTGATAGCACAGTTGCTTGTCCTGCAGCTGCTCGGGGTCGCCATTGGCGAAGCGCTCCCGCATCTCGCGCTCGTGGCCGCCGTCAGCGAACACCGCCTCGCGGATGGCGCGGCCGGCGACCGCCTCCCCGAGATCGCCGCCGTGCACGTTCCAGTCCGGAGCCAGCCCGGCGGCGGCGAGCAGGGCACGTGGCAGGTCGACGTGGCTGGTGAGCAGGTCGCGGCGGGCACCACGCGGGATGCCGGGGCCGGCGATGGCGAACGGCACGTGCAGCAGGCAGTCGGCCATCACCGTGTCCCATTTCTCGTGCAGGCCGTACTGCCCGGCGAAGTCGCCGTGGTCGGAGGTGAACACCACCAGGGTCGAGTCGGTCAGGCCCTCGGCGTCGAGGGCCGCGAGCACCCGCCCGATCAGGCTGTCCACCCACGAGATCATGGCGTAGTACACCGCCTGCACTTCGCGGAGGGCGCGCTCGGGCGGGCCGCCGGCGACGCGGATCCGGCGCTGGGCGGTCAGCGGCAGGGGAGCGTGTTCGGGCAGGTCATGCGGGAAGGGCGTTATGCGCTCGGGGTCGTAGCGGCTGAACCACGGTTCCGGCGCCTCGTAGGAGGGGTGCGGCTTGGACAGGTTGAGCTGGAGGTAGAACGGCCGCGCCGGGTCGCGCAGCCGGCGCAGGAAGTGGATGGCCTGGTCGGCGCGGTTCTCGTCGCAGAAGGATTCGGGCGAGCCCTTCGGCCCGATCGTGCCGACGAGGCGCCGGCTGCGCAGCCAACCGCAGGTCTGGCTGTCGTAGGCGTAGGGGGTGCGCGCCTGCGGGCCGGGCTCGGGCAGCGCCACCGGCTTGAAGGCGAGGGCCTCGAGCTCGGCACCGCGGAAGCTGTGCCAGTCGGCCACCGGCTCCTGCGGCGGCTGCACCCACAGGCCGTCCCAGGCGTGGTTGAGGCCGAGCACTGCCGTCTGCCAGCCGGCGCTGCGCAGGCTGCCGAGCAGGTTGGGCGTGCCCACCGGCATGTGCTGATGGATGGTGCGGTAGCCGTCGGCGTGGCAGTGGCGCCCGGTCATCATCGCGATGCGGCTGGGCACGCATTTCGGGAAGGGCGCGAAATGGCTGGCCAGCACCGTGCCGCGTCCGGCCAGGGCGTCGAGGTGCGGGGTGGAGACCTCGCGCGAACCCATGAAGCCGGCGCAGTCGCCGCGCATCTCGTCGGCGGTGATGATCAGGATGTTCATCGGTCGGCTCATGCTGCTGGCTCCATGATGATCAGCGCTCGCCGAGTGCGCTCAGACGCCAGGCGACGAAGCGTTCGATCTCGGGATTGGGCAGGCTCTCGTGCAGCAGCCGCCGGTACAGCGGCAGGCCGGCGAAGCGGCGGTAGCCGGCGATGGCGGCGGCGCGATCCCCGGCGCCATCGGCCTTGAGGCCCTCGGCAAGGGCGGACATCGCCTCGATCTCGGCGGTGAAGGGCAGCGACCTGATCTCCTCCAGCGGGCGGTCGCCGGCCACGATGGCGGCGAGCAGGCCCGGACGCTGCGCGGCGGTCCAGCGGAAGGTCCTGGCCACCTCGCGCATCGCCTCGGTCCAGGCCGGCTGGCCAGTCCCGCCCTGGTGCTGCGCCCACGGCAGCAGGACGCAGCGCGAGAACCAGGTGCCCGAATTCACCTTGCGGTGGTCGAGCGGGGTATGGGCCTGGATCAGCGCCTCGGTGGCCAGCCCGATCGCCGCGGTTTCGCCCTGCTCCAGCGCCTGCAGCAGGCGCAGGCCGGGGACGGGCCTGCCGATCACGGCCTCGGCCTCGGCGTAGCGCCCGAGCAGTTGCAGCGCGAGGGGGTGGGAACCCGAGCCCGGATGGGCCGGACTCCCGGCGCCGGCGGCCTCGGCGAAGCGGCCGGCGACGATCAGCGCCTCGCTGGCGATGGCCGGCTTCAGTGGACGCACCGCCAGCATCTCCTCGATGCGGCCGAGGTGCAGCAGGGCTGGATGGCCGTGGTTCAGCCCGAGTGCCTGCTCGGCCTCGCCGAGCTTGCACAGGGCCAGCGCCTGCGTCTGCGCCGTGGCGTAGGGATCGCGCGCCACCCCGTTGATCAGGCCGGTCTGCCAGGCGGCGTACAGGCGGTTGTAGCCGGCGGCCCATTCGGCCTGGACCACCTCGTTGCCGCGCCCCAGGGCCAGCAGGGCCTGGGCCCGGGGCCGTTCGAAGGCGGTGTAGGCTTCGGCGACCTCGGCGAAGCGGCCCAGGGCCAGCAGCGCCAGGCCGGAGGGCTCGCCGGACAGGTGGTCGGCGGCGAACAGCTTCCCGCGCAGCCACAGCAGGGTCTCCAGCCTCTCGGCGGGAGGCGGCTCCTCGCCCAGGGCGGCCGTGGTCCAGGCGCTCCAGCGCTGCACCAGCAGATGGCGCAGGCCGGCATCGGCCCTGGCGTGCAGCTCGGCGAAGCTGGTGGCGGCCTCGGTGATGCTTCCGGCATCCATCAGCTCATCGAGTCCGAGGATGCTGGCGCGCAGGCTGCGGCGGGGATCCTTCAGCTGGCTCCAACTGCGTCGCGCCTGGGCCGGCCGGCCGTCGAGCCGCTCGGCCAGGCCCTGGCGGAAGCGGGCCTCGTCGGCGAGGTCCGAGCCGGCATGGCTCTCGGCGATGCGGGCGTACTGCGCGGCGGCGTCGCTGAAATGCCGGGCGAGGAACAGGGCGTCTCCGGCGACCAGCGGGCTGACGCTGGCCGGGACCCGCGCCGAACTGACCGCGGCGCGGTGGAACACCTTGCCCGGATAGAAGCCGAACAGCGCGACATGGCCCGAGGTCAGCGGCAGGTCGAGCTCGGTGCGCAGGATCTCCGCCCCATCCACGCGCAGCGAGACCGCGTCGGCGAGGAGCTCGGCGCGGATGCGGTAGCGCCGGCCGACCTCCAGGCGGAAGGGGCTGGCGGCGAGGACGCGGTTGCCCGGCATCTCGTAGATGCCGCTGCGGGTGTTGTCGAAGGCGCCGACCTGCAGGCGGATCGAGCGGGCGCCGCCACCGGCCAGGAACGCTGGCGGATCGGCCAGGGCCTCGGCGCGTTCGACCCAGGCGACCGAGAGATCGCCCGGGGTGCCGTCGGCGGCGATGCTGGCCTCATACTCGATCGCAATCGGGGCCTGCATGCGCTGGCGGTGGATGAGCACGGCTGGCCCACCCTCGACGCTGACCAGTCCCGTACCGTGCTTGCGAAACGCCCCCGGGGTGGCCTGCAGCCAGGCGTCCGACCAGGGGCCGGCGAATTCCGTCGCCGTCACCGGCTGCATCCACACCTCGGCCGGTCGCAGCACGGTGTAGGCGACCCAGCCGCCGAGCGCGAGCGCCAGCACGCCTGCGCAGACGGCGAGCGTACGCCGCTGCGGCCGCGGTCGGGAAGCGGAGGCGTCTCCCGCTGGGCCTGGGTCTGTCGTCATGGGAGCCTCTCCACTGGGACGTTGAGGATGCTCGGGCAGCGGGTCATGGGGCCAGCGCCGGCAGGAGATGGGGGGTCATGCCGCGGGTCCAGCGTTGATGGAGGATCTGGCTGTCCTCCAGGCCCTTGCAGAGCAGCGGATCGCTGTTCCAGGAGGCGGTCGGCATATTGAAGACATCGTACAGGCTGCCGTCCGGATCGATGGCATAGACGGCCTCGAGCCCGGCCCGCGCCACCGGCCGGTTGCGCACCACGTCGAAGACCTCGCCGCGGATCATGCAGTGGAAAAAGCGGCTGGGCTGGAAGACGAGGTAGCCGGTCAGGCAGACGTGCTGGCCGCCAGCGGCCTGGATGGTCGGGCCGTGGCGTCCGGTGGCCGGCTGGTTGCCGGCGGGATAGCCGATGCACCATACCGTGCCATCGCCATCGAAGTCGATCGGCCTGAAATGCGGGTATTGCGGACTGCTGCCGAAGAAGGAGAGGCGGGTGTCGTTGAGCACCAGTTCGAGGTTGCGGGCCTGCTGCACGGTGAGGGGATGCGGGTTGGTGGGAACGAGGCGGGCGCGGATGTTGTAGGACGGTGCGGCTGCCATGCGCGGGTCGCTGGTCGAGACGAACGCCCGTGGGCGCGGCGAACCGGTCTCGGAGTCGGTGAAGGTGTCGGCGTCGTCCTTCGCCTCGACGAACAGCCCCGGCGCGAGGGTGAGCGGATCCGTCACTGTCTCCTGCCACCACTCGCCCATGTTCAGCACGAACAGGCGATCGACCTCCTCGACCTCGTCGAGCAGGCTGGGGACATCCGGTTGACCATCGCCATCCGTATCGAGGTCGAGGACCCAGTTCGACGCTGGCTCGGCCGTGCCGTCGTCCTTCAGGAAGTGGCCAGCCGGCCAGACGATGCGATCGCGCTGCGGGGCGCCGCTGTGGCCATAGCCGCTGCGGTGGCTCCAGACATGCATCGTGGACCACAAGGCTTCGCGCAGCCCGGTGTGCACCATCCACCACCACGAGCGGCCGGTGCGCGGACCTGTGTACACCGGATCGGTCGGTACCGCGTCGGTGGTGGTGGCCAGATTGTAGTGGCCGCCGGCGTTGTTCAGCTTCTGGAAATCATACATGGTCCAGCCATGGATCGGCATGCCGCCACGGTAGAAGGCGTTCATCCGTCCGCTGATGCCATCGCCGAGCTGGTTGTGCCAAGGCTTGGTCGCATCCACGGCGGTAATTGTCGCCATGCCGGGATAGACGGTCGCGGCATCGGGCAGCCGACCGCTCCAGAGCGCTGTGTTCGCGGCGTTGTCGCGCAGCCGCGAGGAGGTCCACTGCTTGCCGCTGCCGAGGTTCGACCAGGTCGCACCGGTCGCGGTCGCGTTCACCAGCATGTTGGTGAAGAACTCCGGCGGCATGAAGCCATAGACCAGTTCGAAGACGGCCTGCGCGCTCAGCGTCGGGGCGTTGTAGCGCCACGGGCAGGTGGTCGGCGCTTCATCCCAGCGCGAAGGCGTCGCCGATTGACGGGCGCCCCGGCCGTAGGGGGTCCAGGCCATCTGGTACTCATCGTCGGTGGCGTAGGTCTTGCTGTACCATTCCGCGTCCAGGACCGGGCCGCGGTGCGAGATGACCAGCCACTTGCTGTCCGGTATGGGCCTGACGTCAGCTACGGCAGCGCCGGCAGGCTCCTGGTGGTTGAACAGCCAGGTCGAGTAGGGTGAGTTGGTCTGCGCCGGCAATCCGAAGGGGGTATGGAGGCGGCCCGGCGGGTAGATCGGATCGGCTGCGAGGTCGAACGTGCCGACCGGCCAGTTATCCTGCCCGCTGCCGGCCATCTGCCAGAACTCGAAGCGGCCATCGTCATCCCCCCCCATCCCGTTGCCGCTGAACAGGCCGAGCAGGGCGGCGGTCTTCTCGCCGTGGTAGCGCGGACGCAGCATGGCGGCGAGGTTGTCGTACCAGGCGTCGATCACTCCGGGATCCAGTTCGAGGGCGGCGCGGGCGTCGGCGCGGGCCACGCCACCGGACAAGGTCGCCTGATGGGCACCGACCGGCGGCGGGCGGTACGTGCCGGGCGCGTTGAGCCGGGTGTGGCCGGCCAGGTCCTCGATGGTCACGGCATAGCGCAGGCGGTAGCGCGCCTCGGCCCTGGTCGCGACCACGTCGAGGTCCTCGCTGTAATAGATCGGCTGGTTGATGTCCGGGGCGGCTGGCCCGTAGGCCTGGCCGGTGCGCGCAGCCGGATCGGGCGAGGTGGGGGCCGCCGCCGAGGGATAGGGCAGATGGAAGGACACCGGCCTGCCGAGCAGGTCCTTGAAGTGGTAGCCGGGTTCGATCCAGCGACCCGAGGGATGGGCGCGGATGTGGCCGCGCAGGTGCGGATCCAGGCGCTGGGTGCGGCTGGTCAGCGAGCCCTCCGGCAGGGCGTCGCCGATCGGGACGTCGTTGCCGTTCATGTCCTCCGGGGTGTTCTCGGCGCCGAGCGGGTAGTTGTCGTTGTTGCGGTCGGCATCGGTGGCGCCCGCCTCGTCCCACCAGCCCGCCTTGTGCGTGTCGATCGGGCCGAAGCCGGCCAGGGCGGGCTGGCCGTAATGGGTCGGCGCAGCCGGCTGGCCGGCGGCGCGCGAGGCGCGGGCGTAGCCGTCGAGCAGGCTGGCGAAGGCGTGGTTGGCCCCGGCGCGGGCCGCGGAGCGGGCGAGCAGGTCGAGGCTCTCCTGGCCGGCGCCTGGCAGCGAGCGCTGCACCGTGGCGAGGAAGGCGAAGGCGATCGACAGGCAGACGGCGGTCAGGCCGACCGCGACCAGCAGCACCGAGGCGGCACGGATCTGCGTCATGGCGTCCCCAGGGGCCAGTCGAGCGCCGGCAGCGGCAGCGCCGGTTGCAGGCGGAAGGCATAGGTGAAGGCGAGGACGATGGGTTCCCGCGAACGCACGCCGGGCACCGCCTCGCGGGTCAGGGTGTAGCGCAGCCGCAGCACCGCCGGCCGGGCGGTGGCGATCTCGCGGGGGTCCTCCGACGTGCCGTCGCCGTCCTGGTCGAAGCGATGCTCGCGGGCATCGACGAAGACGCCGTCGAGCGAGGCCCGCACCACACCGGCCGGATCGTTGGCCCAGGTGGTCGCGGGCAGCGGAGCCAGGTTGCCGGCGGCGTCGCGGCGCACGAGGCCGACCGCGGGATCGAAGCGGGTCTCGTAGCCCTCGCGGTCGATCCAGGCCAGGGCGAAAGAGGTGACCGGCAAGGTGCTGGGCAGCAGGCTGCGGTGGTTCGCGTCAAGGCTGGCCTCGTCGCCGCGCAGGCCAGCGTCCTGGAACTTCCGCCACTGCGCGTAGGTCATGCCCTCGACATGGCGCAGATCGTTGTCATCGAGCGGCCGCTGGCGGTCGCGCCGGGGCTGCTGATGGATCGCCACCTTGCGGTTGTAGGCGTAGCCGCCGGCCGTGTCGAACTGCGCCGTGCGCCAGCCGGTGGTGCGGGACCAGGTCAGGCGGCGCTGCGCCGCGTCCCAGCGCAGCCGGAACCAGTCGTTGGCGGCCAGGTCGTACACACCGTAGCCGCCGTCGCGCTCCTCGCGGCGGGCCATCGAGGCGAGGACGGTCATTTCGCAGGACTCGTCGCCGGTGCCCCAGCCGCCCGCCCCGGGATCGGCGGTGAGGTGCCAGGCCCCGGTCGGCATCTGCGACTCGAAGCGCTCGCCGAGGATGCGGTAGGCGGCGGCCGAGGCGTCGTGCATGGCGAGGATCTCGGTCGTCACCGCCGCCGAGTTGCGCACATGCAGCAGCGAGCCGGCCGCCAGGGCGAGCATGGCGACGCCGAGCGCCGTAGCGACGAGCAGCTCGAGCAGGGTGAAGGCGGCACGGGGGCGACTCATGGCAGGGCGCGCTCGCGGAGGATGCGGTCGCGGATCACCGTCACCTGGCCGCCGTCGCGGCCGCGGAACACCTCCACGGTGACGTCGGCCCAGCGGGCGTTGGCCCCGATGCGGTCGCCGCTGCCCGAGTTCTCGGTGCGGACGAGGTAGAAGCCGTTGGCGTTGCCCCTGGTCTCCAGGGTGTAGGACGCCGCCGCCAGCGAGCAGGAACCGGTGCCGCGCCAGCCGTCGCTGTCGGCATCGCCGGCGTCGGCGGTCCGGCCGAACGGCACGTGGTCGTGCATCAGCGACCAGGCCGTGGCCATCGCCGCGTAGCGGTCGATGGCGGTGAGGGCCTTACGGTTGGCCAGGGCCATGACGCTGATGATCGAACCCAGGCCCAGGCTGAGCACCAGGATGACGGTGAGGATCTCGATCAGGGTGAAGCCGCTAGGGGCGGTCCGTCGCGGCGAGGCGGAGTCGGTCATGGCCGCCACCAGACGCGCCGGGTGAGCATCGCCGGATCGACGATGTCGGTGATCGGCGTCCCGCTGATGGTGGCCGGGTCGTTGTTGGCATGGAGGTGGCCACGGCGGTAGCGGGAGTTGATCGCCGTCGTGCCGGTCCAGTCGGCGGGGTTCGCCGGCCACACGGCCGGCAGCGAGTCGAGGTAGCCCTCGCGCCGGCTGACGCGGAAGACCCGGACCGTGCCGAGCGAGCCGACATGCACGCGGTAGGCGGGCAGCAGCTGGTCGAGGACCTCGTCGGCGGTGGCGAAGGTGGTGCGGTCCTCGGGCACGTCCGGCCCGAAGGTGATGTGCCAGCCGCCGGTATGGCGGTCGTAGTGGGCGACCTCGGCCCCCCACGGCCGCATGCTGCGCGGATTGCTCGCGCTGTAGGCGGTGACGCTGAAGCTGCGGTCGCCCGGGCCGGCCTTCCACAGGGCGCTGCTGCCCGAACCGCTGATCCATGACCAGAACTGGTCGGCCCGGCACGGCGAGATCGGCGCGGCCCCGCCATAGAGGCGACGGGCCTCGTTCCATTCGCCGTAGATCACGCTGCCATCGGGATTGAAGACCAGGCGGGCGTCGGCCCAGCGGCCATCGACCAGCGCCCGCGGCTCGCCGGCACGCTGGATCGGCCAGTCGTCCTCGACCTCGTAGGGATAGTCGTTCTGGTAGCCGGGATCGCCGACCGCGTCCCCGTTGCGTTCGCTGTCGGCGATGACTACCGGACCGGTGTTGACGGGCTTGCCGCCGACGATGGTCGTAGTGGTCGCATCCCAGTCGTGGTCCACCGTGCGGGTCGTCGGATGGCGCGAGTCGGGGATGTCGCCATCGCCGCCTTCGTAATGGAATCCGCTGTGGTCCTTGGCCGGATCGTAGCCGCCCCAGGCCCACCAGCGGCCGGTGGCCTGGTCGAAGCAGCCGAACCACGGTCTGGGGTAGGTGGTCTCGCCGTTGTAGCCGTAGTAGCGCACGGTGTGGCTGGTGCGGTGCCACTGTCGCGGTCCCTCGTCGGCATCGCCCAGGGCGAGGAAGCGGACCTTGCCGGCGGGCAGGACGCGCTCGGGGCCGATCCAGGAACCATGGATGTCGGCGACGTAGTCGGGGAAGGTGCCGATCGCCCAGCCGGAGCAGGACGAGCCCATGTCGTCGTTGCCGTGGTTGACCACCAGTTTGGCGCCTGGCCACGGCACCTGGCTGGGCAGGTCGCGCACCAGCCGGGTGCGCCGGCTCGGGCCCAGCACCCGGTACCAGTGCCCGCCGCTGCGGTTGTTGAGCACCGCCCCGCTGCTGCCGGGGGCGTTCTGGATGTTGAACACGATGGCGAAGGACTGCCGCGTGGTCAGGGCCTGCTGGCGCACCGTGCGGCAGGTGGCGGCGAACTCCTCGGCGGCGCCGCGCACCTCGGCCTCGCGCCGGTCGCCGCGGGTCGATTGCACGGTCATGGCGAGGAGGGCGGCGATGACCGCCATCACCACCACCAGTTCGACCAGGGTGAAGGCGGCCTTCACCGCAACCCCCGCAGGTAGGGGCCATGGGTGACGTTGTCGCGGTTGTCGGCGTGGCTGCGGACGGGTTGCGCGCGCCCGTCGTCACCGGCGCTCCACAGCTCGGGCTGCAGGGTGAAGGCCGGGGCGGCGTGGGTGCGCAGGTCGGAGGCGAGTTCGGCGGTGCTGCGCCGGCCGGCGCTCTGCATGCCGTACCATTCCGGCAGCTGCACCGCGCCGATGTAGTCGTGATTGCTGTTGGTGAAGGGGTTCTCGCGCAGGGGGTCGGTGTTCGGGCTGGAGCTGTGCTCCTGATCGCCGATCACGCGCCGCATCGCGGTCGGGACGAAGCCGCCCTCCGGGCCCTGGATGACCGGGCAGACGTAGATCAGCGGGTTCCCCCAGCTGTCGAGCACGGCGTCGCCATCGAGCTCGCGCCTGGCCAGTTCGCCCGCCAGGTAGTCCGCGCCCCAGCCGCGGCTGGCGGCGCCGGGCACCAGGGCCGTGGCCGAGAAATCATAGGCCGTCCCGCCGCTGTGGGCATAGGCGGCGAAGCCGCGGACCGCGGTGCAGCCGGCGAGGATGGCGGTGCGCGCCCGCCGTGCAGCCATCTCGTTGACCAGGGCGGCATGGGCGTGCCGCACCGAGCGCACCAGGTACTGGGCGCTGGGATGGATGTTGCCCTGGCCGACCAGCATGGTGCGGTGCGGCGACGAGGCGAGGTAGCGCCCCTCGGCGATGGAGGCCTCATCCAGCAGCGTCGCATGCTCGGCGGCGTCGAGGTCGCGGGCGAGGTGGAAGGCCAGACGGTTGCGCACCGGGAAGGTCTCGGCGGCGGGATGGTCGAAGTAGGGATAGGCCCCGATCTCGCTGCGGAAGGTGTCGAGGGCGGCCTGCACCTTGCTCATCACGCTGGCGCTGTTGGTCGCCCCGGACTTGCGCCGGATCATGGTCAGCATCGGCATGAGCATGCCGGCCAGCAGTCCGATGATGGCGATGACCACCAGCAGCTCGATCAGGGTGAAACCGCGCCGGTCGGCGCTCACGGCGGCGCCTCGCGGAGGTAGATCCAGCGGGTGGCATCGTCGGCGGAACGGTCCCGGCCGAGGCTCCAGAGGTAGGCGAAGGCCAGCGGACCGCCGCCGCCCAGCGGATCGCCGGGGCGCCGTCCCCAGGCGCGGACGCGGGCGTTGGCGGGATCCCAGTTCCAGTCCTGCAGCGCCGGGACCGGGGCGGCCGGGGTGGGCCGGGTCAGGCTGTAGCGGTAGGGCTGGCCCCAGGGATCGATCAGCCGGCCGTCGCCATCGCGCGTCTGCTCACTGGCGGTGTAGCCGCCGCGCCGTTCGATCAGGCCGAGCGGTCCGCGGCCGCTTACCGGCGCGCCCGGCGGGTCGAGCAGGTCGAGGCTGAGCGAGAGATCGGGATTGGGCGTGGGATAGGCGCGTCCGGCATCCTCCAGCCGATAGGTGTCCATGGCCTGGCCGAGCTGCCGTACCACGGTCAGGGCGGTCTGCTCCTGGGCCCGGCGGCGCACCACCGAGAGGGCTGGCAGCAGGACCGCGGCCAGCGCCAGGAGGATGGCGACCACCGTCGCCACTTCGATCAGGGTGAAGCCGCGCAGGTTCATGGGGAGGGCGGCCTCACCGACTGATCTTGATCAGGCCGGCATCGATCTCGAGCTGCACCTGATCGGAACGGCGTGTGGCCCCGCCGACGAAGCCGATGACCGCCCCGCGCCGGTGGCGGTGGACCGTGCGGGTCTGCAACTCGCCATCGGCGCCGACCGTCCAGTCATTGACATCGACCAGGGTGTGTTCGATGTCCGGATAGGTCTTCTCGGGATACCAGGTCCCCTCGCCGGCGTTGTCGCCGACCAGGATGGTGGTCGCCTGCTGGCGGATCTGGCCGAGGGCGGTGATCTGGCTCCAGTTCGCGGCATTGTCCGGTTGGAGGCGCGGGCAGAGGCCCTCGTTCAGGCCGTAGCCCGGGTGGCGGGTGAGCAGTCCACCGATCGGCACCACCGCCAGCGATTGCCGGTTCGTCGGGCACTGCAGCAGCTTGGCGCTGCCGGTCAGGCGGGCGACGTCGCGGATCTGCGCCGCCGACGTGCCGTTGCTGGTGATCTCCAGGTAGTCGCCGACCAGTTCGGGATGCCACCAGTTCAGATGCTGGCCCGGATGGGTGGGATACCGCGACCACGGCAGGGCCTCCCGCTCCTGGGCGTAGGTCAGCACCCCCATGATGATCTGGCGCTGGTTGCTGGTGCAGGTCGCCTGCAGCGCCGCGTCGCGGACCATCCGCACCGCCGGCAGCAGCATCGCCGCAAGCACGGCGATGATCGAGATCACCACCAGCAGTTCGATCAGGGTGAAGCCGTGGCGGGCGTTCATGGCGCATGCTCCTCACGGTAGCGTTGCAGCAGGGCTTCGCCCTCCGGGGTCTGGTGGCGGCGCAGGTCGCGGCAGGCCGCGTCGGACAGCGGCTTGTTGCCCGGCGGCAGCGGTGGCGTCGTGCGCTGGCCATCGTTGGTGAAGGCGACGGCGAAGATGATCGGGCGTCCCTTGGCGTCATGCGCTTCCGGGTGCACGTAGGCGGGATGCAGGATAAGGCCGTCCCGCCGGATCTCGGGTGGGGATTCCGGCCCACCCGGTTCGATCACGACCTTGTCCGGATCGGCGGTGGCGGTCCCGGCTGGCAGGTAGGTGCGCGGAAAGTCACGCCAGGCGACCAGCGGGTCATGCGCTTCCGTACGCCACAACCAGACGCAAGCCAAGCCCAGGATGGCGAGGAGGACAAGGCCGAGCACCGTCCGGCGGAGTCCCCGCTCGGGGGCCTGGGGCTGCTTGGATCCCTGCCGAGGTGCCTGCATATGGCTCTATGCTCCGAATCCGCCTGATCATACATCCTCCCTGCAGGCGCCGCAATCCAGCGTACGGCTCGCCATCGGGATACCGGGTTCAGCGTGCGGGTGCCGACAAGCCGAGGCGGCACAGCCGCAGCCCCCGGTCGCCGCCGGAGACCAGCACCATCACCCAGGCGATGGCCTCATCGCCTCGCAGTACGGGGCGGTCCTTGCCTGTGGCGAGCGGCATGGCGGCCAGTTCCAGTTCCAGAGCGGCCGGTCGGCCGGCCGCCAGCGTGATCTCCTGGCGCAAGTTGCCCACCCATTCGCGCCCGTCAGTGGCCCGGATGATCCCGACGATCACCACCGCCTTGGTCGCCTTGGGCAACTCATGGATCAGGCTGAGGCGGGAATCGGCGCGCAAGGAGGCGAGGGGGCTGGTGTCCGATCCTACCCGCAGCAGATGCATGCGCTGGCCACCTGCCACATGGTCGAATTGTGGCGCGAGGCCGCCGTCGACGGCCTGGCCGACCACCGGGACGGACGGTGCCGCCAGATCGAGGCTCACGTCGCTGGGCGGCAGGCTGGCCTGGCGTACCACCGTCCCATCGCTGCTCAGGGCGGATCCGGCTGCGAGATCCGCCCCGGAGGTGCCGACCGCGACCCGCACGACACCCTCCAGCACCGCTACCACATCATCGTCGATTCCGACATCGACGGCGAAGCGCGTGCCGATGACGCTGGCTTCGAGGCGCGCCGTGCGCACGGCGAGACGCCGGTCCGCAGGCTGCCGAGCGGCCTGGACCTCCATCCTGCCGTGGTCGAGGCCCAGCGGGGCCGTTGGGCCGGGCAGACGCAGCCGGGCATCCCCGGACAAGGTGCAGCGCGAGCCATCGGGCAGTTCGAGGGTGCAGGATCCGCTCAGCACCTCGCCCGCGGAGAGCGTTACCCCTGCCACGGCCGGGCGGGGCCGGTCGCCGAGGATCCGTGCCTCCGGCGCTGCGGCCACCACGCGCCCGGCAGCGGCGGCGGGCATGTCGTCCCGGAGGGAGGCCCACGCGGCCAGCCCGATGGCGAGCGCGAGGCAGGCGGCGGCGAGCAGGATGGGCCAGCGCCGCCAATCGCGCCGGACGCGGCGCGGCTGCCGTCCGAGGACGGCGAGACCGCCGCAGAGTCGCATCGCCTCGCCCACCCGGCGTCGGCATTCCGGCTGCTCGAGGAGTTGGCCGAACTCCTGCAGGTCGGCGGCATCCGCCGTCCCGGCGATGGCGGCTTCGATCAACTGGTCAAGCCGGTCCATGGTCGGCCCTCCCCAGCTTCAACCGGATGCAGTCGGCCAGCTTGCTGCGCAGGCGGCTGACCATCACCTGCACCGCGCCGGCGGTGCTGTCCTGGCGGGTGGCCAGTTCGGCGAAGCTCATCCCGTCGGCGTAGCGCAACGTGAGCAGTTCCCGATGCCGTCCGTCGAGTTGATCCAGGCAGCCGCGTAGCGCTGCCAGGTTGTCCGCCTGTTCGCTGTCGGCCTCCGCTTCGGCTGCTGCCGCTTCAAGACCGTCGAGCACCGCGCCGCTGAGGGGCACGACTCTGCGGCGCTGCTTGGCCATGGCCTTGAGTGCCAGGTTCCTCGTGATGCCGCGCACCCAGGCGCCGGCGGCGGCACCCTGCGGCATCTCGCCGCGCTGGCGCTGGAGGACCAGGAAGACCTCCTGCAGCACATCCTCGGCGACCTGCCGGCAGCCATGCATGGCGAGGTATCCCATCAGCAGATCCCGGTTGGCCAGGAACCAGACGATGGGATCGGATCGCTCCATGCCTGCCTTGTCATGCGTGACGGGCCCGCGCCTATGCAGGCAACCCACTGTACGGCTGGGGCGCGATTCTGTCCGGCTGGCGGTGGCTGGCTAGCAGGGAGTCTGCCGGCAGCGGCCGGCGGCATGCACAGTAGATGATCGGGCACACGGGGATATCCCCCCTGCCGTCCTGATCATACCGTCGGGTCGCATTCGAAGTGGTCTTGGCAGGCGTCATCGCAGGCCTGACCGATCGTCAACTGGTCTGTATGGATTCCGCTGCTGCTGCAATAACCTGGATACCTACCCCGGGGAATCCGCATGCAGACGTTCTCCTTCATGTTCCGCGCCGCTATCGGAAGCCTCATCTGCATCGCCTCCGCCCCGCTGCGGCTGGCGGCGGCCGAGGAGGTGCTCAACGGCTGCGACGCGCCCCCGGCGTTCACCTACCTTGGGTTCAAGGACAGCGGCGTCGTCACTATGGCGGACGGCATGCTGCACCTGCGCAGTCCGAACGGAAAGGGGGGACTGGCGTTCGCTGTCGGCAGTGATCTGAGCGCCCATGCCAGCCGTGTTCCCGTGCTGTGGGTCAGGGTCAATCCAGGCAACAAGGCCAAGACCTTGTCCATGAGCCTCTCCTTGGAGGACAAGGAAAAGGGGGAGGCGAGCTTCCTCATCCGGCTGCCGGCACCGGACGGGCAGCTGGTGCGCCTGATGCCGGAGGATGCCAGGTCGATCGCGGAACCGAATGCGGACCGTGAAGGCGTCGCTACCACCCTGGACCTCGCGCAGGTCAAATGGCTGCAGATCAAGGGGAACTGGCAGGCGCAACCGTTGGATGTCTCGATCGATCGGATCGAACTGGTCGAGCCCGATGCCACGATGATCGCCCAGCGCGAGAAGATGATCAAGCGCCGCCAGCAGGAGCTCGCCAGGAAGCTGGCTGCCGCAGAAGCGGCGGCCAAGGCCCGGCTCGACCGGCTGGCCAACGGCGCCGAGCATCCGGCTGACGGGCCTGAGGTCCGTCAGGTCTGCGCGGTGACGCCGGAGACGCTGTCGCTGACCATCCAGGCCGGCACCTATGTGCCTCATCGCCTGGAACCGTACGTGCCGCAGCCGGGCGATGAGGTGCGGGCCGCGAAACCCGGCCCTGACGGGGCCTATACGGTCATCCGCGACGGGGTGATGAGTGAGGAGGAGATCCGCGATCTCCACCGCCTGGTGGATGGCAAGCGGGTGCGCATCGGGCGGTTGAGCCCCGACGGGACGCGGATCTCGATCGAGAGCGAGGGGGCCGGCCGGGTGCTGGACGAGGAGACGGTGGACGACGCCGAGGCCTACCGCATCACCTCGCCGGATGATCCCGCCTTCGCCGTGGCGGTGCAGCCGGCAGCCGTCTTCCGTAAGAGCAAACCCAACGGCCCGAACAAGGATCCGCGGCCCTTCAGCCATCAGGTCGCGCTGCGGCTGCCCAGCCCGCTGCGCGATGGCTGCAGCTATGAGGTCGTGCTGCATGCGCTGAACACCCGCCAGCGCAGCGTCACGTATCGCCATCTCTCGCGCAGCGTCCGCAGCGATGCGATCCATGCCATCCAGACCGGCTATCGCCCGGACGATGGCTTCAAGCGGGCCTACCTCTCGACCTGGCTGGGCGCCCCACGCGGCGGCGACGTCACGGCCGGCGGCTACACCCATGCGGCTGCGACCTTCGAGCTGATCGATGCCGCCAGCGGCCGGACGGTGTTCACCGGCAGGCCTGTGCTGACCAAGGCCCAGGACGCGCTCGAGTGGCTGAACGTCCGCTACGAGAAGGATTTCACCCTGACCGCCGTCCACGCCCTGGATTTCAGCGCCTTTGCCGTCCCCGGCAGCTACCGCGTCCATGTGCCGGGGCTGGGTGTCAGCGATCCGTTCGTCATCGACCGGAACGCCTGGAGCAAGCCGTTCGCGATCGCGATGGAGGGCATCCTCACCCAGCGCCAGGGCCTGGAGCTCGGCCCGCCGGTGACCGGCTTCAGGCGACCCCGCACCTTCCATCCGGAGGACGGCGTGCAGTTCTACCAGATGGACCTCATGCAGGAGGAGGGCCAAGAGGGCGTGCGCGGCAAGCACCTGGCCGAACTCGCCCAGGCCGGGCGCCTGCAGCGCGTGGAGGGTGTGTGGGGGGGCTATCAGGACGCCGGCGACTGGGACACCCTGGGACGCCATCTCAACGCCACGTGGATGCTGCTGGAGCTGTACGAGCACGCTCCTGCCGCCTTCAACGGCATCAAGCTGTCGCTGCCCGCGGACGAGGCGTCAAACGCCCTGCCCGACCTGCTCGATGAGGCGTTGTGGCAGCTGCCGTGCTTCGAGCGCCTGCAGCTGCCGGACGGCGGCGTGCGCGGCGGCTACGGCGCCTGCCTGCACTACGAGGGATGGACCAGCGACATGATCAAGACCGTCGGCGTCTATGCCGTCGATCATGTGACCACCTACCGCTTCGCCGCCAGCGCGGCGATGGCGGCGCGGCTGGTCAAGCCGTTCGACGCCGGACGGGCGTCCATGCTGCTGGCTGCGGCGCACAGGGCCTGGCGCTGGTGCGAGGCGCACAACGCCTCGGATGATCCCCTGTTCGCCAGGCAGATGCAGCGCAAGGGCTGGCCCCCGTTTGCCACCGAGCATCGGCAGTTCCGCGCCACGGCGGCGGTGGCGCTTTATCAGGCCACCTCCGACCAGGTCTTCCACGAGGCGTTCAGGCAAAGCACCGAGTTGGCCAATGTGGTGCCTGTCGAGGGGGCAGTCCGCTATCTCGAGCAGCCCGAGGCGACCTATGCCTATGCCCGGTTGCCGGCCGACCTGGCGGATGCCGTCCTGCAACAGCAGGCTGTGTCCCTGTTCAGCGCCTATGCCGACCACGCCATCGCCTTCAGCAGCAAGAATGGATTCGAGATCATCAACGGCCGGCGTACCGATGTGCCGATCCTGGGACCGTTGAGCTTCTTCAGCACCCCCGGGGCGGGCGGCATCAACCTGGTCCGGGCCTATGCCCTGACCCGTGATTCGACCCATCTCGCCGCCGTGGTGCAGGCCTGCCAGCCGACGCTGGGCGTCAACGCCGACAACCTGGTGTACTGCTCGGGGCTGGGGCATCGGCCCACCGCCTACCCGTTCCGTCTGGACGCCAAGTGGACCGGGCAGTGGCCGCAGCCGGTCGGCCACATCCCCTACGGGCCGGCCGATGAAACCCACGCCACCTCGCGCCGGACCAGCGCCTGGGTCCAGCAGTGGTTCCTGAACTACCAGAGTCCGAAGATGTTCCCGGACTTCTACACCTGGCCGAGCACCGAGGCCTACATCGACTTCGCGGTCTATCCGACGATGAACGAGAACTGTTTCGACCAGACCCAGGTGATCGCGGCCTACCACTGGGGCTTCCTCGCGACCCGCTGAACGGTGCCGGCTCCGATCCCTGGCGCCGGCCAGCAGGCGCAGATGGCTGTTCCCTCGTCGACCGCCAAACGATATGCCCCGGCGCTGGGGCCGGGGCATATCGTTTGGCGGAGAGGGAGGGATCAAGTGGCCAGGATCGGCTGGCTCGTAAGTGTCTATGCATGAACGTCCTGCCGTCAGCCGAGCGCGCGTTCCCGAGCTTGCGTGAATGGTGCGTAGGCAATGCCGGCCGTCGGCGACGGCGCCTGTTCGAGCAACGACCTTAGGACGCAGCCTGAGTAGGCGGAGTGATCGACGCCGATGATCCCGGCTGCGGGCAGATACGGCTGCCGTCATCCCATGCGCCCGGGCGTTGGATGGTCCTGATGGGACCGGTGGGTCCCCAATGGCACCGTATCCGTCCGGCAGCAGTTCACCCCACATTGGATGAGTGCTGCATACTGCCGGAATGCCCGGCTTCATCGAACTGATCGTCCAACCCCCACGTCGAGGTCGGCGTCGCCGACGTCGCCTGACGATCACGACGCGCAGCGGCCTGCGATGCGTGTTCACCTCCGGCATCCCGGCCGACCTCGCGGGTGAGTTGCTGTCGACGGCCCTGGCATGGCGGAGGCGGCAGTGCTGAGCTTCTCGTCCATGAAGCGGATCTTCGTGGCCCGCGATCCCCAGGACATGCGGCGTGGCATCGACAGTCTGTCCTGCGTGGTCGAGCATGAACTGGGGCACGAGCCCTACACGGGCGACTGCTTCATCTTCCTGAGCCGCGATCGGAAGAAGCTCAAGGTGCTGATCTGGGAGGACGGCGGCTTCTGGTTGTGCATGAAGCGGTTGATCAGCGGAACCTTCGCGTCGGTGTCGTCGTGGAGCGCGTCGCCAGCCGCATCGGTGCCAGTGACACCGGCCCGCGTCCATGATGTGCAACGCATGCGATTTCGTGCGCGCACGCGGACTGATGGTATGGGCTCGTCACGCCGGTTCGTAGAATATGGGCGTGAGCGAGATGATCCCCGCCGAACAGGTCGAGCGCATGATCGCCGAAGCCGTGCGCTTGGCCGTGCACCAGGCGACGACGCCGCTCCAGGACGCGCTGGCCCAAGCCAAGCAGGTGATCGCGAGGCTGCAGACGCAACTCTACGGCACGCGGTCCGAGACCAGCCAGGTGGTGCTGACAGCTGAAGGCCAGCAGTTCATCGACACGACCTGGGGCCTCTCGCACGAGACGACACCGGCTCCACCAGCCGAAGAGCGGCGGGAGCAGGTCGTCCGCACCCCGCGCGATCGCCGCGGCCTGGTGCAGCGCTATCCCCATCTGCGGCTCGATGAGGTCGAGGCGCAGCTGCCGCCCGAGTTGGCCGAGCAGGTCTCCAACGGCACGCTGATTGCGCGTCGCAGCGGCCGTCACCACGACGAACTGGTCGCCCCGCGCGGACGCCCATTCCTGCGCCGCATCCACGAGATTGAACTGGTCAAGGCCGCCACCACGCAGGTCGTCCTGCAGGTGATGCCTGACCGCATCGTGCCCGGTGGCGATCTGGCCGATGAGACCATCCACGAGCTGATCGAGAGCAAGTACCTCGACGCCATCCCGCTCCACCGCCAGTCGTCACGCCTGGAGCGCGTCGGCGTCGAGCTGCCCAAGCAGACGATCAACGATGCGGTCAACGCCTGGGGCAGCCTCTATGTGCCGCTCGCCCTGGCGATCTGCGCGCAAGTCCTGGCCAGCCCGGTCGTGCACGCCGACGCCTCCTGGAGCCGCGTGCAGGCGCCGGGCGCCTGCGACCGCGTCCACCTGTGGACCGTGCTGGGCGGCGGGCAGGTCGCCTACCGCATTACCGAGGATCAGCGTCATGCGCGTGCGGCCGAGGTGATCCCGCCCGGCTTCGCCAACCGCCTGATGACCGACGCATGGCCGGGCTGGTTCACCCTCGGCCTGGGTGATCGACTCGGACTGTGCAACGCCCATGCGCGGCGCCCCTTCGCCGACTGGCTGAAGCGCAAGCCGGACAATCCGCATGCGCGGCAGTTCATCGCCCTCTACCGCGAGTTGGGCCACGCCGAGCACGATGCCGACGCTGGACCACCGGCCGAACTCCTCGATCGGCGACGGCGCATCCGTGCCGAGCGTGGTCGACCGATCATGGAGCAGATCCTCGCGCACGCGCAGGCGACGCTCGCCGCCTACGGCAAGGCACATCAACTCGGTGACGGCGCTCTCTACATCATCGACCACTGGGCCGGCCTCACCCGGTTCCTCGACGACCCCTTGCTGCCGACCGATAACAACCTGGCCGAAAATGCACTGCGCATCAACGCGATGATCCGCAAGAACTCGATGTTCGCTGGATCGCTCGACGCCGCGCACCGTGACGCCGTCGCCCTCACCGTTGTCCACTCGTGCCGCTTGGCCGGCCTGGTGCCGGCCGACTACCTGGCCATGGTCACGCCAGCAATGCTGCTGCACCGCCGCGGCCGACCGCAGAACCTCGCCGCCCTGACTCCGGCCACTGTGATCGCAGTTCGGCAGGCTAGCAAGCCAGGGTGATCAACGGAAGGCGGTCGCCGGACGGATACGTGGCGCCAAAGGTGTTGACGCGGCTGTCTTCCCGCAACGCATGGTGATTGATTTCGTGCGGATCTATCAATTCGGGAAAAGGGAATAACG
>JFJP01011387.1_pt1 | contig 20220 bp, 13 predicted proteins | sample 431651 | NCBI WGS metagenome assembly JFJP01 (sample SAMN02602958, study PRJNA72255) | Microbial mat metagenome, whole genome shotgun sequencing project. | biome: fresh water; feature: sink hole; material: water; isolation source: purple microbial (photo- and chemosynthetic) mats found in...
CCTTACTCCCTACTTATAAAATATCCGCAAGAAAGGGCGCATGGCTAAATTAGGGTTATCAGAAGTGGCAAAGAGTTTACCATTATTATCATAACGGTCAGGCGTATAAACTGCCAAACGCATAACCGTCGCGTTATCGTTATATAGCTCAATAAACTCAGCGGTCATATCCCACCCTTTTTCAGACCCTGACGGATTAATCTGGCTAATAGGCGCAACCCAATGATTTTTGGCGGGGCGGCGTTTAACATTCTGAACAGGAACAGGGGCGTTATTCCATGTAATACTATCCTTTGACCAATCATCTTGAATGGTAAAAAGTTCAATCCAAGTAGGATTGGAGGTTGGAGTGGGTTCATCCTGTTGAAAGAGCGTAAACCAAGCCGTCTGAATCTCCTTACCTGGCGGCATGGAGTCAAGCGGAAAGGTGATGTAATATTTGGAGGCACAAGGCCATAAAACCAACCTGGTTTGGTTTTGGATGTTGACCAAAGACTCACCCGCATAATTTTTATTGCCCCATTGCGTCCAAAAGTCTAAACCTTGCCCACAATTTTGCCCCCCACCTACCACCGCGTCAATAACCATAGGTATCATCACCCCATTATCAACCCCATTTTGAATGGTCATGCTAATGACTTCCTCTCCAGGAGTAATGGCGGTGGGATTAAAAACCAACCGCCCCCACGTACTAGGCTTATCATCCACCGCCGCCAAAGGCCAATGGGTGGTCGTAATGGGTACAGTGATACCCACATTATCACGGTCATAAACCGCAACAGCCATGCGCCATTCGGTATCATTGGCAGGGCGTTCCATCAACCCTAACGCCGTAAAAGGAAGCGAGAAATTAAGCCGCCACCCTAAATCATCTTTTATATTCGTGTTAAAAACTCCCTCAAAAGCAGTCCCCGTTGTAAAGGTGAAAGCCTGATTTTCTTGCCACCCCGTGCCATTGCCTTGATAAATGGCTCTAGTATTCGCATCAGGTGGGTCATTTGAGGCCGTTTGCGCCACAAATTTGTAATCATTCAAGCCAGGTTGCGCCTCATTTTGGCTATTCAAGTGCAGATAAATCGTAGCTCCATCCCATTTAGCCAAATCATTTTTAATGGGGTTAGCCTCCCGCCATAAATAACGGTCAGTAACATTTACCCACACATTTAAAGCATTGTCATCATACCCCACCCGCACATCGGTATAATTATTCGCCTCATCAATTTTACCAAACCAGGTCATGCCCATCTCTTGCACCGCTATCGGCGTAGTCGTGAGACGAGGCAAATAAGGCGCATTGATACGGCGGAACGGGTCAGGCGGAATAGGGGTGGCGGTAGGGATAGGCGTATCAGTGGGCGTGGCAGTGGCGGTCGCGGTCTCGGTGGCCGTTGCCGTCTCCGTCGCGGTGGCTGTCTCCGTCGGCGAAGGCGTTACGGTAGCCGTGTTGGTGGGCGAAGGAGGCATGGTGGCGGTATTAGTGGGTGAAGGCGTTGCCGTCGCGGTGCTAGTGGGCGTATTGGTTGGCACTGTATTAGGAGTGCCACTATCACTACTTATCATGGGCAAATAAACGGCTGTGCCTTGTTGCGCCCCCACTTGCACGGGGGCAAAACTCAGCCCAATAACCACTAAAACGCCTACACCCATCGCTAAAAGCCCATGTAATTTTTGAGTATGTGTCATAGTTTTGCTCCTAAGTACCCAAGCAAAAGTTTTGCGGCATGTTTTAGCCCTTATAAGGCTTAAAGCCTTATAAGGGCTGCCCCAGAATTTATGCTCACCTACTTATATAATATGCCAAATTGTTTCAATCGCGAAGTCCAACGGGTTATAACCCATTGGACTCCCTCTAGCTATAATAATGCTTAATTACGCTGCTAACCGTGACCCAACATCACGAAAATTGGGGTCTTCAGCATAAATTTTCTCAAACTCTTTACGGGCTTGGGCGCGCTTACCTGAAGTTTCGTAAGCAACCGCCCGCCAATAAGCTGCCTCGCGCAATAATTCAGGGCTGCGGTCTTTCTTACTTCGCAAGGCTTTAGTCAAAACCGTACTCGCCGCGTCCGCCATGTTTTTGGCTAACAACGCCCGCGCATACATGGTAGCAATCGCCAATGTTACGTTATCTATCACTTCGACTTTGCTGGCGCGCTCAATTAGCTCATCCCAGGCTTGGGCTTCGGCGTATAACTCACATAACGATAACGTTAACACTGGCTCAGGGGCTAATGATTCCACCTCTTCTAACAAGGCAATCGCTTCATCCATGCGCCCTTGTGTTTGATAAAGTTCCGTCAACAATAACACGGGGGCTAACCCTTCCACTGGCACTGAGGCGGTCAGCGTGGGCGTAATGGCAATGTCAATACAGGCCCCCGCCAAATATTTCTGCATCAACGCGCTCGGATATTCCGCGTCACTTTGCACAATACTTTCTAATAAAGGCAACGCGCGGCGTTGGTCACTACTACTGCGCTTGCTCAAAATATCTGCCGCTAATAAGGCCGCGCCAGGTTCAGTGGCAATATCCAAAAATATGCGTAAGGCTTCGTCCAGGTTATTCGCCTGATAAAACTCTAACGCCTTCGCTAACCCTTTTTCCTCCGTTGAGGCAAACATGCCAGGGCTAGGCAGGGCAGGGGCAGTTTGAGTAGCAACGGCATTATTAGCCGCAGCCTTACTATTTCCGCCGCCGCCAAATAATGTCCAAAAATTAAGGCCATAGCCCGCCCCAATTTGTTTCGTATAGCTCAAACCCGTCCCAGGAATACCCACCGTAAAACTTGTTCCCGTTGGCCCCGTATTTAACCGTAAGCCTTGCACGCCAACGCTGGCCCCCACGCCCGTTTTACTCACATTCAAACGGAAAAGTTTACCTAATGAAATTCTTTTTTGAAAACGAAACCCCATGATAATATTCCTTTATATTAGTTAGTTAGTTAGCGAGTCAGCGTTAAGCGAGTCAGCGATTATAAGGCTCAAAGCCTTATAATCGCTGACTCGCTTAACGTGTCTCAATGCTTAAATTAACGTCGGCGGGGGTGAAATAAAGGGTCGCATTACCCTGACTCACCGCCTCTAACGCCTCTTGTTTTCGTAAGGTATTAAAAATCGCCAGCTTATTTGGCAAAGGTAACTCCTCGCCTAACCCATTAAGGAAGGCTTGCACCTTAAACGCCTCCGCCTCACCCGCCGTCAACGCCTCCACTTGGGCATGGTCACGCCGCAAGGCCAACAGTTGCCCACGCATCTGCTCCGCCTCAATTTCACCTTTAATCTGTTTCAACTTCGTTTCATTTTCACTCTCTTGCTTTTGTTGCCGATTGAGACGGTTGGTGGTTTCAGTGATAATTTCCTGTAATATCCGTTGCGTGGCGGCATCTTTACAGGAAATAGAGCGCACCTCCACCGCATTGAGTTGCACCCCGCGCTCGGTATAAAACGTCATATCACTTTCTAACACCGCCTGATAAATGATTAAATTGAAACTCGCCAAAAATTTCTCCAGCGTCACCTGTGACACCGATTGAATGATGGCACTGCGAGCATGGGAGCAAATATCGCCTGGCGTGTCATCGGTTTTGCTAATCATGGCCTCAAAATCCGCCACCGCCCAAAAAAAGGTAATGCCAATCGTTAATTCTACGTTATCTTGAGTCCGCGCCTCAAACTCATACCACATGAACTTCGGACGCAAATCAAACTTGGTCAGGCGCAAATCGCGACGCTCTTTATGCAGCCCCGTTGACCAGCGCAACTCCACAATTTCGGAGTAAGGGTCAAGAAAAAAGGCACGGTCAGGGTCGGTGCCGCGCTTAATGGTATATTTCCCTGTTCTATCACGGATAATAACGACTTCGTTATCTTCCAATAAAATCCGTTGACGCACTTTTACAATTTCTTGTTGGGCGGTTGGAATAAAAACTTGCGGTGTCGTAATTAACTCCAACTGCCCCGTATGCGTATCACGCACCATGACGGCAGTTTGTTCATCAATGTTAATCCCATCTTCAACTTTAACGATGATTTGCTCAGTCGGTTGCACATAGATACTTTGCTCCCCTCGTTCCACCCGCACCATGCCTGTTTTTTCGTCCATGATACGAACATATTGATGTTTTTTCAGGGGAACAGCCTGTAATTCAACATCAATTTCATCAGTTGCTGACAGAAACAATAATTTTGGCCCAATTTCAATCCGTTTTTCACCTGTTAAAACATTAAGCACCCGTACATAATCGGTTGGCCCCAAAACAGTCGCCTTACGCCGCTTCACCCGCCAAAAGGGGCGCGCCCAACATTGGCCAGGCCCATTCACCACCCACCGTTTGCTAAAGGCTGCAATGAGTAACTGTTCGTCATCTTTGAGAAAGTATAGCCAGGGAATCATGCACGCTCCTTCTGAATGATTATGATTGAGGCGATTGCTCAGGAAATTTCACTAGGGCGTTAAAATCAGTTAGGGTGGGAACGGTGAAAAGATGGTCACTGAGTTGGTCAAAGGTGGTGGAGTCCTTAATGCTGTTTAATTTTGCTATCAGGTAAGGGGGCAGTGGCCCAAATCTAAGTACCAATAAGCGCATGAGCAATTGTCTTTTCCCTTTAACCTCGCCAATGGCTTCGCCTATGGCCTTACCTTTCGCTTTGGCTTTAAGGGCAATACGTTCACTCCATGTTAATTCAACTTGAGCTAAATGAGTCATAATATCACTTTCTCCTACAGCTATTTTTTTACTAGGTAAATAGGTTTGGACTAGATTGACTAGATAAAGTTGGTCGGCTAATTCTAGTTCACTATTCATCACCGATTCTAAGGCGGCTAATTTGACCGCAGCTTTCTCATGACTTGCTGATTTCATTAAGGTGGCGAGGGTAGCGGCAACGGGGTCGCCACTTATCAGGTAATCATGGCTTGGTAAATCCCGTATGCCCACTTGCCCATAACGAAAATGAATCAATTCCTCCTCGAACAACGATTCACGATAACTTTTCCAGGCTAGGCCACCTACTTTGGGCAATAAAACCAGAGTTAAGGGTAAAATGGGCTTTTGGCGTAAAACCCGTAGTAAAGCATAATATTCAAAAAGACGTTGGGGCAAAGTAGTTTTATTTTGCTTTTCTATCTCTACATGAACAATAATGACTTCAGGTTGCCCACTAAATGTTTCGACTTCGGCCACCACATCGGGAATACGGAGGAAGGTATTAGGCAGGTTGATGATGAGTTCTCTTTCTAAAAAGATGAGGGTTTTAAAATTAAGATGAATTGCTTTTTCAGGAAAAAATAGCGTGACAAATTCGGGTAGGAAACGATGAAAGAACTCTTTGAACAAACGGTCATGTAAGGTTGACATGAGAAAATTATAGCCGTAAAACCACCTAGAGACAATAAACATGGCGTTATTTTGTAAGGCAAGGGGTTAGCCTAATTTTGACATATTTTAACTATTATGGAAAATCAAGCTAAATCAAACTTTAATAGCGAGTCAGCGAGTCAGCTATCAGCAAAAAAGCTGACAGACTGAACGCTGACTAGCTGACTCGCTGACAACTGAAGGCTAAATATGGAACTCTATCTCATTCGTCATGGTCAATCTTACAACAACGCGCTGCCCGACCAAACCCAGCGCGTGGCTGAACCACCCCTAACCGCGCTCGGCCTGCGCCAAGCGGCTGCCGTCGCGGAATATCTCGCCACAGGAATTAATCGAGAATTTATTGTTCGTAATATTAACGCTGTTGAAATGACTCAACTCACTTACCAAAAAGGGTATGGTATTACGAAACTTTATTGCAGTGCCATGTATCGTGCCATGCAAACCGCCCAACCCATTGGACAGGCTTTAGGCTTAAACCCCGAAATCTGGCTGGATATTCATGAATATGGCGGCATTCATTCGACCATTGATGGGGAGGAAGTGGGGCAGCCTGGCAAAAGTCGCGCCGAAATTTTGGCCGAATTTCCTAACTATATCTTACCTGACGGCGTGACCGACAAAGGGTGGTGGTTTGGCGGCCATGAAGATTGGCCGCTGTGCCATGCCCGCGCCATCCGTACCGCCCGCGCCTTGAAAGAGCGCGCCCATCTTAAGGAAAAAATCGGCCTGGTGGCGCACGGCGGCTTTATTGATGTGTTGCTGAAAGCCCTGTTCAATCAATTGCCGAGCATGAATCTTTTTTATCATCTTTACAATACCTCTATTACGCGGCTTGATTTTGACCCCGAAGGCCGTTTTATTGAGGTCATCTGCCTCAACCGTATCCACCATTTGCCACCAGAGTTGATTTCGTAATTATATTACAAAAAGGGTAAGTCCAGGCCATGCCTAGACTTGCCCTTTTTATTATGGTCAATCACGCAGTTTTATGCTATAATGGGGCATCATTTCAATGAGAGGAAAACTAGCCATTATAAGGTTCTGAAACCTTATAATGGCTGAGGCAATCAGCTATGAGCCAAATTGTGATAGAAACCGTTATAAGTGAACTCTTAAAACATAACCCCCTCGGCGACCCGCGCACCCGCCGCGTGCCAGTCTATTTACCTGATGGGTATGACGATAGCGAGGCCGATTATCCCGTAGTTTATTTATTGGCGGGTTTTACGGGGCGTGGCACGTTAATGCTCAACGACTCCGCTTTTGGCGAGACCATTCATGAACGCATGGACAGGCTCATTGCCAGTGGCCGCGTGCAGCCCATGATTTTGGTGATGCCTGATGGCTTCACCCGTTACGGCGGCAGTCAATATCTCAATTCCTCCGCCACTGGGCGATATGAAGACCATCTCGTGCAAGAGTTAGTTCCTTGGATTGACGAACGCTACCGCACCCGCGCCGAAGCGGGCTATCGCGCGATTGCGGGCAAATCCTCTGGTGGCTATGGCGCGATTGTCCAAGCCATGCGTCATCCAGAGGTGTTTGGGGCAGTGGCCTGTCATAGCGGCGACATGTATTTTGATTTTTGTTACAAGCCCGATTTTGTGAAGTTTCTTAACGCAACGGCTCGCGCTAAATTAACTACGCCTGAAGCCTTAGCTGAATTTCTGGCCGCGTTCTATCCTAAAATGCACCCTAAGCCAAGTTACTTTTTTGACCTCATTCATACCTCTGCCATGTCGGCTTGTTACTCACCCAACCCTGACTCACCATGTGGGTTCGATTTACCCATCGACTTTGTTACAGGTGAGTTACGAAAAGAGGTGTGGCAGCGTTGGCTAGAGCATGACCCTATCACCATGTTACAAAACAATGAGCATGTCATGGCTCTGCGCGGAGCCAAGCTGGTTTATCTTGATTGTGGCAATCAAGATGAATATGCCTTACATTATGGGGCGCGGATTTTTGCCCAACGGTTGCAGGCCTTAGGCGTGCCGCATGTTCATCAAGAGTTTGACGGTACACACCGCGACACCGAACATCGTTATGATGTTTCGTTGCAAGCTATTTCTGAGGCATTTGCGGCCTAAAACCCTAACGCCTAGCTGTCCTAGTACACCGTTCATTTAATTATTAGTATATCCGAACAGACAGGAATGTCTGTTCCACCGTTGGTAGGTCAGACATTCCTGTCTGACAATGTCTGTTCCACCGTTGGTAGGTCAGACATTCCTGTCTGACCATATACTAAAAACTAAATGAACAATCCACTAGTACAGCTAGGCATGAGTAACTAACCAGCCGTTATAAGGTTCAAAACCTTATAACGGCTGGACGCACTACGCGTTAAAATTTCAACGCAAGGGGCTAACCTTGTTTTTATGATGTAAAATCGCTACAATGGTAGATAATACTATTTCATTATTTTTTGTCGGGGGTTCTTTCTAATGAAGCTAACAAGTCGGTTCGTCCCATTAATATTGGCACTATTGTTCATGGTCGCCACCCAACCCTTCACCCAAGCACAAGGCGAATTGCCCTCGGTGCGGGTCGTTCACACCTCACCCGATGCGCCACCGTTTGATGTGTTAGCCAACGGCAGGTTGACCTTTCCCCAAGTGAAATATGGCACGGCTTCGGACTATCGCCCCTTTAATGCGGGCAATTATAACCTATTACGGGTATTGACGACAGGCTTAACCTCCACCGCTGTCTTAACGATGGGCCTTGATTTGAGTTTCAATACTCATTATAGTGTCTTAATGTTAGGGCGTGCCACCAATTTGAGCGCGCTCACATTGGTCGATGACCCCATCATGCCGCCGCTAGGTCAAGCTAAATTACGTTTTGTTCATGCTGCCCCTGATGCCCCTGCCGTAGACATTGCGCTTCGAAATGGGCGAGTGCTGTTTAGTAATGTGGCTTATAAGTGGATTGGGGCTTATCAAACGGTGGCCGCGGGAACGTATGATTTAGAAATTCGTGTGGCTGGCACAACCCAAATTATTACGACAATTCCCCAGGTACAATTAAATTCCGCCACCGTCCACACCATGTTAGCCATTGGCCTATTATCAGGCCCGCAGCCAGGTCTTAACGTACTTTTGTTAAATGATGTTTCTAGTGGCTTAACCCCGCCCATGGAGTCCAAATCTTTAGATTTGACTGCGCCACATTACTATTATCACAACTACACCCCCGCCGACCTGAACCAGTATCCACCGCCCGTTTATTATCAACCCCAGGAAATACACCCCCTGAATTATTACGAAGTTGCTCCCAATTCCGCCTATCCCCCTCCGTGTCCTACCAGGCGTTGTTGGTAAACTTGTTAAATAGACCTCACAGGTTTTTAAAACCTGTGAGGTCTGGTAACGTAAGTTCTATAGGAATAAACTATGACCATCCCCATGTGGATGCAAGCAAATGCCTGGCGCGAGATTTTTGCTCGTGCCTTTGAAAATTGGCCTGTTCAAGTCAACATCTCCCCCGAATGGCTCATTAATCCTGAGACTCATCGGCGGCTGAAATTAGATTTATTTTACCCTGATGCTCAGATCGCGGTGCGTTTTGAGGGGATACAGCCCGAAAAGCGGAAAGCCCGCCCTAGCTTAGAGGAAGAAGAACAACAACGCGCCCGCGAGACCGCGAGAGTGGAGGTTTGCCGTGAGCATGGCGTTCATTTATTGTTACTTGATGCCGCCTCAGAGGAAATTGCGGATGAGTTCCTACAAGTAGACCTCATTTTGAGCCAAGCCCAACGCGCCCTTACCGATGTAACCTGGCAAGAAAATATCAAGACCGCCCGCTTCAAAATCGCCCAAATTGGGCGACCTTTAACCCAAATTAACTCTCTTAAAACGTATGCCGATTTATGGGAAGACCGCCAATTTCAAATGGCACTCCCTCAAGAAAATCAAAAACCTGCTGCCGCCCCCACCATTTTTACCGTGGGCATGGATGTCAATCATCAGCTATTTGGCCTCGGTACAATTTTACAAGTTGAGCCAAGTGCCTCCGATGTTATCCTCACGGTGGATTTTTTGGAAGCGGGTAAAAAGATGTTTGCGGCCAGTTTAGTGGCAGATAAATTGAATACATTGTAGGGGCTGAAAATCTTCAGCCCCCACTGAACTGTTTATTTGGTTTTATACTGCGTACCGAATGAAAATGGCACTTTTGGCGTAGGAGTCCGCAATTATTTGCGGGCTGTCCGCAAAGGATTGCGGACTCCTAATCATCATAAAAGTGTAAGTCTCAAACGAAATGCAGTATAGTACATGGTCAGACAAGAATGTCCGACCTACCGACGGTAGAACAGACATTCTTGTCTGTTCGGATATGCTAGAAATTAAATAAATAGTCCCCTACGTATAGATTTAAGTTAACAATTGTTAAGCTACTTGGCAAAATAAGCCGCTAATTATATAATAGGGGGAAATATGTAGGAGTCCACAATTCCTTGTGGGCAGTTCCCTCATAACCGCGCCTAATGGAGAAGTAAATTATGTTATGGCAAAGCTACTATACCCCTGAATCGCTTGATGAAGTTTTAGACTTGCTGGCAGAACATCGTGAAAAAGGGCCTCGTTTATTGGCTGGCGGCACGGATTTAATGGTTGAAATTGAGCGTAGCCAGCAACCCCCCAAAATTGTCATTGATGTAAGTTGTATCCCTGGTTTAGATACTATTTGGCAAGATGAACAAAAAAATATCCATTTAGGGCCATTAGCCACCCATAATCAAGTGGTTGGCTCTAAATTATGTGTCCAAAAAGCCTTCCCTCTTGCCCAAGCATGTTGGCAAGTCGGCTCACCCCAAATTCGTAATCGTGGCACGGTGGCGGGCAATATCGTAACCGCGTCGCCCGCGAATGATACCATTACGCCTCTCGTGGCTTTGGGCGCGACCCTGACCCTGAAAAGTGTGCGCGGCAGTCGCGCCGTCAAAATTGATGAATTTTTCAAAGGGGTGCGCTCAACGGTGCTAGAACCTGATGAAATGGTGGTTGATATTAGCTTTCCCGCGCTCAATGGCTACGAAATCGGCACATTTATTAAGGTTGGCTTGCGGCGCGCTCAGGCTATTTCCGTGGTAAACATTGCGGTAGTTTTGGGCATGTTCGCCGATACCATTACTCGCGCTCGGATTGCTTTTGGTAGCGTTGCCCCAACGATTATCCGCTCTTTTGATGCGGAACGCTTTTTGAGTGGCAAAGTGATGACCCAAGAGGTCATTGACCGTGTGGGGGCGATTGCCGAGCAAACCATTTTTCCCATTAGTGATGTGCGCGGTTCCGCCGAATATCGCCGTTATATGGTTAAAACCGTGACCCGCCATGCGCTGCAATCTCTCAGCCAAGGCACCGAGTCGGACATCTTTCCGCCCAAACCCGTTATGTTATGGGGCAAAACTAATGGCTCATTTAAGCCGCATGAGGGTGGTTCAGTGGTGCATACGGTGGATAAAAATGAGCCGATTAGCACCACTATTAATGGTCAACCGCAGGCGATTAGCGGGGCAAATGGCAAAACCCTCCTCCGCATGTTACGCGAAAACGCGAACTTGACTGGTACGAAAGAGGGTTCGCGAACTTGACTGGTACGAAAGAGGGTTGCGCCGAGGGCGAATGTGGGGCCTGTACGGTGATGTTAGATGGCATTGCAGTGGATAGCTGCCTCGTGCCAGCCCCGCGCGCCCATCAAAGTGAGATTGTTACGATTGAAGGATTGGCGCAAGGTGAAACCCTGCATCCTGTTCAACAGGCATTTATTGATGAAGGCGCGGTGCAATGTGGTTACTGTACGCCAGGCTTTTTGATGAGTGGAGCTAATTTGATGGAAGAACGTAAACGCCCGACTCATGATGATATTAAGCAAGCCATTACGGGTAATTTGTGTCGCTGTACGGGATATTACAAAATATTGCAAGCGTTAGAGCAATCCTGTGGCGTGGTTTCGGCCAAGCCTAGAATGAAGCATAATTAAAATTTGGGTAGCTGATTTATGACTGTAAGGAGGTATTATGACCACATTAACGCTAGAAATGGCTGAGACCACGAATTTAACTGAAACACCCTCTGACCCATACCTTTACGGTTGGCGACAGGTGACGCGTTACGCGCCTGATGGGGAGATGGTGTTTGTGCTTCAGCCCTTAACCTTAGATGATATATTACACCCCCAAGAGGATGACCAACGGATGCACGCGCCTTACCATGAACGAATTTGTCGTTATTTAGCCGATGTTTTTGCAACCTATTTAGCCCATGACCCGACTGTTCAGGTCTTTACTGATTTGCGGGTGGCGTGGAATCATCCTTACATTGACCCGCATACACCTGATATTTCGGTGGTCTTTGGGGTGAATAATCAGGGGCAGGAATGGACTACTTTTTATGAAGCCAAAGAGGGAACGCGGCCAACTTTGGTGGTAGAAGTGACCTCACCCTCCACGCGATTGTTAGATTTGGTGGATAAGTTTGACGAGTATGAGCGCGTTGGCTTAGAGTATTACATTATTATTGACCGTGTTAAACAGCGCAGTAATGTACAACGGCGAGTGTTAGGGTTTCATTGGACACCACAGGGTTATGAAAAGTTACCTTTGAATGAACAAGGTTGGTTGTGGTTAGAGCCTGTGCGGGTTTGGGTCACTTGGGAAGACGATGAAATAGTTTGTTATGATGAACAAGGCAAATCTATTCCTAATTATCTCGCTGTAACCCAGGCCTGGGTTGAAGCGGAGGCTAAAGCTGAGGCGGAGGCTACGGCGCGGGTTGAAGCGGAGGCTAAAGCTGAGGCGGCGGCTACGGCGCGAGTTGAAGCGGAATCTAAGGCGCATGCAGCGGAGGCCAAAGCTGAATCCGAAGTTAAAGCGCGGGTTGAACTTGAAGCCCGTTTACAACAGCTTGAAGCGGAGTTGCGCCGTTTACAAGGCAATAGTTAAATGGTCAGCCCTTATAAGGTTTTGAACCTTATAAGGGCTTAAAGTTGTCTGTGGCGATTTTTTTGAAAATCCTAAAATTATTTATAAGTAGGTCAACATGAGCAATCAACTCATTGGCACATCTATCAAACGAATCGATGCACGCGGCAAGGTCACAGGGGAGGCCATTTACCCTGGTGACCGTAATTTTGGCGATGAATTGTGGCTTAAAATACTCTTCGCCCGCCGCCCCCATGCCCGCGTGGTCAAAATTAATACTAAAGCTGCCGAAACGTTGCCTGGTGTATTGGGCATTTTAACGGCCAAAGATGTCCCCGTCAATCAATATGGTTTGCAAGTCCCTGACCAACCCGTTTTATGCGGCCCTGGCTCCAATAAAAAAGGGGGCGATATTGTGCGCTTTATCGGCGACCATGTGGCGGTGGTGATTGCGGAAACGGAAGAAATTGCCACCAAAGCCCGCGATTTAATTCGGGTGGAGTATGAGGATTTGCCCGTAGTTTATAATGCGGAATATGCCATGTCAGGGCAAGCCCCACAGTTGCACCCCAATGTGGCGAAAAATATCGCGGCTTATCAGCGTATTCGCAAAGGCGATACGGACGCGGCCTGGAATGAATGTAATATTATTATTGAAGGGACGTATCAAACACCATTTCAGGAACATGCCTATTTACAGCCCGAAGCGGGTACGGCTTACATGGACGCTGAGGGACGGATTACAGTACATTGCGCGGGGCAATGGACATGGGAAGACCAACAGCAAATCGCCCATGCTTTGGATTTGCCACCCGATAAAATTCGGGTGATTTATGATGCCATTGGTGGGGCATTTGGTGGCCGCGAAGATATGAGTGTGCAAATCGTTTTGGCTCTGGCCGTTTTGCGGATGTATCAACGGCATGGCAATCGCCGCCCCGTTAAAATTATTTGGACGCGCGAAGAGTCCATGATTGGTCACTGCAAACGTCATCCCATGCTTTTTCGCACGAAATGGGGCGCGAAACGGGACGGTAAATTGGTGGCGGCGGAGGTGGAAATTATTGCCGATGGCGGCGCGTACATGTACACGAGTAACAAAGTGTTAGGCAATGCCGTTATGTGTTGCACGGGGCCGTATGAATTTAGCCATGTCAAAGTGGACGCGTACGCGGTTTATACCAATAATTTGGTGTCGGGCGCATTTCGCGGGTTTGGTGCGCCGCAAGCCCATTTTGTGGCGGAAATGCAAATGAATAAATTGGCCGAGAAAATGGGTAAAGACCCCGTAGAAGTACGGCTGAAAAATTTGCTCACCGTTGATTCTACGCTGTCCGTTGGCACGACTATCCCTGGCGGAGTCAGTTTGGAGAAGGTGCTGCGGGAGGCCGCTTGGCAATCTAACTGGCGCAGTCGGGTTGGCCCGCGCGGGGAGAATGACCCTGATTTTCCTGATGAGTTGCCGCGTTTAGTGAAGGGCAGTGGCGTGGCAGTGGCCTTCAAAAATATCGGCTTTAGCTTGGGCTATCAAGAAAATAGCTGGGCGGGGGTTGAATTTCATGGCGAAAGCGATATTGAGCAAGTGATTGTTAAAATTGCGGGGGCAGATGTGGGGCAGGGGCATCACACGGTCATGGCGCAAATCGCGGCTGAGGTTGCGGGGGTGGGCATGGATAAAGTGAAGGTTGAGGCTTCCGATACCGCGTTTACCGAAAGTTCTGGCAGTGCGAGTGCGTCGCGCCTCACCTTTATGGCGGGTAATGCAGTTAAAGAGGCGGCGCAATTTGCGCTCAAGAAATGGCGGTCAGAAGAGCGTCCTGCCATTGCCGAGGCCACCTGGCTTGCCCCGAAAACCACCCCCTTTGACCCACAAACGGGGCATAGTTTACCCAACTTTGCGTATGGTTATGTGGCGCAGGTGGTGGAGGTGTTGGTGGATACCGAGACGGGCAGTATTACGGTGCAACGGGTGGTTTGCGCCGATGACGTGGGCAAGGCGATTAACCCTGAGCAAATTATCGGGCAAATTGAGGGCGGGATTGTGCAGGCGCATGGGTATGCGCTGTTGGAAGATTTTCGCATGGACAAGGGGCAGGTTTTAACGCCCAATTTCACTACCTATCTTATCCCTGGGGTGTATGATATTCCGAAACAAATTGTCCCCATTATTGTGGAAGACCCACATCCCCAAGGCCCCTTTGGGGCGCGTGGCATGGCCGAAATGCCGATGATTCCATACACGCCCGCCGTCGCTGCCGCCGTATTTGATGCCATTGGTATTTGGTTTGATGAGTTTCCTTTGACCCCAGAACGGGTTTTACGGGGGCTAGGCAAGGTGCGGAGTCGGCTGTAAGTTTAGTAAGACCTACAAGGTTTTAGAAACCTTGCAGGTCTTAGGTTTTAACTGAAAGTTGCTAGTTTGACAAAATTAGGATTCAGGCTATAATCCAATAGATATTCGCCTCGGTGGCGGAACGGCATACGCAGCAGGTTGAGGGCCTGTGCCCGATGGGCGTGAGAGTTCAAATCTCTCCCGAGGCATCTATATAAAACAACGAACCCCCTATTACGGGGGTTTTTTGTTTTGCTTAAACAAAAGAGGTTGACGTATTTGCGTCAACCTCTTTTAATATGAAATTAGCTACTCATTAAAAAAAATTAATACGTTCTTTGGAAAGTAACCTCAAAGGAGCTATGAAAAAGCGAAATAGCATTGGTATCACCATTTTCTTCACAGGTGCGGTTGGTGGCAAAGTCTGGGGTGATATGTTCGGCAATGTCGCTCGTGCCACCCATTACTTGCACTTGATACGTTCCTTTGAACATGGCAAAATCAATGTGACCTGCTTCAGGCTGTCCGATCAAGTTAGTTTTAGTTTCGGTTTGTGGCGTAACAAAACCATCTGGTACGGGCGACCATTGGATTTTGATGGGTAGACCATTAATGCCTTGTCCAGAGGGGTCAATTACGTGGACAAATATATGGTGCTTGCCTTTGTTTTCGCAAGGGGTCAATTCCCGAATGCTGACCAAACGGAAATCCACATTGGGCGTGGCGGTGGCTTCAGGGGTGGGGGTGTCGGTGGGCGGACGTGGAGTGCTGGTTTGGGGGATGGGGGTTTCTGTAGGAACACCCGTTGAGGTTGGCGTGGTGGTAGGTGTATCAACCATAGTCGGGGTACTGGTTGGGGTGGTGGTATCTGTGGGAGTTGGCGTATTGGTCGGGATGGGGGTCATGGTAGAGGTACTGGTGGCGGTTGGGGTGTCGGTTGGGGTGGGGGTTGGCGTGGTGGTGGGGGTGGTCGTCTCCACAAAGGGCAATGCAGCAGCCATGCCCGCAACCGCGCCGTCATCGCGCATTTGTTCGGCTATGGTACGGTTATCTCCTGGCAATGCGCCACCATCATTGAGCGAGGCGGCTAAAACATCCATAATGGCCCAGGGGAGCATGATACCACAGAGCCAGACAACGAATAAGATAACGAAAAGTAAACGAAATTTGGCCCCAATAGTACGTTTGGCAAACCACATAGAGACGGAAGTGCGATTGGATGGAGCGGCGGTGGCAGTGGCTTGTTTTTGTAATTTTCTATTAGAAACGGCCTGCATTTGCGGCGCGATCTGGGGTGGGCGTTGTTCGGTAGAGATTGTACGCGGTGCAGGTTTGGCTACGGTTTCTAACGGCGGCGGGGTAGGATTAGACTGAACCACTGTTTTCTCTTTAGGTCGTCGCTTTTTGGCCGCTGTAGGCGCAACTTTAGTTGGCTCGGCGGGGCGGCGGTTAGAGCGATTAGATGTGCCGCTAGTGGGCGCGGTGGGTTTAGAGGGGTTGCGCGGCGGAACAGGTGGCGCGACTGCGGGCATGCCTTGTGTAAATTGCGAGTGAGTGTTGGCGGGCTGAAAGGCTTGGGTGTGTTGGGAGTGAACGTTGGCGGGTGTAATAGGCTGGGTATGTTGCCCATGTACTGTTGGTTTGAGGGGCTGAGTGAGTTGCGAATGATTGACTGGCCCAGTCGGGCGGAGGGGCTGGGTGTGTTGACCATGCACGGCAGACGCGCTAGGGCGAATGGGTGGCGTATAGGCCGAAGGGGGGGACATGGGAGCCATGGGTTGGGTGAATTGGGAATGGTTGGGCGAGACGGCGGGGCTAATCCGTCGTGGTGGAGCCGATTGGGGGCGTGAGGGCGGCATGGGGTGCAACGGTACAGGCGGATTGGCGCGCACGGGTACGGGCAAATTGCTTGGGTTGACGGGCTTAAGGCGTACGGGTGGTAGAGACAGGGCATGCCCTGTCTCTACGGGTAGCCCACGTTGACCAGAAGCGTTCCGCATACGATTCATGACCTCGTCTAACCGTTCACTTAAGAGACGGCTAAAAGTCATGGCGAGCATGGGATAACGGCTGAGAAAGCGGTCAAAGTCATTTTTGGTCAGTACCCAAACTTCACTATCTGTAACTACTTGGGCGGTGGCGGGTTGCCCTTTGCCAGAGATGAGGCCAATTTCGCCCAGAAAGTCACCTGGCTTAAAGGTTTCTAACAACATGGCCCCTTGCGGAGTTGCTACCCAATGTTCAATTTGCCCTTTAGAAATGAAATACATTTTATCGGCAGGTTGACCCGCTTGGTAGATGACTCCGCCTGCACGATAATAATCGGGGCGTAAATAAGAGGATAATTCATCTAATTGGGCGCGGGAGAGGCCGCCTAAAATAGCAATCTTTTGTAAGTGAGTTTCTGAGGTATAATCTTCTGCCGCCTTGAATTGAGCGCGTAAGGCTTGGCTGAGGGAGGCACTGAGTTGGGGATATTTGACCAACAGGTGGTCAAAATCAGCCCGATATAAGCCCCATAAATTGGTGTCAGCAATAGAGTAGGCGGTGAAGCCGCGAGTTTTGCCCGTGAGCAGTGCGGCCTCGCCAAAATATTCACCTTCCGTTAGGCGTGCTAGCAACTTCGTGGGGCGGCCTGGGGTTTCATCAAAAGTATCAACCACGCCAGAGTCGATAATGTACATGGCATCGCCAGGCGCGCCTTGCGGAAAGATGATTTGCCCCGCAGGAACGTGACGTAATAAGAGTAAATTTGCCATGTCATTGAGGGCGGCCTCGTCTAAATTGGCAAACATGCCGATTTGTTTCAGAATGGAAATAGCATGGGCTTGGTCAGCCGTATCTAAGCGGGAACTTAAGTTTTGACTTAAGTTGGTTTTAATGCTAGGGGTGGTTTCTACCAAAGCGGTAAAATCAGTTGGGCTAAGTTGCCAGATGATGGTTTCGGTGGCTGCTTGGGCGGTATAGGCATGGGGCTTGTTGGATAAAACCGCCATTTCGCCAAAGGCATCGCCTGGCATCAGTTCGGTAAAATCATTATCCAATTGGCCGAGCAATCGCACAATGCCCTGGTCAATGAAGAAAATGCCCTGCGGGGCTTCTCCGTCACGGTAAATTGTGCCGTGGGGGTAATAACGGCGCGGGATTAACCGTTGGGCGATTTGGGCTAATTCATAGGGCGATAGATTTTGTAATAATTGTACTTGACTCAATTGCATGGTTAGCTGCGGATGATAAGGCACAATGGCGCGCTCCATCGCTAAACTGAGCGCGAGGCCAATTTCAAAATGCTCATCAATCACCTCGGTCATGGCGGAGGTGGTTAATGCCCAGGCGGTCACATCAGTGGTGGCTTGGGCGGCCATTGCATGGCTTTGACCTAAGAAAAAATCGGCCTCGCCTAACAAACTGCCTGAGCCTAAGTTGGCTAAAATTGTGCCATCACTGGCGACCAGTTTTACCCAGCCTTCTTTAATCAAGTAAAGGGTATCGCTATCGCTACCGATTTGAAACAATGTTTCAGCGGGGCGATAGCTTTCCAGGCGTAACCGTTTGCCAATAGCACGTTGAGCTTCCTCGCTCAAATGGGCAAATAGCGGACTATTTTTAATAAATTCTTCTTTCATCATGAGACGATTAAGACTTACGCAAAAACCAAACCTACCCCCCTTAATCCCCCCGAATCGGGGGGAGATTTTGCTCCCTCTCCTACATAGGAGAGGGTTGGGGTGAGGTTTTTGCTTAAGTCTTGGTTATTTAACTCCTTGTTGCAGCACCAGTTGCCACGCGGGCAAACTGTTCTGGCAAAGGGGTAGATTATTTAAGGTTATTTCGGGTATAGGTGGGGTAGTTTTCATATTAACCACTTCAACCTGATAAGTTTCAGTTAATTTCATTTGAAAATCGGCATAGCCAGGCTCTATTTCGGGCTTGAAACCCGTGAATAAATGATCTTCACCATTCGCCCAACTTACTTTAATTTCGATGCCTGGGATACCTTGACCGAGTGTATCATGAATATAAATTCTCAGCAATCCTGTGTTAAGGTTATCGCAGACTCCTTTAGAATGTTTGACTGCTAAAGGGGCGTTTAGGTTACGGGTTGGAGTGACTTTAGGGAGAAAGGAGTAGGGCGTAGGGAGTAAGGTGGAAGTAATGGTTGGACGTAAGGTGGAAGGAGTAAGGGATAGGGTGGCAGTGACCGTTGAGGAGTAGGGTAGAGGGATTAGGGTAGAAGAAGTAAGGGCTAAGGTGGCGGTCATGGTTGGGGTGGCGCGAGTGGGGGTGTTGGTGGGGCGCGGGGTTGGAGTAATAGTCGGTGTGGTGGTAGAGGTTGGCGTGGGAGTATTGGTTGCTGTGGGTGTGGTTAAGTAAGTTGACATAAGCGGTGATACTTTGCCCAGGGCTTGGGCTAATTCAACCAGTGCAGCGATGTCTCGGATGTCTCGCTCTTGATTTATGTATGCTTCCGTAATAATAATGATGGTTTGGTTTATATTGGGGTCAGCGACGGCGGCTAATCGAGTTTGCGCCTGGTCTAGGTGATGATTATGGGCGTAGGCCAGGGCAATGAGCCGAATATAAATGGCTTTGGCTGATGGGCGCAAATCCGCAGGTGTGACTGGGAGGGGGCGAGGGTCAAGCAGCCAACCGTAGGTGAGTGATAAAGCCAAACCCACCATAAAACCAAAAAGAAAACCGCCCACCCACCAGGCACGGTCATGGGGATTTCGGCGCGGAGTGGGCTTAGACGGTTGAACAACTTTGGACAAAGTTTGGTTTTTTAGGGTAGAAAGTAGGGGCAATGCCTTGTGCTTGCCCCCATTGTGGGTAGGGACAAGCCCTACCCCTACTATCTACTTTCTACCTTCTACCATTTTAATGAGTTTTTTGTAAGGTTAATTCGTAGGCGTAATGTCCACGACATAAGGAATTACTGCTTTTACGACGGAGGCAATCATCCATGTCTAAACAATAGTTAGCCTCAATCAGCCATTCATTCGGAATGTCTTCATCCCAGGTGCTAAGTTTATCACTCACTTGGCTGGTGGCAGGTGCGCCTCCAACATCACTGGTCACATGGAGGGCGTAGCCATTTTTATACATGTCATATTCTAGCTTCCCTGGCCCCTTTTCACCACTCACATGGGGCGGCACGGCCTGGTCACTATCTTCAACCGTTACACCGTCTAACGGATTGCCATTAACATCAAGCACCGTTACGAAAATTTGATGTGCGCCAGGACATTGACCGTAATCAGGATTACGAACCATTTTTTGATGAGTGACCACAAAATCAAACGCGGGTTTAGGTGGCTCAGGCGTGGCCGTAGGTTCAGGGGTATTCGTGGGTGGTTGCGGGACGGGTGTATCAACGGGAACAGGGGTTTCAGTATCTTCAGGCGTGGTCGTTGCTTCAGCGGTTGCAGTCTCTGTAGGTGTGGCGGTTTCGGCGGGAATGGGGGTATCAGTCGGCAATTGAATGGGTGTGGAGGTGTTGGTTGGGACGGGAGTCGCGGTGGCAGCAGGAGTATGGGTCGGGGCGGCGGTGGGTGTGGGTGAAGCCAACATGGCTACCA
>JFJP01020394.1_pt1 | contig 20220 bp, 11 predicted proteins | sample 431651 | NCBI WGS metagenome assembly JFJP01 (sample SAMN02602958, study PRJNA72255) | Microbial mat metagenome, whole genome shotgun sequencing project. | biome: fresh water; feature: sink hole; material: water; isolation source: purple microbial (photo- and chemosynthetic) mats found in...
CAGCGCCTCGGCCAGGCTGCGCTCCTGCATCGGTTTGGCGAGGTGGTCGTCCATGCCGCAGGCCAGGCAGCGTTCGCGGTCGCCGGGCATGGCGTTGGCCGTCATGGCGATGACCGGGATGCGCGGCAGGCCTTCGCGGGCTTCGCGGGAACGCAGGGCAGCCGTCGCCTCGTAGCCATCCATCACCGGCATCTGGCAGTCCATCAGCACGGCGGAGAAGGTGTGGCCGGCGAGCAGGTCGAGGGCCTGTTGGCCATGCTCGGCCAGCATGACCTCCAGGCCGAGATGATTGAGCATGATGCGGGCCAGCTTCTGGTTTACCGGATTGTCCTCGACCAGCAGGATGCGGCCGGTCAGCGCGGTGGCTGGGCCAGCCTGCCCGGCTGCCTCGCGGACGCTGTGGCGGGTCGCCAGATCGCGCATGCCCTGGCGGCGATAGGCGATGGCGGTCGCCACTACGGAGCCGAGGACCTCGAGCCGGGCGGGCTTGATCAGATATCCGGCGAATCCAGCCGCAGCCACGAGCTGGGCGTCCCCGCGCGTACCCGACGAGGTCAGCAGCACGAGAGGGATGCCGCTGATGGACGGATCGGCGAGGATCGCGGCGCCGAGCGACAGGCCATCCAGGTCGGGCATATGCAGATCGATGATGGCCGCGGTGAAGGGGTCGCCGCCGGCCGCAGCCGCACGGAGCGCCGCTGCGGCCCGCTCGGGATGGCACTCCGCCTCGGCACGTGCGCCCAGCATGGCCAGCTGTTCGCAGAGGATGCGGCAGCTGAGCGCGCTGTCATCGATCACCAGGATGCGGCGGCCGGCCAGCTCCGGGCCGGGCCGGACATCGGCTGGCGCCGGGGGCGCCGGGGGCGCAGACAGGACGACGGTAAAGGTCGAACCGCAACCTTCGCTGCTGGCGAGGGTGATGCTGCCACCCATGAGCTCAGCCAGGCGGCGGCAGATGGCCAGACCGAGGCCGGTGCCGCCGAAGCGCCGGCTGGTCGAATCATCGGCCTGGACGAACGGAGCGAAGAGGGTCTTCGCGCGCTCGGGCGGGATGCCGATGCCCGTGTCGCTGACCACCAACGTCAATCTGCCGCCCACCCAGGAGAGGTCGATCAGCACGTGCCCCTTGGACGTGAATTTCAGCGCATTGCCGATCAGGTTGGACAGGATCTGGCGCCAGCGGCCTGGGTCTCCCAGGACCAGCGACGGCAGGTCGGCCCCGATCCGCACCAGCAGTTCTATGCCGACACCCGGCACGCGTGGGCGGAAGAGATCGACCAGATCGTAGACCGCCTGGCTGGGATCGAAGGGGACCGTCTCCAGGGTCAGCTTGCCGGCGTCGATCTTGGAGAAGTCGAGGATGTCGTTGAGCAGGGTCAGCAGGGCCTCGCCGCTGCGATAGGCGGTGCGGGCGAAGTCCTCCTGCTCGGCATCCAGCTTGGTGCCCAGCAGCAGCTCGGTCATGCCGAGGATGCCGTTCATCGGCGTGCGGATCTCGTGGCTCATATTGGCCAGGAACGCGCTCTTGGCGGCGCTGGCCGACTCGGCCTTGGCAGCCATGTCATTGGCCAGGACGGTCTGGAGCTCGAGTTCGCGGTTGACCGTCTGCAGGCGCCGCTCCGCCTGCTGGCGCGTGCCGACGTTGACCAGCATCAGGGCGAACAGCTCCAGCAGTTGCTGCTCCTTCTGCGAGTAGTCGTGGCGGCAGCGCACCGAGTCGAAGCCGACGAAACCGGTGCAGACGCCGGCCGACATCAGCGGCAGGGCGATGAGGCTCTGGATTCCCTGCGGTTCGAGGATCCGCCGGAGACCGCTGCCGGGATCCAGGGCCGCCACCTCGGGGATATGCATCACCCGACCCGACCGGTGCGTCGCCACCCAGTCGGCGATGGCCTCCATCGGGACCTCCTGCAGTTCCTGGATCTGCGGCAGGATGCCGTCCCGGCACCATTCATGGGTATTGATGGCGATGCGTCGTTCATCGGCGTAGGTGAACACGTACGCCCGGTCGGCGCCGGTGAACATCCCCAGGTTGGCAAGGGCTGCATTGATGGCGGTGTCGGTCTCCTCGAGCGGCACGTTGATGAAGGCGTTGGAGATGCCCGTCAGAGTCTCCTGCAGCACGGTCTGGTCGAGCAGCGCCCGTTCAGCCAGCTTGCGTCCGGTGATGTCACGGGCCGACGCGTAGATCAGATCGCCGTGCGGTGTGCTGCGCCATTCGATCCAGCGATGGGACCCATCCTTGCAGCGGTAGCGGTTGACGAATTCCGCAACCCCCTGCTGACCGGCCAGGGCCGTCAGGACGGTGCTCGTCTGGACCACGTCGTCCGGATGCACCAGGTCCAGGAACAGGCTGCCCTCCAGCTCAGCGACTGGATAGCCGAGGACCCGTTCCCACTCGGGATTCAGCCGGACGAAGCGTCCCGCGGTATCGGCGATGCACAGCAGGTCCAGGCTGGCGGTGAAGAAGGCCTCGAGTTCCTGCTTGGCGGCGGCCAGTTGTGTCTCGACCGTCTTGCGGGCGCTGATGTCGATGAAGGTCTCGAGCAGCTTCGGCTGGCCGCCGAGTGTGACGCGACGGACGGACTTGATGATGGGGAGCTGGCGCCCATCTGCGGTCTGCATGCTACATTCACGATTCTCGATCGTGAACCCGCGATCAGTCATCGGGCACTGGCCTACCTCCGCCAAGCAGAGGAAGCGGTGGCAGACCCGGCCGGCGATCTCGGAGGCCGGCGCGCCGAACAGGGTGGCCGCATAGGGGTTCGCCGACTCGATGACATGGGTCTCGGGATCGATGATGACGACGCCGGCGTCGATGCCCTCGACCAACTGCCGTAGACGGTGCTCCTGCTCGGCCAGGGCGGCGGCGGCGGCACGCTGCTCGGTCACGTCCAGCATCACGGTCAACAGATGCTGCCGACCCTGGATGTCGATGATCTCGCCAGAAAACAGGCCGATGCGCCGGCTGCCATCGCGCCGGCGGATGGCGATCTCAAGATCGCGGATCCGGCCCTGGTCCGTGAGCAGACCGGCGATGCGCGCCGCCTGGTCGGCGTCAGCGATGAAGCCCAGTTCGGCGGCGGTGCGGCCCAGCACGTCGGTCTTCGCGTGGCCGGTGATGCGCTCGAAGGCTTCGTTCACGTCGACGAAGCGCCGTTCCGGCAGGCGGGTGATGGCCATCGGAGCCGGGTTGGCACGGAAGAGATGCTCGAAGCGCAGCATCGCCTCGCGCTCGGCCGAGAGATCCTTGATCACACCGAAGACGCAGGGCTTCCCGCTCCAGGTGCCGAGCGAGATGCGCGTCTCGACCGGGATCAGCCGGCCATCCTTGGCCTGGACCGGCAGCGGGCAGACCTCACATTCGTCGCGGAACATGGCGGCGAAGATCCCCGCCGCTTCCTGCTGGCGATCAGCAGGATGGACGCCGAGGACGCCGATGCGGTCGAACTCCTCGAGGCTGTAGCCCAGCTTGTCGATGGCGGCCCGGTTGACGTAGAGCACGCGGCCCTCGGCCGTGCCGACGATAACCATGTCATGCAGGGCATCGAAGAAGGCGCGGAAGTTGGATTCACGCTCGGCCAGGGCCTGCTCGGCCTGGCGGCGGTTCCGGTTGGCGATGGCCAGGGCCATCTGATCGCACAGCTGGCAGACGAACGAGATCTCATCATCATGCCATCGGCGCGGCCCGCCGACATGTTCGAGGCAGACCGTCCCCAGATCTCCGCCTTCGACCCGCACCACGCCATCGAGCATCGCGGTGATGCCCAGGGGCTTCAGATAGGTCTCGACGTAGCCGGAGACGCGCGGGTCGTTCAGGGCATCGTGGGCGTCGATGAACCGGTTGCCGCGCAGAGCGCTGAATTCGTTGCGGAAGGAGGTCTCCTCGAGCACCGCCCCGGCCTCATGCCGGGCGGAGGCGAGATCGAAGCCGTCGAGGCAGACCAGCCGGGTGCCCGAAGGATCGAACAACCAGACGCCGACCCGCGCGATGTCCAGCCGCTGCGAGACCAGTTCGGTCAAGCGCCCCGCGAAGGCGGCCAGATCTCCCTGGGCAAGCCCCGGATTCACGGTCAGCGCGGCGAGGATGGCAGATTGCGCAGCAGCCCGTTCGGCCAGGGCGCGTTCCCGGGCTTCGCGCTCCTTGCGCCTGGTGATGTCAAGGTGGGTGCCGCGCAGGACCAGCGGGCTGCCGTCGGCGGCGCGCTCGACCACCCGACCGCGATCGTGGACCCAGACCCACGAGCCGTCCTTGTGCCGCATCCGACATTCGCAGTCGTAGGCCTCGATCTCACCGGCGAAATGCGCCCGGAGGAGCCGTTGGCTGGCAGCGCCGTCCTCGGGATGCACCAGACGCGACCAGGTGTCGATGGTGATCGGGGCCAGTTCGGCCAGGGTCCAGCCGATGATACCGGCCCAGCGCTCGTTGTAGATCACGGCGCCAGTGCGGAGATCCCACTCCCAGGTACCCGCGTCCGTCCCGAACAGGATGCCAGCCAGGCGTTCTCGTTCGGCGTGCAGAGCCAGTTCGGCGGTCTTGCGCGCGGTGATATCGGCCGTGGTGCCGATGAAGCGGGTCGGCCGACCGTCGGCACCGCGTTGCCATACCTTGCCCTGGCAGCGGACCCAGATCCAGGTCCCATCCTTGCGCCGGAGGCGGTGCTCCATCGCGTACTGGGCGGTCTCGCCACGCAGATGGCGCTGCACCTCCGCCACGATTTCCTGCCGCTCCTCGGGATGGAGTTGGTCGATGAATCCCGCCTGCGGGTCACCACTGAGTTCGCCCGGGGCGTAGCCGAGGATGTCGAGGTAGCGCTTTTCGTAGCTCAGGCGGTTGCCGGGGATGTCCCAGTCCCACAAGGCGTCGCCAAGAACCTCCATGGCGAAGCTCCAGCGCGCCTCGGCCTCGGCCAGGGCCCGGGTGCGCTCCAGCATCTGCTCCTTGAGCCGGCGGCGGACTCCGCTCCGGTCACTCGTTGCTGACGAAGCGCCAAGGCGCCGACGTTTCGACGGCTTGCCGCCAGGTTTGATGCGGCGCTCCGGGCGAATACCCATTGCGGGACGATACGTGCATGGTCTCCGCAGTGCAAGACCGCCCTGCCGGTGTGTACGGGCGGTGCAGCGAAGGTCGTTGCCGGGCCGACGGCGACGCCATCCTGCCTGCACCCATGCTGACCCCCTCCCGCGCCTGGCAGCGGCGCGACGTCGTTCCCGACCTGGTCGCCGAACTCGAGCACGAACTCGGCGTCTCCCGGCTCGTCGCCACGCTGCTCGCCCTGCGCGGGGTCGAGGGCCCCGCCCAGGCCGCGGCCTTCCTGGCCAAGAAGCTCGCCGGCCTGCACAAACCGACGTTGATGGCCGGCATGGAGACCGCCGCCGCCCGCCTGGCCGCCGCCATCGACGGACGCCAGCGCATCCTCATCCACGGCGACTACGATGTCGACGGCTCGACCTCGGCCTCGCTGCTGGCGTTGTTCTGCCGCGCCTGCTCGCACGAGGCGATCGTGTGGATCCCGCACCGCCGCATCGACGGCTACGGCCTCTCGGACAGCAGTCTGGAGGCGGTCAGGGCGCACGGGGCCCAGTTGATGGTGACGGTCGACTGCGGCATCGCCGACGGCGGCTGGGCGAGGCGCATCGAGGAGGCCACCGGCTGCCACGTCATCATCACCGACCACCACCTGCCGCAGGGCTACCTGCCTGAATGCACGGCGGTGATCAACCCGAACCGGCCGGACTGCACCTATCCCGACAAGCACCTCGCCGGCGTCGGAGTGGCATGGAAGCTGGCCTGGGCCACCGCCGTGGTGCTCAGCGGCTCGGATAAGGTCACCGAGCGCCTGCGCGGCTTCCTCACCGACGCGCTCGCCCTGGTCGCAGTCGGCACGGTCGCGGACTGCGCGCCACTGGACGGCGAGAACCGCATCCTGGTCCACCACGGCCTGAAGGAGCTGGCGCGCACCGGCAACGTCGGCCTGCGTGCCCTGCTGGCCCAGGCCGGTCTCGGCGAGGGCCAGCCGACCGCTGCCGACGTCAGCTGGAAGCTGGCCCCGCTGCTGAACGCCAGCGGGCGCATGGACAGCGCCATGGCCAACATCGAACTCCTCACCGCCCGCGACCCGGCCAGCGCCGCACCGGTGGTGGAACGCATCGTCGCAGGCAATGACGAGCGTCGCCGCATCACCCAGTCGCTCACCGCCGACCTCATCGCCCAGGCCGAGGGCGATCCGGCCCTGGCCGCGCGGGCCACCCTGGTCTACGCCGGCGAGGGTTGGCATCAGGGCATCGTCGGCATCGTCGCCAGCCGGCTGGTCGACCGTTTCGGCAAGCCCGCCGCCGTCATCGCGATCAACGACGGCCAGGCCAAGGGCAGCCTGCGTTCGATCGCCTCGGTGCATCTCGGCGAGGCGATCGACGCCTGCCGCCATGTCCTGACCAAGGGCGGCGGCCACGCCATAGCCGCCGGGATCACGCTGGAGGCCGGCCAGGTAGAGGCGTTCAAGGAAGCCTTCGAACGCCACGTCGCCAGCCGGGTCGCCCCGGGCTCGCTGGTGCCGCGCACCGACTACGACGCCGAGATCGCCCTGAATGAACTCGATGGCGAATTCTTCCGTCATTTCGAGGCGATGGGGCCGTTCGGCACCGGCAACCGCGAGCCCGTGCTGCGCCTGGCCGACACCTCCTTCGCCGGCCGCCCCAGACTGTTCGGCAAGGAAGGGGAGCATCTCAAGGGGCCATTGACCGATGCTGGCGGCGGCATGAAGGAGCTGCTGGCGTGGCGCGGCAAGGCGATCTTCGGCGAGGTCGCCGCGCCAGGCAGGCGCCTCGACCTGCTGGTGCGGCCCGAGTTGCATCACTGGCAGGGAAGCAGCCAGCTGCGCCTGGTCTTCGTCGACGGGAAGCCGGCCTAGTGTCCCGCGACCTCCTCGCCTTCCTGCCCGATCTGCGCCGTCTGGCCATGCGTGGCGTGGCCGGTGCAGCCGTCGCCATGCCGCTTGGCTTGGCCCGCACTGTCGCCTACACGGTCGCCTCGGCCGCCTGGCTGGTCGACGGGCACGGCCGGCGCACCGTGGCGCGCAACCTCTCCGCCGCGGTGCCTGCCGGCGATCCGCTGCGCCGGGCGGTGCGGCGCAGCTACACCGAGTTCGCCCTGACCCTGGCCGAGGCGGCCCGCCTGCACCGCGACGGCTGGCTTGGCCCGGGGGTCATCACCGTGCACGACCCCTGGCGGGTGTTCGCCGCCCGTCCGCTCCGCGGGCCGGCCATCCTCGCCACCGTGCACAGCCACTGGGACATGCTCGCCGCCGCGCTCCACCGCCTCCGCCTGACCGACGGGCTGCTCGCCCCGGCTCTGGCCTATGGCGACCCGGCCCTCGACCGTTGGCTGGCCGAACGACGCGGCCGCTGGGGCTGCCGCACCGTGACCCTCGACCGCGCCCCCCTGGCCCTGCTGCGCGCCCTGCGCGACGGCCAGGTGCTGGGCATGCTGGTTGACCGCGATTACAGCGGCCGCGGCATCGACGGCGTGTTCCTCGGCCGGCGCACCAAGCTGCCCAGCGGCCCGGCTGCCCTGGCGGTGCAGACCGCGGCTCCGGTCATCCCCATGCTGCTGGCGCGCAGCAGCCCCGGCGCCTTCGCCCTGCTGGTCGGCAAGCCGCTGCGTCCGTGCCCGGCGATCCCGCGTGGCCGGCGGGTCGCCGAGCTGACCGGACGGATCGCCGCCGCCACCAGCCGGATGCTGGCTGCGGCTCCGGCGCAGTGGGTCGCATTCCATGATGTCGAGGAGGCACCGTGATTCCGGTCGAGACTGAACTGAAATGGCAGCTGAGCCCAGCTGGCCATGCCGAGCTGCAGCGCCGGATCGGTGCCATGCTGGGCGAGCCGCGCGTCCTGGAGCAGGACAACCGCTTCTTCGACAGCACCGACGGCCGCCTGCGCGCCGCCCGCCGATCCGTGCGGCTGCGCCGCGAGAACGGCCGCATCATCCTCACCTGCAAGGCCAAGGGCTCGGTCGACGACCTCGGCACCCACCGCCATGACGAGTGGGAGCGCGAGCTGGCGGCCGATGCCTGGGACGTGGTTCCGACCGCGCTGCCCGAGGCCTGGGCAGCCGTCCTCGCCGGCGCACCGCTCGTCGCGTTCGCCGGATTCGCCAACGTGCGGCTCGAATGGCATGACGGCCTGCATCTGCTGTGCCTCGATCGCAGCGACTTCGGCGTATGCATCGATCACGAACTGGAGATCGAGACGTCTCAGCCGCAGGCCGCCCATGCACGGTGGGGCGCCCTGCTGACGGACTGGGGCATCACCTGGACGCCCCAGCCGGCGACCAAGCTGCACCGCTGCGTCGGTCTGCGGACCACCCCGCGGCCCTGACTGCCCGATTCCTTCAGAAGTCGATGGTCAGGCCGACGCCGACGTTGAAGGCGCGCGGGTACTCCGTGCCGTCGATGGTGGCGGTCTCGGTCGATACGGCCCCGGCCGCATCCAGACGCAGTGCCCAGAGGTTGAGACCGAAGCCGGCGTGCAGCATGGCGCCGGTCTCAGATTCGGCGAGGTCGGTGGATGCGCCGGCGCGCAGGGCGAGGAAGCGTAGAAGGTTCCACTCGATGCCGGCGCCGAGGCGCTGGCTGGCGAACTCGACCGACAGGTTCGGGTTGATGCCCGCCGCCAGGACCCGGCCACTGGTCGTGCTGATGACGGTGCGGTTCTCGGTCAGATCAAGATCAGCGGCCAGGCACACCGTCTCCCACGGGTAGAGCGCCACGCCAAGCGCGACCTGCGGATCGAGATCGACATCGTCGACCGTGAAGCTCTGGCCGTCGGCATCGTGGAAGGTCCCGCCCTTGAGCACCGGCCGGTTGAGGTTGCGCACGGTCAGGCCGGCCTGCGCCCACGAACAGCGGGCCACCAACCCGAGATCGACGCCGGCAGTGACGGTCTGCTCCGACTCTTCGAAGGCGTCCTGGAGCAGACTGCCGACATCCTCGGTCTCGGATTGCAGACGGATCTTGGCGCCAGCGACACGACCGACCATCAGCTTGAGGTTGCCACCGACCGAGAGGTGGTCGCCAAGCGCCCAGCCGATGCTCAGCGGAACCTCAGCGACGGTATAGCCACCGGTGAACACCGCCGTCTGGTTGTTGTCGAACGACGTGGCAGCGCTGAAGCCCGAGGCGTTGATCGCGTCGATCAGCAGTCCGCCGCCACCGGCGATGAGGCTGTCGATGTCCGACTGGGTCAACCCGGCCTGGCCGGCGGCGTAGTCGAGCCGCCGCACGGCCTCATCCGCCGCTGCGCCGCCGCCGAGAGCGGTGGCAAGGGCGGTAGCATTGCCGCCAGTGATCAGGGTCGGCACATGCCCGGAGGTGTAGCCGTCGGGAGCCGTGGCGTTGTTGATGTCCGTGACGATGGCGGTCCCCGTGTCGGTCCCGAAGCCGACGTTGACCAGGTCGAGATCGGCGACCGAGACCACGCCCTCGACGAACTGTCGTACACCGATGCCGACATGCAGCACCCGCGTGTTCAGCAAGCCGATATTCGCACCCAAGGACACCGTATCGCGGGATGGGGTGAAGCGGTTGATCAGATCGAGGGTCGCCATCACGGTCTTCAGCGCCTCGGGCGAGGTCCCCGTGGTCCCGAGGTTGCTCAGCGCATCGATGTCGACATCGGCGATCTGCTCGACCCAGTTTGCGAGGTCGCCCCGGACCTCGACCTGGACACCGGTATCGACCAGGCCGACACCCCAGTCCTTGCGTCCGATGAAATTCGGATCCGCCTCCAGTTTGGCATCCTCCTCGCCCGTCCTGCCGAAGAAACCGTACATGCCCGGGTTGTAGTACGCGGCGGTATGGTCGTCGGTGGCAGCGGTGCCTGTGCCGCCCATGCCCAGGGCCCGTGGACCGACGATGTGGGAATCCATCGCTGCAAGCGGGGCGGTGGCGATGGCGAGCAGGCTGGCTGCGAGTGCGATCCGCATGGTGACCTCCGGATCCGTCGATCATAACCGCGACCACCCGGCGTTGTCAAACCTCCGCCCGCGCGGATAACGGGTCCATGCCGGACCGCGATATCCCCCAGGTGCTCATCGTCGACGACGACGCAGCGGTGTGCTGGGCGTTGGAGCGGGCCCTGGCCAAGGCCGGCTGGCGCGTGCTGGTCGCTGCCGACGCCGCCGCTGCCCGGCGCCGGGTCAAGGCCGGGGTCGATGTGGTGGTGACCGACATCCGCATGCCCGGTGAAAGCGGCCTCGATCTGCTGGCGACGCTGCGCGCCGAACACCCCGACCTGCCGGTCGTGGTGATGACTGCGCATGGCACCATGGAGACCGCGGTCGAGGCGGTGGCGAAGGGCGCCTTCGACTATCTGCCCAAGCCGCTCGATCTCGACCGCACCATCGCGGTGGTGCGGCGGGCGCTGGGCGAGACCCCCTTGGCTGCATCCGCGCGGCCGGGGACGACCTTCGACGAAGACGGCATCGTCGGCGGTTCGCTGGCCATGCAGGAGGTCTACCGCCGCCTCGCCGCCGCCGCGGCCTCCGGCGTCGCGGTGCTGTTCAGCGGTCCTGCCGGCGTCGGCAAGGAGGTCCTGGCCCGGGCCTTGCATCGCCACGGCGCCCGGCGCGATGAACCGTTCGTCCATGTCGGCTGCACCGCCCTGGCCGCAGACGAGGTCGCGGGCCGCGTCAACGCCTCGACCGGCACGCTGTTCCTCGACGAGGTCGACGCCCTCGCTCCCGAGGCCCAGACCGCGCTGGCCGCCGCCCTGCAAGGCGCCAGCGCCCGCGTCGTCGCCGCCAGCCGGCGGGATCTCACCCGCCTCGCCGCCAACGGTGCGTTCAGCGACGACCTGGCCTGCCGGCTGGGCACCCTGCACATCGCCGTGCCGCCGCTCGCCGAGCGCCCCGACGACCTGCCGCAGCTGGTGCGGGCCTTCCTCGCCCGCGCCGCCGCGCGGCTCAACCGTCAACTGGCGATCACCGACCGCGCGCTGACGCGCATCGCGGCCCACGCCTGGCCCGGCAACGTGCGCGAACTGAAGCACGCGATCGAGGAGGCCGCGGTGCTGGCGGTCGGCGGTGTGGTCGACGCCGAGCACCTGATGATCGGCGACGCCGAGGCGCCGCTGTCCGGCCTGCCGGGCTTCGCCGCCGCGGCGGCCGTCCTGGCCCGTCGTCTGATCGACAGCTCGCCGGGACGCGTGCATGAGCTCGCCCTCGAGGAGCTCGAGGCGGTGCTGGTGCGCGAGGCCCTCGCCCGCACCGAGGGCAACCAGCTGCGGGCCGCCGAACTGCTCGGGATCAACCGAGCCACCCTGCGCAAGCGCATGGATGCGGCGGGAGTCGAGAAGTGATCCGGTGCCTCGTCGTGCTGCTGGCGTTCCTGGCGCTGCAGGCCGGCGAGATGGCGGAGACGCGGCTGCCCGGCTTCCGGCTGCGCTCGGCTGCCGACGCCGCAGCGACGCAGCAGCTCGCCAGCGAACTGGGTCGCGTACGCGAAGCGCTCGCCGGCTGGCTGGGCGGCAACGTCCGACCGCTCCCCGCCCGGCTGCCTGACCTGCCGGTGCTGCTGTTCGCCAACCGCGCCGCCTTCCAGGCCCATGCCCAGGCCAACGCCAAACACGTCGCGACCGCCCACGCCGAAGGCTTCTATAGCGGCGACGGCACGCCAGGTGGCGGCCAGTTGGTGCTCTTCCGCGACGGCGGCCGCGAGCTGTCCACCGCCCGCCATGAGCTGGTCCACTACCTCATCGACCAGATCCTGCCGGCCAAGGCCGGCCAGCCGGTGTGGTTCAACGAAGGCCTGGCGGTCTGCGCCGAGGAGGCCTGGATCGATCCCGGCCAGGTCCGCATCAGCGCCGTGCCGATGCAGCGCCAGCAGACCCTGCGCAGCCTCGCTGCCGACGGCGGGACGCCGCTCGCCGGCATCACCGCCCTGGGCGCCGACGGCTGGCTGGAGCGCGCCGGCACCGACCGCACGGCCGCCGACCGCCAGTACACCGCCAGCTACGGCGCCGTACTGTTCCTGCTCAACCGCCATCCGCAGCAGTTCTGGGGCTTCCTCAAGCGCCTGGCCGCCGGAGAGGCGCACGATGCCGCCTACGCCGCCTCGTTCGCCGCCATCCCCGGCGGCCTCGACGCCGCCTGGCGCGCCTGGATCGCACGCGGGGCGTGGGAGGCGGCGCGGGCCTGCGACGGGCGGGCCAGCGCCGCGGCTGCGGTCGAGCACGGACTGTCCTGGCTGCCCGAGCACCTGCCGCCCGGGGATCCGGTCGAGGCGGCACGCTGGCTGACCGGCGCGGCACGCGGCTTCGCCGCCACGCCGGGTTATGAGTTCGACGCCGCCGCCGCCTGGCTCGCCGCCAGCCGCGCCCAGTCGGACCGTTCGCCGCGCCTGGCTGGCGAGGCGGCCGAGCAGGCAGCCGAGCTCTACGCGCTGCGTGGCCACCTCGCCGGCCAGGCAGATGCGCTGCTGCAGGCCTGCCGCGCCTGGGGTGACGACGACGGCAAGGGCGACTGGACCCGGGCCGCCGCCCTCGGCCGCATCGCCGTGCAGCTGGCCGAAGCGGTCGGTCCCGACGCATTGCGCGCCTCGGCCTATGCCGGCTATGGCGCCTGCTTCGTCCCCGGCCGCGCCAGCGCCGCTCCGGATGGCGGTGAGGCGCATGCCGAAGCCGCCCATGCCCTGGGCAGGGCCCGTGAGCTGCACCGCGCCAGCGGCGACCTCGACCACGAGGCGGCCGTGGTGCTGCTCACCGCCCAGGCGCTCTCACCCGCCGACGGCCAGGCCGGCGACTGGGCCGCCTGCATCGCCCTGGCTGACGAGGCCATCGCCCTGTGGCGTCGCCTGCCCGATCAGCAGGCGGCACGCACCGACCTCGCCCGCGCCCTCGCGGTCCGCTCCAGCCTGTTGCGCCCAGACCGCAATCCCGGCGGCGACTGGGCCGAGGCCGAGGCCGGCTACGCCCGCGAGGCGGCCTTGCTCGATCCCGACGATGACCGCCGCAACCTGCGCAACCAGCTCGACCGCGCCTCCTGCCTGCTCGGCCTCGGCGACCACCCCCGTGCCGCCGCGAGCTTCGCTCTCGCCGAACGCCGCGCCCTGCTGGCCGAAGACCAGGGTCTGGCCGCCTACGCCGCCTACCAGGCCGGCTGGAGCCTGCAGCAGACGGACCCGGCCGCGGCCGCCGATGCCTTCCTGCGCGCCGCGCCGCGCTACCGCACCGCCGGCAAGCTGCAGCAGGAGGCGATGGCGGTATCGCAGGCGGCCCAGGCGGCGGCCAGCGCGGGCAGCGACCCGACCGCCATCGCCGCGCTGTTTGGCCGCGCCGCCGCGCTGGAACGGGCGCGCAACGAGCCGGCGCGCCTCGCCTACAATCTCTACCAGCAGGCCTGGTACAGCGAGCCGGCCCGGCAGCAGGGCGCCGAGCCGATGGCCGCAGCCGCGCTCTATGCAGCCGCTGCAGCGGCCTGGAAACCGGTCGAGGCGACGCGCGCGGCCCAGGCCCTGCAACAGCGCGCCCGGCTGCTCAGCCCGGCATCCGGCGCGAAGAGCGGCTGGGCCGAAGGCGCCACCGCCTGGGCCGAGGCCGCCAACGCGCTCGCCACCCTGCCTGATGCCGACAAGCGCCAGGGCGAGCGCGGCCACGCCTTGCATCAGCAGGCCTGGTGCCTGATCCGCGGAGACGGCAAACGCATGACGCGCGAAGCCAAGAGTCTGTTCCAGCAGGCCGTCCGTCTGCAGCAGGCCGCCGGCGACGCCAAGGGGGCCGAGGCGAGTGCGAGCTGGATCAAGGACTGAGCCTGGGAGGGTCGAGCCCTTTCAGTTCCCGTGCCTGAGCAACGCAGTGGCGCGCGGCGCTCTCCAGCGTGCGCACCACGGTGGTGCCCACCGCGATGACGCGCCCGCCTGCGGCGCGCGTGCGGTCGTAGCCGGTTCTTTGACCGTTGACCGCTATCGTCCGTCAGCGGTTGGTGGACGCTGTGAGCCGCGCGTTTCCACGTTTGCGTGACGCTGTCGCCGCCGTCATGGTGTAGCCAGACTGCAACTCCCGGCTCAACGGGCGCCGTCCCGGGTGAATCGCGCGGCCAGCCTGGCCTGTTCCTGGGCGGTGATGGGGACGATCGTCGAGTAGTTCTCGAGGGCGATCAGGCCGATGCACCGGCCGGCGGCCAGGCGGTCGATGAAGGCGGTCCGCTCGGCGGGCGAGGCCTCGGCGGCAGCCCCCCGGGCCAAGGTCACCAGAGCATTCGTGTGGTGCCACACCCAGGATGCGGGGCCGCTGCCCTGATCCAGGCCGAGCACCGCCGCCTGATCGAGCCATCCCTGCTCGATGGCGAGCTGGAGCCGCACGACGGCATCGGCCCGGATGCGGTCGTCGGTGAACAACTCGTGGCCGTTACAGGTGATGGTTCGCAAGCTGGTGAACAGGACGAACGCCGCCGCCTGTCGGGCCCGAGGGGGCAATCCTGGGGCGGTGACCGCGGCCAGGGTCCGGCGGGAGAGATAGACGGCGGTCGGCACCGGATCGTTGGCCAACTGATGGTTCGGTTCTGGGATCGGATTGGGATACATCGCCGGAACCCCGGTGCCGCTGCTCAGGCTGCGCCCCAGCGCCACCAGGGAGGCCGCCATGCTGCGCTCGGCGGGCAGGCCGGCCAGGATGGCGCCTGCTTCGGCGTCGCGCCCGGCGACCAGGGCCGGCCAGGCCAGTTCCCACGCCGCCGCCACGCGCAAGGGCAACTCCCCCTGGGTCAAGGCACTGCGCCAATGTTCGGCGGCCTGGGCCGGGGCGGCGGTGCGGAGCAGTTCCGCTGCCAGGAAATGCCCGACCGACGGCACCACGGCAACGGCGGCCTGGGCGGCGGCCTCCCGCGTCGTGCCCCTCAGGGCCGGCTCAGCATGGGGCGTCTGGGCCAAGCGGAGCAGGGCGACCTGGGCGATCACCAGGCGGGCATCCTCGATGGATTGCATGCCTCGCTGGACATTGGCGATATCTGCGGGGAATCCTGTGGCCTCCGGTCGCAGGCGCGACAGGACCAACACCACCTTCTGCAACGGCTCGGCCTCGGGTTTGTCCACGATGGCTGGCTTCAGCAGACAGCGCAAGGCTCCGGCCTGGGGATCACCGAAATTCCCCAGTTCGAAGAGGGAATACCATAAGGTCGTCAACATCTCCCCCGGCGCCTTGTCCTTGAAGAAATCGCCGTGGAGGCCCGGACTCCCTATCCAGTCGATCACCGCCCGATGGTAGAGGATGCGCGTGCCGAGGGGCGTGTCCGGGTTCATGGCATCGCTGCGCAACCGGCCGAAGGCGTCCCGTCGCCACGCCGTGATCTGGTCCTCGGAAACCTTCTCCAGGTTGTTCCAGACATGCACCGGTTCCACGCCCAGGAGCCGGTCGTCGGGCACCCACGAGAGCGCCGCGATCTCGCGGCGCGGGTCGTTCGCGGCGCGGGCTTGCTGGACCAGACTCTTGTAGGTCCGCCACGCGACCCCGGCCTTGCCGAATCCTAACGCCTGCCCGGCCTCGTAACGGAGCCGGGCATCTTCGGCATAGGCGGCTTGGCGCTGACGCTCGGCGGCATTTTCCTGTGCTGCCTTGGCGTCGGCATCGGCCTGGGCCCGGGCAGCGGCTTGGCGGTAGTAGTCAGCCATACCGGCGGCGGCCGAACTGCCGGCGTCATTGGGTTGCGCCGCCAGCCTGGCGCGTTCAAGATCATTCCGCTGTTCCGCCTTCCAGTTTTCCATCGCTTCGTGCTCTGAGGCGACGGCAGTCCCAGCCAACACAGTGGCCAGGACGACAAGCGAGAGGGATCGGCAGATCATGGTTGGGATTCCCATTGTTCGATGCGCAGGTCGCCTTGCGGGGTCCGGGAGTAGCGCAGGCACTCGCGGCCGCGGAGCAGGATCCCGCCAACCCGGTCCACGGCCCAAGCGTTGGCCGCGGCGACCAGGTCCGGCACGGGATCGGGCGTGCCCGCCGGCGCCCGCCAGACGGCATCCAGCCGTCGCCAATCCACAGAAGGCATCACCACGGTCCCGGGGCGGTCGGCGACAAATACCCAGGGAGCGTCCGGCAACGGCGTGCCCGGCCAATCCTCGGGGCGCGGCACCGTCCCCAGCGGAGTCGGGTTCCGTTGGGACGCGACCCAGGCCTTCCGCACCAGTTCCTTGCGGTCGTCCCCAGCCCGGTCGGCATCGCACCGTTCGTCGCAACCGGCACAGAGGAGCACCAGACCGGCGGTCGCCATGAAAACGCAGCGCATGGCAGGATTTCCAAGGGAACAGACGATTGTCAATCAGGCCCGCAGGCATCTTCTACACCCTCGACGACTGTCGTCATACATGTGTTCAGTCGCTACGCGAACAAGCAGGAGTCCCCGTAGCTGAAAAAGCGGTACTGCTCGCGCACCGCTTCGGCGTAGACCTCACGCAGGCGCGGCAGGCCGGTGAGGCAGGCGACCAGCATGAGCAGGGTCGAGCGCGGCAGGTGGAAGTTGGTCATCAGCCCGTCGACCGTCTGCAGGCGCTGTGGCGGATGCAGGAAGATCGAGGTCCAGCCGCTCCACGCCGCCAAACCGCCGGGCTGGCGCGCGGCGCTCTCCAGCGTGCGCACCACGGTGGTGCCGACCGCGATGACGCGTCCACCGGCGGCGCGCGTCGCCCGGATCGCCGCCACCGTCTCGGGCGGGCAGCTGGCCCATTCGGCGTGGATGCGGAAGTCTTCGATCCGTTCGGTATCGACCGGCTTGAAGGTGCCGGGACCGACGCGCAGCTCGACGAAGGCGCGAGCGACGCCCGCGGCGGTGAGGCGCTCCAACAGCTCTGGCGTGAAATGCAGAGCCGCGGTCGGCGCCGCCACCGAGCCGATGCGGTCGGCGAACACCGTCTGGTAGCGCTCACGGTCGTCAGCCGCTGCCGGACGGGTGATGTACGGCGGCAGCGGGATGGAGCCATGCGCCTCGGCCAGGGCGAGGACGTCGCAGCCGGCGGGGAAGCGCAGCGTGCGCGCACCGTCCTCGTGCGTGGCCGCCACCACCGCGGTCAGGCCGGCCACCGTCAGCTCCTGGCCGGGGTGGACGCGGCCGCGGATCAGCACCCGCCAGGCGCCGTCGTCCTCGGGATGGACCAGCAGCACCTCGCGCTCGCCGCCGTTGGCGGTCCGGCCCGCCAGGCGGGCCGGGAAGACGCGGGTGCGGTTGAACACCAGCAGATCGCCCGGATGCAGCAGCGCGGGCAGGTCGGCGACCGTATGATGCGCCAACGCACCGCCGTCGAGCGGAGCGTACAGCAGCCGGGCGGCATCGCGCCGCTCGGGCGGCCGCTGGGCGATCAGCTCCGGCGGCAGCTCGTAATCGAAATCGGCGACCGCGCTCACCCGGCACCCAGGCGGCGGACGCCCGGGATCAGCACGGCCTGCCAGGCCAGCAGCAGGGCGGAGATGAGCAGCATCCAGCCGCCGAGGGCGGCCAGGCCGGTACTGGCGTGGGCGGAGATGAACCAGGCGATGAACAGGCCGGCCAGGGCAGGACCGATGGTCGAACCGATGCCGAGCGCGGTCTCATGCAGGCTGGCGGCGCGGGCCGCGCCGGTGGGCAGGCGCAGGCTGTAGTAGATCGACGGCGTGTAGACCGCGCCATAGGCCAGGCCGAGGACCAGGCCGCAAGCGAAGATCACCGGCGTGCCATGCCAGTGCAACTGGCCGGCCGCCAGGACCATGAGCGCCGCGACCGGCACGCAGGCCTGCATCGCCAGGCCGATCCACGGCCGCAGGATCCAGCCGTCCCAGCGGCCGAGCAGCCAGAACGTCGCGACATAGCCGAGTGCATAGGCGGTCAGGCCGGCCACTGCCAGGGCGTGGGCGCGTTCCTGCGCCAAGCCATCCTGCACCAGGCTGTTCTCGATCAGACCGATGAAGGCCATGCCCAGGCAGCAGTAGATGGCCAGGGCGATGCGGGCCATGAAGGTGAGGCGGGGCAGGGCGGGATGACCGGCACGGTCGCCCTCGGCGGCCGGCGGGCTTGGCGGCAAGGAGCGCCAGCGCCACAGCACCAGGGCGATGCTGGCGAAGGCGGCGGCCGAAAGGACGAAGGATGTCCACATCGGCAGGCCGAGGGTGGAGAGCAGCCAGGCGCTGCCGAAGCCAACCAGGTTGCCGCCCGCCCATCCGATGTTGTAGCTGCTGACCTTGGCATGCAGCGGCGGCGCCACGGCGGTGCCCTCGCCACGCGCATCGCTGAACAGGCCGACATTGCCGGGGAAGAAGAAGGCTGTTCCGGCGAAGGCGATCATCAGACCGGCGCAAGCCCAGACCGGCCCGCCGGGGTACAGCGCCAGCACCAGGCCGAGGGCGGCCAAGGCTGCGCCGAGGATCGCGGTGCGTGCGCGGCCCCAGCGGTCCGACAGGCTACCCCCCTGCGCGACCAGGCCAGCATAGCACAGGTTCGCCGCCATCCCGCCGAAGCCGACCTCGCGCGGTCCCCAACCGCCGGATGACCAGGTCGAGGCCGCGGCGGTGAAGGCCAGGTACGAACCGGCACCGGCCAAGGCGTTGAACAACTGCAGGAGGATGAGACGGGGCGGTTGCATCGGCGGCGAACGCTGACCGTCGGGACCGGCCTGGGAAGGGGCGAAAGCCGGCCATCTGGCAGGCGGCGGAGGCGCAGGTAGGCTGCCCGGATGGGAACCATCCTCGCCGTCGACGACGAAGCCGGCATCCGCGAGATGCTGCGCATCGTGCTGACGCGCGATGGGCACAAGGTGCATACCGCCGCCGGCGCGGAGGAGGCGATGAGGATCGCCGCCAGCGAACCGGTCGAGCTGGTGCTGACCGACCTGCGCATGGTCCCGGTCGACGGCCTGGAGCTGCTCGCCAGCCTGCGCAAGGCCAAGCCCGACTGCTTCGTGGTGGTGATGACAGCCTTCGCCGAATGGGACACGGCGGTGCGCGCGATGCGCGCCGGGGCCTTCACCTTCGTGCGAAAGCCGTTCGACAACGTCCAGCTCAAGGCGACGGTCAACCGCGCGCTCGCCGCACGGGATCGCCACCTGGCGGCCAAAGGCGACACCCAGCACGATCCCGCCGTCCATCTGGTCGGCTCGACCCCGGGCATCCACGCGATCCATCAGCTGATCGACCAGGTCGCCAGCACCGACTCGACCATCCTGGTCACCGGGGAGAGCGGCACCGGCAAGGAACTGGTCGCGCGCGCGGTGCACTACGCCAGCCTGCGGGCGGACGGTGCGCTGATGCGGGTGAATTCCGGCGCACTCGCCCCCTCGCTGCTGGAGTCGGAACTGTTCGGCCACCTCAAGGGGGCGTTCACCGGCGCGGTCGAGGACCGGCCCGGTCTCTTCGCCCTCGCCCACCGCGGCACCATGTTCCTCGACGAGGTCGGCGACCTCGCGCCTGAGACCCAGGTCAAGCTGCTGCGCATCCTCGAGAGCGGCGAGTACCTGCCGGTCGGCGGACGCGAGATCCGCACCTGCGACGTACGCGTGGTCGCCGCGACCAACCGCGACCTGAAGGCGATGGTGGCCGCCGGCACCTTCCGCGAGGACCTCTACTACCGCTTGGCGGTGATCACCATCAACCTGCCGCCGCTGCGCGACCGGCGCGACGACATCCCCCTGCTCGCCGGGCACCTGCTCGCCCGTCATGCGGTGAAGCTGCGCCGCGGCGTCGCCGGCTTCACCCCGGCTGCGCTGCAGGCGCTGACCCGCTACGACTGGCCGGGCAATGTGCGCGAGCTCGACAACCGCATCCAGCGCGGTGTCGCCCTGACCGCGCAGGGCGACATCGACGAGCCGGCGATGTTCGGCGACCTCGGCGGCGATCCCGTGCCGACCCCGACCGGGACGCGCGCCCTGGCCGACGAGGCGGTCAAGCACATCCGCTCCGGCGACGGCATCGACCTCGAGCACGAGGTCACCCAATTGGAGCGCCGTCTGGTCGAAGCCGCGCTGGAGCAGACCAAGGACAACCTCACCGATGCGGCCAAGCTGCTTGGCATCAGCTTCCGCCAGATCCGCTACAAGGTCAGGCAGCTGGGGCTGCGGTAGCCCTGGGACCGACGAGCTCCAGCTCGTCGGCGGAGCGATCCGACGAGCAGGAGCTGCCCTCTACCAGCGCGTGTGCGCTGTTCGTTGGGGTGGGGGTTTCCGGGGGAGGGGCGAACGCCGCAGCGACGGGATACTGGCGTCGTACGCCCCGTCG
>JFJP01038027.1_pt1 | contig 20218 bp, 19 predicted proteins | sample 431651 | NCBI WGS metagenome assembly JFJP01 (sample SAMN02602958, study PRJNA72255) | Microbial mat metagenome, whole genome shotgun sequencing project. | biome: fresh water; feature: sink hole; material: water; isolation source: purple microbial (photo- and chemosynthetic) mats found in...
TATGATGGAGTTAGCGATACTCAAAAACAAGTTGTTGGTGGTGTAAATAATTCAGGATATAAGTTATCATTAGGAAGAGCTGGAGAGTACAATGCTGAATATTTCAACGGTTACATCGACGAGTTCAGATTTACAAAAGGTGTAGCACGTTGGACAAGTAACTTCACTCCACCAACAAGTGAGAGTGTATACAGTAACAATCCACCAAGTTGTGATTTTTATGGAAAATATTTCGTGTAGAGAGGTGAATAAATAAATGAGATATGCAAGAATAGAAAATGGAATATGTAACACAAACCTACCAAACGTAGGAGTTATGAAAAATGGAAACACAGTTAGTGGATACGATAAGTTGAGTCATGAAGAGTTAATGAGTGAAGGTTGGAAAGAGTTTATTGAAGCTAGACCAATGTTTAATGAAGAAACTCAATATCTACAATTTAGTGGATATGGTAATGGAGAAAAGATAACTGCGGAGTATGTTGTAGTTGATAAGCCGATTGAGGTTTACATTGAACTCGCGCCAACTACCGATGAAAGAATCGACCAGCTCGAAGAAATGATAATTGATTTGAGTATGGTGATAGGAGGTGTGTAGCATGTTTTCACAATCAAGTTTTTTAGTTAAATTGTGGGTTAAATATATTAATAACGGCAGAAACACATTAAACCAAGTTCCCAACATCAGCAATCTTATCGAACAAGTAACTCTAGCACTGGGGGTATAAGGTATGCCGGGCGACGAGGACTTAAAAAACAACCACATAGCTATGCTAGCTTCACTCGATGCGAGTACGAAGTCAGCACACCTACGGATTAATGGGCTTGTAGAATTGATACAGGACTTCACGACAGAAATGCGTGAGAGTAACAAGAACATAGGTAATATGGTCAATAATATGGGTATTCTTACAGAGCAGATTAAGCATGTTATCGAATCGATTAAGAGGCATGACGACGACATATCAGACATCAAAGACAACATGGAGACTAAAGATACGGTATTCGCCCTCTATCAGAAGATAGAGAACTCTAACGAAGAACACAAAAAAGGAATGGACGCCATCATGAGCACACTTCGAGAGACAAAAGACGAACTAGACACACACAAACAAGCCTTAGAAGAACATAAGCTAGAGCCTGCTAAAGAAGCTCTAGCAAGAGAAAAGTCACTGAAACGATGGTTTATCGTAGGTGTCGGGTCCATAATCATGACCGTGGTATCTACAGCAGTTATCTTACTAATTTTTAAATAGGAGGTCAGTATGGACGAATTTACAACGATAGCATATTTACTCAGTTTCCCGGGGATGATAGTAGCCATCTGGTGGGGGGTACAATTTACAAAAGGGCTTTTCGATAAGGCCTTCCCAGACAACAAAACGAAGTATGTAGTGTTAATCTTCACGATTGTACTTGTAAGTTGTCGTACGGCTCTTATAACGTCTCAGACCGAGGTTTTCAGCTTCGAGTCAGTTCTAGCACTTATAATCGAATGGCTGTTTAATATTATACTTATCTGGTTGACGGTCATGAAGGGCCATGAACTTTTAATCGAGAAGGGGGATACAAATGACTAATGGATTAACTCAATCTCAAGTAGCGCTCACGGCTAACACCGTGGAGCGCATCACCTTTACGAGCCAAGACTTTTTACACAATTTCGAGTTTGACAACATGGGCTCAGGAAATGTGGCCATAAAAGCTAACGGGACACTATCTGGGGTATCTGATATTACAGCTACCACGGTCCTACGGTCAGGAAGAGCTACAGCGCAATTGAACTTCCCTTACGATGTTACTTACGTAGACGTGTGTTCCGATACAAATACAACCATACAATGGACGGCGTCTAACACACCCTACAGCAGTAACGGTGCCGTGGACCTCGAGGAAATTACTTCTGAATTGGAACAGATTGCGAAACAAAAACTTATTAATTCCGACATATTATAAAGTTATGACATCTCCACCAACAGATATGTTGAGTGCATCAGGCGCAGCTACATCATACACAACTGCAACGGAATATAAAGCTGTTATTTCATCAATATTGAATTCCGTATTTTCGTACAGTAATGGAAAAGTAATCAAAGCAAGTGAATTTTTCCCTTTAGATACATTTGTTGTTGGAAACTATATAACAAAACCATCTAATCCTGGAAATTTTACTATAGAATTTTTATTTGCTGGAACGTCTTTTGAAATTAAAGAGTATGGAACTGCTTCAAAGTACAGAATTTATGTAGATAGTGGGAACGGCTACGAACTTGCAACTCTAGCATTTCAAAATGGAGCTGTTGCTACTGGAACTGCTTATTTGAGAAAAATAGATTTTACTACTTACGGAATAAGAAAAATAAAAATGGAGACATATTCGTACAAATTTGGTGGGATAATTGTGAGCGTAACAGACACAATTGCCCCAATAAAAAAAGAATTCAACGATTTATGTGTATGCATAGGCGACAGTTATACAGAAGGAACAGGTTGAAATTGGCTTTATGACTGCTTTGCCCATACTATAGGAAAATTGTTATCTATAAATATGTACGCTAGTGGGGTAGGTGGAACAGGGTATATTTCTGAATCTACAGGGGGGAAAACAAATTTTATAGGAAGAGTACAAGTAGATTTAATATCATTATCTCCTAAATATGCAATAATTGCTGGGGGGATAAATGATACAAGCGACGGAACATCGTTAAAAAATGCTGCTAAATTACTTTATCAAACTATAAAAAGCGGAAGCCCAAATACTACTATTTTTGTAGTTGGCAACTTTTATCCAAAAACACCAACCGCACCAGAGTTAGCAAAAGCAGAGGAGTTGAGGGTTGCGTGTTCTGAAAGTGGATTAGCATATATTGATGTTCTAAATGGTAAAACATATGGTGCAAACGGTACGTTATTGTTCACATTTGCAAAGTCTTATATTTTTGGTAGTGGTCGCATTGGTGCACTAACCAATGATGGGAATGCAGATATCATGACATCATCCGATGGAACTCACCCCACGCAAAATGGTCACAATTATTTAGGTGAAAGAATAACAGCAGAAATAAAGCGTATTATTTTAGCCGCACAATAGGTTATTATTGTGCAACAAAAGAGGAGGACAAAATGATAAAAGTTCCTAAATTATTAAAGTCAGCAGTGACAGTAGAAATGTCGGACAAAGGGAAGATTGCCTACAAGCTAACAGGCGCAGACCTGCTAGCAGCACAAGGCTACAACGGTAAAGGAATAAAGGTAGCGGTTCTTGATACAGGAGCCGACTACAACCATCCTTTACTAGCTCCTAGAATAAAGGAGAGAGACCACAAGACTGTGGCCTATCGCACTGACTGTATGGACGAGGACGGCCACGGAACGCACGTATGTGGTGTATACGCCCTTCTTGCTCCAGAGTGTGAGATAATACCTTGGAAGGTCATAGCGCCTTATGGCGGCGAGTTCTCGTGGCTAGCTCAGGCACTGAACGAAGTAGCAGACCGAGACGACATCGACATAGTCAACATGTCGTTATCTGGTCAAATGGTTGTAGGCAGCGCGGAGTACATCTTAGTTCACGAGGCGGTAAAACGTTGTGTAGCTAAGGACATATTTGTCAACGTGGCCAGTGGTAACACCGGTACCGAGACGGAGCTATACCCAGCTTGCTTCGATGAAGTAACAACATGGGGAGCCGTGGACATCTACAAGGCTAGCGCCCTCTTCTCTACGGAGTCTAATCAGATTGACGTATGTCAAATAGGCGTCGACCTCATGAGTTGTGCACTAGGTAAAGGGTATGTTAGCTTAAGTGGCACGTCGATGGCCACACCTATGGGTGGTGCGATAACGGCGCTTCTAGCAAGTAAGTACAAGGAGATGTTCGGCAAGAGAATACCCGGTAAAACGCTCTACCAGATGTTAAAGCTATCCGCAATAGACCTTGGCATAAAAGGGCTAGATAAAAAGACCGGAGCTGGCTACGTCAGCCTAAACGCCTCAGCGTCCATAGTGACGATGACACTAGACTCTAACAACTACAGAGTCAACAACGTTCCAAAGACAATGGACACAGCACCTTTTCTGAAACAGGCCCGTACCTTTGTACCTATTCGCTATGCTAGCGAAGGCGGGCTAGTGATATGGGACCCTTACACTAGGGAGGTAACAATAGTAAAATGACAAACTTAAGGTGGCCAACAATAAATCACAGACGTACTAGCCCATTTGGACCTCGGGCTAGTACAAAAGATAAGTTCCACGACGGTACCGACTATGGCGCCATAAGAGCTGGAGTGGCAGGGGATGAGCTCTTCGCCATAGGTAAAGGCAAAGTATTGTTTGTAGGCCGCAGCGCGGCTTATGGGCTCTACATAATCATAGAGTGCGACAATTGGTGTTATTTATACGCCCACATGGACTCGTGTATGCTATCTCAAAACGACCAAGTCGTAGCGGGCCAAATAGTAGGCATCATGGGAGACAGTGGCACAGAAGCGGTACATGTACACGTAGAGATACGCACGGGCATTTATGGCCCTAATTTCTGGGACAAGGACGGCGACAAGTTCAAAAACAGTGTAGACCCAGAGACCTATTTTCGCAAGGCTATGTACACGGAGGACCTACAGACGGTAGTCGACGTGGCCGAGTTTAACTCAGGTGACTTTTGGCAAAATCTTATCGACAACAAAGCTACAATGGGGGAGGTACCCGTATCTATTTTCATTTCCGCCCTAGCCAAGGTGTGTGATATAATTAAGGAGAGGTGATTTTATGGCAACTAAAGACATTGGTACTCAAATACGTGAGGGTATTAAGGCCGGAGCTAGCGCCGAGGCCATCAACGCTCTATACAATCAGCGCCTAGGTAAGGTGCAAGGGAATACCGCTTTATCTCAATACGCTAACGACGACGTCATGAAAGAGGCTCAAAGCTACATAGCTAGTGCCCCTAAGACAGCTCCAGCCTTTACGGACAACTCTCAGGCCATTATGGATATGTACAAGGCCAAGGGCGACGCAGAGCAGGCTAGCCTCAATGCCGCGAGGGACCAAGCTAATAGTGACTACTCGGCTCAAGCCGAAGCAGCGCCTCAGCAGTTCCAACCGTTACGCGACCAAGTGGACGTGAACACAATACGTAACATCCAATCGCAAAATGAGACGGCAGCAGCTAAGGGTACCACGTTTACCGGCGGAGTGCAGTCAGACCAAGGCGCTACAATGAACGCAGGCACAGCTCAAAAGACGGCTCTTAATCAACAGGAGATAAACTTTGTCAACACACTCAAGAAGGCCATAGCCGATAACAATAAGGCTACAAGCTACAAGGCGTTAGAAATGAGTGCAGGTAATACCGCAGCTCAAGGAGCAGCACTTATCGACGAGAAGAATAGAGTCCAGTCAGCTAACTACCAAGTAGGAAGGGACGCTACGCAGGACGCCTACACAAGTGCTAATCTTACGGGCATGTACAACGGCGCTCCTACTCTAGCTAAACAGCAAATGGATACGTCTAACAATCAATGGCAAAAGTCTTTTGACTATAATGCCTCCAGAGACAAAGTGGGTGACACCCAGTGGCTTGCATCGTTCGATTATCAAAAGGGTAGAGACTCCGTGGCTGATGGCCAGTGGTTGAAGTCCTTCCAACAAAGTGCAGCAGACTCAGCAGCTAGCCGGGCTATATCGTGGGGCAATCTAAAACTTAACCGAGAGCAGTTCGCTTGGTCGAAGAACCCAAACAACCCAGACAACGTCACTAAGCTAGTTGAAGGAGAAAAACCAGAGTTTAAGACAATGTTTGACCGGGCCTGGGACATGATGTCAGAGGTCAAAAAAGAAACAAACGCGAATGGCGACATAGTCGACGTTCAAAAGTATACCGAGGACGCCATAGCTAAACTCATTGACTCCTCTTCATTATCCGACGAGGACGCCTTACGCCTCAGAAATATGTTAGGCATTGAATTTGACCCAGAAACGGGAGGCATTATGAAAAAGGTTTTTGACCTCTTCAAATAGCCCGATTCCGTTTACAGGAGGATCACATGGACAACCTAAGCGAATATTCAAAACAAAGAAAATCTAAAAAAGTGGACGAGTACGCAGCTTTCCGTAGGGGAGAGACGAAAAAGCCAACAGCAGGGCCTTCTATTATGGAGGCTCGAGCTGTACCCCAAGAGTTCAAAAAGCTAGAGGTACCTACACTAGCCAACTACAACTCAGGAGCCGTGACAGCAGACACCGTAGCTGGAAGGTTAAAAGCAGAGAAGATAAAACATAACCTAGTGTTACGTGACCTAGAGGCGGCTCAGGCGGCAGCAGCTAAGGCCGGAGACTACAACGCTACCATTCAGGCCTCGAACAAAAAGCAAGAGGTCCTAAAGGCGCAGCCGACTAAAGAGTCGGTACGTTCACTCATGATAAAAGAACAAGCCATCGAAGGCATCAAAGCAGGCGACGACAATTCGTGGCTTGCTTATGCTGCAAACACATTGACCCCAGAAGAACTCAAGAAATATCAAATGGACCCTCAGTTCCAAGAGGAGAAAAAGGCTGGATTCTGGCAGGCGATAAGCCAATCTGTCAAAGACATCCCTTCCAACCTTGAGGCTAATGCTTATGCGTTAGCGTCATCGTCATTCGGTAAAGGCCTTCAACAGAACTTTGCTATGCAGAACACCAACACCCAACTACAACAAGAGCTCGTAGACTCTACCGTACAACAACGTGCAGCAGACCTACAGCCTATTATATCGTCGGGCCGCGAGCAGTTAGCAGGCATGGACACAGTAGGTCAAGAGCAGATGGCCAGAGCTAGTGAACTGACTGGCGCTACAGCAGCTAACAGGGCGGCAGCGACTCAAGGTAAGCTAGGGTTAGAAATGGCATATGACTTAACCCAAATGATACCAGACATGGCCATAACATTGGGCCTAGGAGCCGTTGGCGGCGGCGCTAAGGCCTCTATGGGACTTAAGGAGATATTCAAGTCTCTTATCACCAAAGGTGGTGCTAAGAAGGCCGTAACCGAGATAGGTAAGAAGCTTATAGCTAGTCCAGAAATGGTACCTATGGGCACACGCATATTCGCTCAAAGCTACCAAGCAGCCAAAGAAAAAGGCGTCGACGAGGGTACCGCTATCGTGGCATCCCTACTAAACGCTTATGGCCAGAGTGTACTAGAAGCTGGCGGCGTTAATGAAATGTTTAAGACAAAAGGAATCAAGGCCGCAGCCAAATTGGTAAAAGGTATGTTCGGAGAAGGCCTAGAGGAAATAGAGCAAGGCGTATGGGAGAAGCTAGTCAACATGATAGTGGCCAAAGAGGATATGAAGCCTGTATCTTTTAAAGAAGGCGAGAACGCCCTTATTAACGTACCGGAACTTGCCTACGCGGGTTTTCTAGGTACTATTGCTGGTGGATTTTTCTCGGCTCCATCCGCAGCAGCATTAGCCAAAGAGACATATGACACCAAGACTAAACCGGGCGTTGTCATCCCTGACGTTAAGGCTAAAGTGGAAACCTACAACAGTGAAGTAGCTGCAAGAGATACACGGGTAAAGGCCAACGACGAAAAGTTCAGAGCCGACAAAGCAGCATACGACGCCACACAAGCTCCTAGCCGCGTAGAGCCTGAGATTATACCAGCAGCAAAGCCAAAACTCGCCAAAGGTGAGTTAAAGAACGCAGCTACGGTAAATATCGACGAGCTCTTCAAGATGGAAAAGGATAGATTGTTGGAAAGACACTACAACTCCACAACCAACGAAGAGGCTATGGCCACGTTGGATGACTTCGAGAACTTCTCGAAAGAAGAGTTGATAGACCTAGTCATCAAAAAGAAAGCAGACCCGGCCGTAATGAACAGGGTAGTCGACATGGCATATAACCTAAAGCCGGTACAACCTCAAGCCGAGCCTGTTAAGAATCCGTTCGATGTTAAAGTTAACCAACCCGACGCTCCCGTGAGAGCAGAGGACCCTGCCGTACCAAAACTAGACCTATCTCCAGAGGTGGACTTGACTAGGATGTCTCCTAGAGTTTTAGCTGGAATGGAAATGGATGTAGAGGGATTAGACATAGAAAAGATTAAAGACGCGGCGGCAGTTGGTGCATCTCGTAAAGAAATCGCTAAAGAATTGCAAGTCAGACCTAGTCAGATACGCAGTGCTATGTTGCTTAATGGTATACCAGAGCTTAAGTCAAAAAACTACGAACCTTGGAAAATTAATCACACATATGCGAAAACACGTAATGTTCACACTATGGCGAAGGCCGAACCGGGTGTAACAATAAAGCCAGAAGAGGCTCAAAAACGCGTAGAGAATGTCAGAACACTTAAAAACATGGGGGCTACGGCATCCGTTAATCTTAGACCGGGCGAGATATACATCCAGAAGCTAGGAACTAAGTTGGGTGTCGACGTCGTGTTTTATGAGGGTGACGACTCAGCAGCTCGAGGTATTTTCTCGGACCGCGAGAGCAACACTATCTTTATTAACCGTAAAGATGCTACGGATGGTACAACTACAGTCAATATCCTTGGCCACGAGTTCGTCCACTTTATCCAGAAGAACCACTCCGACCTCTACGACTTCTTGAAGTCAGACATCGGAGAGTCCATGACCTTGGATAAGGTTAAAAAGCAAGTGGCTAAATATGAAGCAGACCCAGAGTACCAAAACAGAATAATGAATGACCGAGACCTCCTAATCGAGGAAATGTTGGCCGATGAATCAGGCTCGATATTCACGGACATGCAATTCTGGAATAACCTAGCGGCTAAGGACAAATCACTAGCTAAAAAGCTATACAATCTACTCAAAGACTTTTTAGAGCGAATCCTAGGCACTAAAATGGGCTCAGGCAACTTGGATGTTCTCACAGAAATGCAAATAATAGAGTTCCAAAAGAGGCTAGAGGGTGCTACTATCGAGGTCATGAAACGTGCGGAAGCTCCGGTAGTTAAGGCAGCTCCAGTCGTCAAAGCTGTTAAGGCAGAGCCTGTCAAGGTGGAGCCAGTGGTTGGTGCAGAGCCAGTGGTTGGTGCAGAGCCAGTGGTTGGTGCAGAGCCAGTGGTTGAAGCAGAGCCCGTGGTTGAACCCACTAAGGCAGAGACAGTGGTTGAAGCAGAGACAGTGGTTGACGCAGAGCCCGTGGTTGAACCCACTAAGGCAGAGACAGTAGTTAAACCTACTAAGGCCCCAAGACCTAAAAAGAAAAACGTATATCCCGATGGTATAACCGACGAGGACATAGTAGACCTAGCCGAGATAATGCTAAACACCGTAGAAAAAGGCCTAAAAGGCGAGACGCTCCCCATAATAGGGGACGATGGATATATTGAAGGATGGTATGGTAATAACCGTACTTTGAGTCCTCTTGTGGAAGAGTTGGCTAAAAGATACCCAGACCAGATTAGTGAGCGCGAGGACCTAATACGTGTACTAAAAAACGTTATCAAAGACTACAACTACCCATTAGCTAAAGAGGCAAAAGCCTTCATAATCGAGAAGCTACAGAGCGGATACACTCAAGACGGAGTGGCCATACCCTCCATAAAAGTTCGCACATTAGCTCAAGAGATTTCAGTCAAGATGGACCTGTCAGTAGACAGCCTAATGGAGTTCCCTCTTGAAGAGCTGCTAGAAATGAAAGCAGAAATGGACGAGAAGTATTCCATCCGTACAGACACCGAAGCGTTTAAGTCATGGTTTGGGGATTCAAAGGTAGTTGATGAAAACGGAAAACCCTTAGTAGTTTACTCAGGTCACGCCAACACCGGTTTATACGGGGGTGCTTTTAACCCTAAAAAAGCTACGGCAGGGGCGTTTTATGCGACAGCAGATACAGACATAGCATCTAGCTACGCCACTGGTAAGATGGGCAACTTCGAGGCCTATACCAACGGAGACCAGTACCGCATAGGCGGAAAGAAACTAGACTCGATTATACTAACAAAAGAGCAGAAACAAAAGGCAGAAGCCTTCACAGGCGAAAGTCAAGGCATGACATTAGACAAGTACATAGCTGAAAACGCTAAGTACGACAGAGAGGTAAGGGTTTGGGGGATAAGACCTAATAACCTACAGACTTACTTTTCCTTCTACGACTACATGGGTGGTACCATATCGTATGATAATCATGATATAAAGAACCAATTTGAAGCACAGACTAATAGCGAGTTCGAAAACATGCTAGACCTATTAGGCCTAGACTGGAAGAGCTTTGAAAAGAGTCAGCCCGGGGTTATACCAATATATTTGAATATTTGGAACCCTATCGACACTAGCGAGCGTTTTCCGGGAGCTCTTCTTGCTGCACTAGAGGCAAAAGCTAAGACCGAGAGGACACAAAAATGGCAAGAGGACGCACACTGGACTAAACACTACTCAATGAAATCTTGGGTAGAGTTGATAAAAAAGGGTGACGAGTTCTGGGCAACACAGATACCTAAAAAAGCCCTGCCTATCATAAAGGAGTTTGGCTACGACGGTATTAAAGACACTGGCGGTAAAATGGGAGGAGACCAGCACGCAGTATGGCTTGCATTTACGCCAAGTCAGATTAAGTCAGCGATAGGCAACAAAGGCACGTTTGACCCTACTAAAAACGATATGCGCTACTCTATAAAGCCTATGGCCGGACAAATAGCACTTAACCTTGGCTTAGACGCTAAGTCGGCACAACTAGGCGCAGAGGCGCTATTCGGCTTAAACGAGACGTTCAAGGCAGACCTAAAGAGTCGCTTCATAGCTAGAGCGTTCACGAGAAAATTCATAAACACTGGAATGGTAAACCATATAGGCGAAACCGTTTCGAGCCCAGAAGAGTTAGCAGTATTAGCTCAAATCTATAGAGACCCACGCTTCGAGACTTTCCGCGTATTCTTCGTGGATAAGGACGACAAGATAGTATTATATACCGGTGTATCCTCTAAACTACCTAATGCGACATCTATAGCGGAGGGGGACACAAACGAGTACGTCAAAAAAGTATATGGATACGCTCGTAAAGCTGGTGCTGTAGGTTACTACCATTTACACAATCACCCAAGCGGCAACCCTACGCCAAGCCATCAGGACATAGCAGCAGCCGACAGCTTCAACAAGGGTGTAGACTGGTTAGATTTCAAAGGCAGTGTAGTTATCAATAGCAACAGATACGCTACAATGCTACCAGACGTAAACGGAAATATCGTAACAGATGTAAAGTTTATACCGAATGTGACTAAGGACCTTTTACTTACACCAGAGCTACCACACTTAAACCTAGGAGTAAAGCTAGACTCTTCAAATGTAATAAAGATATCCAAGGCGTTAAAAGCACCAAAGGGATACTCGACTATCATTTATGCAGACACAAAGATGCAGATACGCTCGATACAAGAGGTGCCGACGGCAGACGTACAAACGATAGCGAGTCTCAAGAAGCACATTGACACTTATGCCCTAGAGGAAGGAGGAACACATCCATTCTTCGTGGCAGAGACCGAGTTAGCGTATTTGAACGCCAAGGCATTGATACCTGAGGGGTATTTCGTAGATGCTTTATTCTTCGACGGAGCCAGAATATCACAAGGCCGAGACACGACAAGTCCAGACCCTATGAAGATAAAAGACTGGATGGGCAAAGAAGCTGTAGGCGTATCCGTATGGGAGGATAAAAAGTCCCTAGTCAGACCAGAAAACATTTACAAACCTAGGTCAGAGTGGACGAGCCTCGATGAATTAATGGCCGAAATGGGCATGAAGCCAAAGACAAAAGAGTACGACGACTACCTTGCCGCAAAGGAGATAGAGGATAAGGAAAAATACGCTAGACTGGAAGCCGACAAACAACAGGGCATCAAGGAATTTAAAGCCCTTAATATGAAGTTCGGCCCAATAAAAAGGTCCACAAAGACGAGCTATCCTTTCTTCAAGACCGATAAAACGGGGATGTCGTTCTACGATAACTTCTTCACAGACCCAGACTACATGAGTAGAGCCAAAGGGTTAAAAGGCTACATAGCCGACATGAGCCCAAAAGAATACCTAGACCGAGTAGCGGTAGAGATATTCAAGACAACACCTGCTAGGTCCTTGCGTGCAGTTGACATGAACCTTGTGAAAGAGTACGCCGAGAAGATGAAGGCGGGAGAAAAGTTCACGACGCCAATGTTAAACTACGCGGAAATGTCACAGGAAGGCCGACACAGAGCTATGGCCGCTCAAGAGCTTGGAGCCGATAGCATACCGGTACTTGTGGTAGAAAACACGGACAAGTTCAAGATTAGAGCCTATCACGGCACACCTCACGACTTCGACACCTTTACTACCGCTAAGATGGGTACAGGGGAAGGAGCACAAGCTTATGGCTGGGGGTTATACTTCGCCGGTGATAAAAAAGTGGCTGAGTGGTACCGGGATAAATTGACGAAAAGTAAAGAGTTAATCAAGATATCAGCTAATCACAAAGACGGCTCAGTGTTTAGAGACGTGCGGTCCTTGGCGTATTATTCAGGGGAATCCGCTAAAGAGTTCTATGATGAATATATAGAAAGAAACATATTTGACCCAAATAAGATAACGCTAAATGACCTTATCGACAGTGTAGCACTAGAGTTAGAAGCAAGAACAGAGACGGTCACCAGCATAGAAGGTATCTACGACAAATATCAAGAATTATTAGAGCAGAACGGTATAACAGACGACGAGCTAAAGTACTTCAATGAGCTCAAGAAAGACGGCCTAGAGGCGGTATACGATTTCACAGAAGCTCGACTTTATGAAACAGACGTATACGACACTTTCGCAGAATACACAAACGAAAACATCGGAGAGGACGAAGGTCTACTATCCTTAAAAATGTACGACGCCGTGGCCGAGCTATCAGAGTTTATGGAGAGGATACAGCAGCTAGACAGTATAGTGGTTAAAGCCCCTACACGAGGAAAGTTATACACGGTAGATCTAGCCCCAGACCACACAGACATGTTAGACTGGGACAAGTCGTTTCCAAAACAGTCGGACAAGGTTAAAAAGATATTATCCGATTATGCAGAAGATGCTACAGCCAAAACGAAGAAGTACAAAGACAGGCTATGGAAGTTTGAGAGCAGCCTAGAAGCCAAATATGGTGGCGACTGGTTGGATCAAATAACCGACAAAGAGGAACTGCTTCGAGAGATATTGTACAGCCGCATAAGCCAACACAAGACCGGCGTAATAATAGCTAGAGGCATCGAAATGGACTACAGCGGCGAAGCCTTCTACGACCGGGTCAGAATGGAAAAGAACAACAAACAAGAGAATGCCTCAGCGTTTTTCAGAGACCTAGGTATTCCCGGCATAGCTTATCTCGACGGTAGCAGCAGATACAACGAGCGAAAGAACAATTACAACTATGTTATCTTCGAGGATGACTCAATAGAGGTAGTCGACAAGAAGTCAGTAAAACAGCCCTCTATCGAGATAAACTTCAAGGAAAACCAAAAAGTCAGCAAAAAGGACATGTTTAAAGACATTTACAGACATGTTTTCGACAAGAACGACCCAATACTTGGGGCAAATGCTAAGGCAGGTATGCTAGCATCCAACTCAGCTCTTATATCCGGTACCGTTCAAAGGATAGCCGAATATGGCCTAGTAAGCACCGAGGGCAAGAACCTTGGGCCATCCTTGAAGAGTGTAATAGAAGGAGTCGAAGAGGACAAGAACTTCTGGCAGTATGCAGCACAAAAGCACAACATCGACAGGGCCAACGAAGGTAAGCCAGTAGACCCAAGCATGACCGCAGCAGACTCAGCGGCGTATGTAGCAGAGCAAGATTCACTACATCCAGAGTATGCAGCAAAGCTAGACAGCATTAGCGCTTGGATTGACAAGTTCATGAAGGAGTGGGCGGTTAATACAGGAGTCGTCGACGCCGGTACCTATCAAATGTGGAGAGACACGTATCCAAACTACTTCCCTACTTATCGAGAGTTCTCGGACCTTGAGAAAATGTCGAACGGCTCAGGAGCTAAAAAGTTCGTGGACCTTCCTAGTCCGGTCAAAAGAGCAAAGGGCTCGGACCGTGACATAAGTAACCCAGTAGGAAACATCGTTATGCTAGTCAATAAAGTAGTTCGTACAGCTCGGTACAACGAGATAGGACAAGCTTTATTAGAAGGAGTCCGTGCTGGCCAAACAGACCTAGCGGAAGAAATACCGCCTACCAAGGCTATGTTCAACAACTTGGACAACATGGTATCGGTGTGGGAGAACGGTAGACAATCCTTCGTACAGATACACGACGCAGCATTGTTAGAGGCAATCAACGACATGCCTAAGATAATCAACAACGCTAAAGCAGTCAGAGCCGTATCCAACGTATTCAAACGATTGATAACACAAGACAACCCACTGTTTGCTATCCGTAACATCTTTAGGGACATTCCTACGGCGTATATCTATGGGCAACAGAACAACCCACTCAAGTTTCTTGCAAACCTTGTAAAGGCCGGATACGAGTTCTCGACTGATACAGGGGGAGCTAATCTATACCGTAACCTAGGTGGAAACAGCGGAGGGCAATTCAGTGCAGACGAGGCCGCTAAATACGCGCAGTTACTACAACCTAGTTCAGCCTCGATGCTAAAGCTACCTATTAAGGCTATTCACTTCTTCAACGGCCTAACAGAGCAAGCACCACGTATCAGCGAGTTTAACTACGTACTCAAAAAGACTGGAGACGTTCAAAAAGCATTACACGCAGCACAGACAGTGACGGTCAACTTCGCAAGAGGCGGAGATATGACCAAGAAGATGGAGCCATATGTTCCATACCTTAACGCGTCTGTTCAAGGTGTCGACAAGTTCTTTAGCGCTTTCAACTTCAAAAAGGACCCAGTAGGAGCCGCTACAAGGCTAGTAAAGGCCGGTATATCAATAACCTCAGTGCAAGTGGCCTCCTATCTAATGTGCATGTTTGACGACGAGGACAAGTACAAGTCGCTAGACCAAAGAACCAAAGACGCGTACTATCTCTTCCCTAAAGACGACGGTACTTACTGGAAGATACCAAAGTCCCGAGAAGTAGGAGTGCTATTCGGTACATTATTCGAGAGAGCTTTATCTGGTAATTACAAAGGGCTAACTAAAACAGTACTTACAAACTTTACGCCGGTAAATCCTTTTGAGAACAACCTAGCAGCGCCGTTAATATTCAACATACCGGTTAATGAGGACTTTGCAGGGCGTAAGATAATACCAGCAGCTCTCGAGGACCTATCACCTAGGTACCAATTTGACAGCAACACGAGCGAGATAGGCAAGCTGTTAGGCAGACTCACCAACATATCACCTAAGCAGATTGACTACATCATTAGAAGCTACACTGGGGTTATTGGACAATTTGTGCTACCGGCTACGACGAAAAGGTCCGGAGCTGGAAATGCACTCGAGCGTATGACGATAGGCGCCTTCACAGCAGACCCTACATTCAGTTCACAGCATGTGACTGACTTCTACGAACTACGAGACAAGTTCAATACAAAGCAGGCCGACGCTAAGTTCAAAGGCCAAACAACCGATAAGAGGGCTAGCGCATTCAACAAAATATCTTCTACTTTAACCGAGGCCAATCGATACATCAACACGAACCTAAAGGCCGACGACCCTAAAGTCAAGATAATTAAGGACATCATCAATAAGTACCTCGGAAAAGTTAACGAAGATAGCTCCATAGCAGAGCTAAAAAGGATAGAGTATCAGCTATCCGCCGAGTTGTTTAAAAAGGGTGTAAGATAATGTGATATAATGTATTTGCCCATCTTTTTACCCCTTGACCGAGGCGCCTATTCGTAGGCGCTTTAGTTTTTAAAAAAATAGTACTTGACGCATTATGGGTCATATGATATTATAGACAAATCGAAGGGAGGTGGCGATATGGTCACTAAAATGAAGCTAGAAAGAATTAAAAAAGGGCTAACGCAGCACGACTTGGCTCAATTGATGGGGACTACTCGTAAACAAATTTACTTGTGGGAGCGAGAACTATCTATACCTCGTGACGAAAATAAGTCCAAGTTGGACAAAATTCTTAAGGAGGATTAAAAGATGGATTACCAATTAAGCATTAAGGGTAGTGTAATGGAAATGGCAGAGGCGATGAAGGTATTAGCAGAACTGGACGTACGTTTAAAAGCAGAGGCGAAAGCGGACTTAAACCCTGTAACTAAAAGACCAGCGGGTAATGTAGACCAGCACGTACCTACTAAAAAAGCACCCGTAGAGCTTGTAGACAAAAAATCAGCGGTTAAAAACCCACTCGTAGTAGAAGAAGAGCTCGTAGGCCAAGTGTCTATAACAGACGTACCAAACCCTGTTCCAGACCAAGTAGAAATTGTAGTCCCTGTAGTTGTCGAAAAGGCAAACTACATCACCAAAGACTCGGTACGTGCACTCGCTACTCAATTAGTAAGAGCCAACAAGAGTAAAGAGGTCAACGCAGCTATCGTATCCGTTGGCGCTGCTTCAATCTCTAAGGTAGCAGATGACAAGCTAGAAGAGCTACATGCGCTTCTTGCAGCTCTATAATGGGCGACCACGCGCTACTAGGCGCATCAAACGCCGAAATGTGGATTAACTGTCCCGGCTCGGCGCGGTTAAATGAAATATTATCAGATGTGACATCCGAGTACGCTCAAGAAGGTACCCTAGCTCACGAGATATGTGAGCAGATGTTATATTATAATCTCAAGCTGATTACCAAGCAAAAGTTCTACGCTTGGCTCAAGAAGCAAAAAGAGAATCCTCTCTACAACGAAGAAATGGTAGACTATTGTAGCATCTACAATAACTACGTATTAGCTATCAAAGGCGAGGAAGTCTTGATTGAACAACGGTTAGACGCATCCGCGTACATTCCAGAAGGTTTTGGAACTGGAGACGCCGTAGCGGTGGCCGGGAATACGTTACATGTTATCGATTTTAAGTACGGTAAAGGAATCAAGGTTGAAGCTGAGAACAACAGCCAACTCAAGTATTATGCTCTCGGGGCGTTAGGCGCACTCAATATGTTATACGACTTTGAAAACGTCGTCGTACACATCGTGCAGCCAAGACTAGGAGAACCCGTTTCATGTGAATACACTGTAGAAGATATTTTACAGTGGGGTGAAAGCATCAAAGAACAAGCTCAAAAGGCTTGGAAGGGTACGCCAGAGTTCAAGTCCGGTAAATGGTGCCAATGGTGTAAGACCAAGGCAACGTGCGCCACTAGGTTAAGAGAAGAGGTCCAAGAAGCATTCGAGGACGCATTCATTGACCCAGAGGAAATGAAGGACTTGAAACCTAATCAAATATCAGAGGACGAGATACTTTATTGGCTCCCTTTGGTAAAACCAATCACCAAGTTTTTATCGGACCTTGAGTCTTATGCGTCTGAACAGGCCATATCACATGGCAAAACATGGGTGGGTTGGAAAGTAGTAGAGGGCAGGTCAAATCGTGTTTATTCTAATGAGGAGACTGTCAAAGAAACATTAGAAATGTTTGGGGTAGAGGTAGAGTACCTTAAGACCAAGCTAGTAGGCATCACCGAGCTCGAGAAACTGTTAGGTAAGAAGTTGTTCTCAGACCTTGTAGAACCACTACTTATTAAGCCGCCGGGCTCTCCAGTTCTAGTAGTTGAAACCGATAAACGAGAAGCAGTCAAAAACGATGCGGCTACCGCATTCAAGGAGGATTAACAATGAAAACACGTATTACAACAGGCATTTGCAGAGCATCTTATCTCAACGCAACGCAACCTCGCAGCACAGACGGTGGAATCCCTAAGTACTCCGTACAACTTCTTATCCCTAAGACCGATACAGAAACAATCAAAGCTATCAAAGGCGCTATCGCTAGCGCGTTACAAGTGGACAGAGAGGGAAAGAACCAGTTAAAAGGAATCACTACACCAAAGAATCCTCTTCATGACGGAGACGGCGAAAAACCTAATGGTGGATTATATGGCGACGAGTGCAAAGGCCACTATGTAATGAACGCAAGTTCACGAAATAGACCCGGCTTGGTTGACATCAATAGCAATCCTCTTAACGAGGAACAAGAGTGGTATTCAGGAATTTATGTCAGAGCGGATTTAAACTTTTATGCGTACGCATCATCGGGAAACAAAGGTATCGCATGTGGGTTAAACCACTTGCAGAAACGCCGAGACGGGGAGCCTCTAAGCGGTGCTGGTAGCCCTTCTACAGCTTTCAGTGATGGCTTTGTGGACGAAGAATCAATGCTAGACTAACAATAATGGGTCGCAGAAATGCGGCCCTTTATTAAAATCTTATTGACGCATTATGGGTCATATGCTATGATATAGAAAAAGAAGGAGGACGAAAGATGGTACTAGCAGCTTGCATAGCCCTAGCCGGGGCGATTTCAATCGGGGCACTTAGAAAAGAGCTCCATCAACGACGACATAGAGAGAGGAATCCTCATACACGTTTTTGGATAACAATACTCTATCTCGTAATGGCCATATTCTTGGCTACACTGTTCCTATCAGTGACCTACGTAATATCTCGAGGAGATATGACCGGACCCTTATTCGTATTCATAATCGCATTACTATTTTGGAGGTAGACACATGAGAATCGATGCAATATTTTATCCTAATGTATTTGTAGCAGATGAAGAGGGCAGACTAACACAACATACGGCTGCTGACTTCCACGGGCCCATAAAACTTAATGCTGAGGTTGTAAGAGGCGACGACGGAAAATACACCGTAATCCCCGGTGACAACGAGTGTCCGAATGGAGTGTGCCCCGTACGATGACAAGAGCAGAGGTAAGAAGGGCAGAACGTGAAAAGAAACGAGGCGAAGCAGTATACCACATTAGCACCGCAGAGCTTGAAAAAATCAAAATGGATGTTACCCAAGATGCGGTAAACAAGGCCATAGACATAGCGCTTGCGCTACCCATACTGGCCATACGGGATGAATTTAAGTTTGGAGAGGTTAGGCTACAGCGAGTACTCGACAGAGTAGCGGATTTAAAAGATTCAATGAAACGTGGCTATGTGTCACTAGATGACTTACTCGATACACTCGAGGAAGAAACGGGAATAAGATTAGGAGGCAATCATGACTAAAGTGGAAATTAGAAAAGCAATAGAGGCTATGAGAACCAAGAAGCTAGAATCAATAGAGAAAACGTTCGACCAAGTGCTCGCAGTTCAATCGGACAACGTTATAGACAATGCAGTGGGCGACGAGCTAAAGGACTTTTACGAAGCAGCAGGCAGACTACGTGTCAATAAGGACTTTAGAGACTTTGTCGACGCGCTCCTAGTGCTAGACAACGACGTATACGCGTGTGGCTTAAAACATGACAATAGCTACAATACAGACATCCTTATCCGTACTCTACAGGCCGTAATGCTCGGCACATACACCTATTATATACGTGTGAAGTTTACTGGAAATGAACCGTTTCCAGTGTCCTACAGGGCTGCTGTGGCGAGTACAAATGAGGAGTATGACAAGCTGCTAAGGTTACTAAGTTCTGTTAGCGCTAAAGAGTTTGTGGACATAGCAAAGTTGAATGGTATCGAGTTTCCCAAAGTAGAAATGAACATCAATAAAGAGCTGCTATGAAAATTAAATGTGTATCGTGTAAGGGAGCCGGGTATTATATTCATCGAAAATGTGGAGCTTGTGAAGGCAAGGGCTACATTAAAGTGAAAAAGACTTGGACTTGGATATCCTGCGCGTCGCTTAGTGACGCAAGAAAAACGATGGGTATTTATGCAACGGAAGCTGATGCTACCCAGTTAAAGCTTGGAGTCAGTGGAACTACTTACGGATTTTGGTATAGATAGCGCTGCGTAATAGCACGATATTAGGAGGTAATCTTATGGATTATGAAGTAGTAAGAGATACAGTAAAACAAGTCGAGAAATTAGAAAATGAACTAATTCTTTTAAATGATTTAATTTTTGGAATTGAATGTGATTGTGAGGTTGTTGTTGGTGATATAACCTTACAAACTCAGACAAAAGTTGGATTGGATATAATAGATGCTTTGAAAGAACATTCTTTGTGGTTATCAAATAGAATTACTTGCTTAAAGAAATATATTTTTGAAGCGTAAATGTCACAAATAACGAAGGAGGAATAAAATGAATGTATTAAGTTTGTTTGATGGAATTAGTTGTGGGATGATTGCTATGGAAAGAGCAGGAAT
>JFJP01038028.1_pt1 | contig 20217 bp, 9 predicted proteins | sample 431651 | NCBI WGS metagenome assembly JFJP01 (sample SAMN02602958, study PRJNA72255) | Microbial mat metagenome, whole genome shotgun sequencing project. | biome: fresh water; feature: sink hole; material: water; isolation source: purple microbial (photo- and chemosynthetic) mats found in...
CGGAAACTGTTTTGGAATTACCAAAATCGGCGAAGGAAACAATTACATGACTGTTTTTGGCGATGATCCAACAACGGAGGAAAAAGATGGTTTTGTTGAAGGTGAGATGATGTTTTTCCAAACGCTGTCAACGCTGTCAGGTCTGGCGACGCTGACAGGTTTGAACGCAACCTTCGACCTAAGCTTGCCCCAATCCGACGGAATTTTCACCGAAAACGGCCTATCAGCAATCAAAGAATTTGAATCTGCAACCGGAATTGGATTCCATGATTTGAGTCGTTTGGTCAACATCTTCCCCAATCCTTCGGATGGAGTGGTAAATATCACCGGGCTTAAGTCAGGTGCAAAAATCACTGTTACCGATGTCCAGGGTCAGATTGTGCGGGATGTTGAAACAGTTACTGCCGTCCAGACTTCCTTGGATCTGACAGGACATAATGCCGGAGTGTATTTCATCAAAATCGAACAAAACGGACAAAATATTTTCAGGAAAATAGTTCTGAGATAAATGAGGATTAGAAGTTAGGTTTAAGACCCCGGGTCGGCCAGTTGGCTGGCTCGGGGTTTTTGTGGTTATAATGTTAAGAGCATTAATATGATAAATCACCATGATGAGAAATTTATAGCGCGAATTTCCGCAAGATTCCGAGTGACTTATCGAAATGGTGGCCAGAGGAGAAATTTATTTCACAGTCTGTGACCATTACATTGCTCAGGTTAACCAGATTTATTACCGGTTCATAGTCATTGAAACACCGGTGTGTTTTTCTCAAAATTACGCTTGGGCTATGAATATCGGCGCCGAGAGTTTAAAAACCAATTTAAACGAATGGCTTGAAGAATTTCTGGCCTCGTTGCAGGGGAGGATTGTTTACAATAAATATTATGTGAACCAACGGTCTTTTCAATAGGCTTATCGTTACTTTTCTGTGAAAAGTGGTAAAATTTCGGATTGGGATTATTTTCTGAAAAAGGAAAAGCCCGGCTTATAACCTTGACTGGCGTTTGGTGGCCTCATTGATCTACCAGGAGTCAGGTTTTCAACAGGATGCCACTTTGTGGATGGGTGCCTTTGGCTTATTGCAACTAAAGTCGGGAACAGCAGAATTGTTTGGAGTTGACTTTGATTCACCCCCCGAAGACAATATTGAGGCAGGAATGAAATACCTCAGAGAACTGGATTCACATTTCATAGATATTGTTACCGATGATGATCAGCGGTTAAAAGTTTTGCTGGCTGCATACAACTCAGGCATTGCCCACGTGTTTGATGCCCGTAGGCTCGCCAGTAAATACAACCGCGATCCCAATATTTGGAATGACATTGTGGATTATTTTCTGTTGAACACGTCCAATCCCAGGTATTACAACGATTCTGTGGTTTTTACGGATAGCTTTGTGGTGAAGAATCTTACAATTATTTAAATGAAATCATGAATCGCTACGAGCATGATAAAAATGTGATGGAATAGGCCTCCACCTTTTAAATACATATTGATCTTTGATAGAATCCAGTGTAAAAATTGAATTTTTGCACTGGATTTACAAGGAGTATTCAACCTTCATTCTAATTCCCGGAAGGTTTTGTCCGATATTTTATTATCGAGAATAAAGTGCAATTGAAAAATATTAGTACTTTCGTATCGGTCAACTGACAGAATTGACAAATCAATTTCATGTTTTCAGATAATTGTTTATCATTTTTGGTTGTTGGTTGTTGTCAAATGGTGAATTGGTCATTCCATAAATGTCAAAGCTCAATTTATCAGCCTAATAAGCATCATTATGAAAACATTGAGTACGGTAGCTGATTATAACAATTACCTTAACTTAGGTGCTTCGATTCATCCTTTGATAGATGTAAAAAATTACAGGCTCTCCTTGCCAAAGTTCCCCAAAGAAATCAAAGAAATCCAGGTAAATCTTTTTAAAGTCCTTATTAAGAGAAGCTTTCAGGGGGCTTTGTATTACGGTAAAACAACCTACTATACCAACAGGTGGATAATGCTTTTTAGGGAGCCTGGACAGATATCGTCATTGGAAGCAATTGATTTTTGGGATGGATATTGTTTGGTTTTTCATCCTGATCTGATTAAAAACCATCCTCTTGCCAAGAAAATCAAGGATTATGCATTTTTTAATTACGGAAGCAACAACGCTTTATTTTTAACGGAAAGGGAAGAAAAGGTAATAACTACTTTGTTCGAGGGTATTTACGAGGAATTGCATTTGAATTCTGATCAGACAAACACAGATGTTATTATTGCTTTACTCAATGTGATTTTATCTTATTCTCAGGAGTTTTATGAGCTTCAGTTCAAAACCAGAACCGTTGTAAACAACAAACTGTTTGATAAAGTAAAAACCTATTTGAAACATTACTATTCAGATCTTTCAAAACCAGTTTTGAAAACTCCAACGGTGAAAAATATTGCTCATGAGCTGAATTTCACACCAAAATATCTGAGTGACATGGTGAAAAAAGAAACCGGAAAGTCCACCATTGATCTGATTCATGAATTTATCATTGAGCGTGCAGAAATCATGTTACTTCAAACCGATCTGACCATTTCCGAGATATCAATCCTTCTTGGGTTTGAAAATCCAGCCTACTTCAGCCGGCTTATTCGTAGCAAAACCGGTAATACACCTACTGAAATTAAGCTACAGAGAAAAGTATAAGCTTTTCCGCTTTTTGTGCAAGCCCGTTATCGTTACCCTAATTTACTTTTGTGGCTTAGTCATTTGAGTGAGGGGGGGTGAAACAGATTTTATTTGTCCTTATCATTTTGTTCTCTTGTGGGATTAGATGGCTCACCAATAGATTAAAAAGAACAAATTAATAACAATTTAAATCTAATGTTTATGAAAATCTTTACGATGTTATTGCTAACAGCGATGCTTATTACAGTTTACGCACGGGGAAACTTTGAATTACCGGGAAATCGGATTGATGCTCAGCCAGAAAATAAGTCTGAGGAAAAAAATGCCCTGAGGTCAGGTCCTATTAGCGGATTTTACACCATCAACAGCAGTCTTCCAACAGCAGGAAACAATTTCAACAATTTCACTGATCTTGCCGGAGTATTGAATAATTATGGTGTTGGCGGCACTGTTGAAATAACGGTAGCAGTTGGGAGTAGCCCATATAATGAACAAGTAATCCTGGGAGTAATTCCCGGGAGTAATTCTGAAAATACAATCACCATAAATGGAAATGGCGGAGTGTTACAATATTTATCAACGAACACCAACGAACGGGCTACCCTAAAACTAAATGGTACTGATTATGTAACCATTGATAACATGATTTTTAAAGCTTTAGGAACTACTTCAACAGAGTATGGCTTCACAGTACAGCTTATGAATGGGGCAGATTTTAATACCTTTACAAATTGTGAGTTTATTACTGATATTTCATCAACTACTCAAAATTATGCCGCTTTTGTTGCGGGTAACAATGCAACGAACGCTGCTACCGCCGGATTAGCCGTGAACTATCTCACAATTGATCATTGCAGAGCAGTAGGTGGTTATCAATGCCTTGTTGTTAATGGTCCAACAATAGAGCCATGGTCAATGGGAAATTCGGTTACTAATACTTCTGTTGAAGATTTTAATCAATTTGGCCTGTACGTCAGAGGGCAGAACAATTCTGTTTTTGAGGACAATGAAATCAGTCGTCCGGTGAGGACAGTGATTTCGACAACTTACATGTTGTATCTGGCCAATGATATGTCAGGATCAAAGGTGATGAATAACCACATCCATACTTTGGCAGCTCAGGGTGTTGCTGTTACAAGTACATCGTATGGTATTTACGGCACTTCAGTTGCTGCATTGGAGAACAATCCTTTGCTTATTGCCAATAACCTGGTGTATGGATTCACGGGTATGAACGGAGGCCAGTACGGAATTTATATGGCAACCCTGCCCTCTGCACCCTCATTTGTGAAAATTTATCACAATACAGTTGCACTGGATAATGTATCCCATCCCGGCGGTTCGCTGGCCAGAGGCATTTATCATGGCGGCGCAACCAATGCCGGCGGATTGATTGATATCAAAAACAACCTTATTTATATCACTACCAATTCAACCGGAAACAAGCACTTTCTTTATTTTCTGAATGCGAATGCCAACATTTCATCAAACTTCAATGTATTGTTTAATGGAGCGGTTGCGGGAACAAATCATATCGGTTTCTGGAATTCGACAAATTATTCCACTTTTGCTGAATGGCAGGCTTTAGGGTTTGATGGCAATAGTGTAAATACCGATCCAATGTTTGCTGATCTGAATGGAGAGAATTTAACGCCAACCTCACCTGTTGTTGACAACATAGGGACAAACCTTTTAGCCTATGTACCCAAAGACTTGTATGGCACGCCTCGATCTGCAACCCCCGACCCGGGTGCTATTGAGTTTTTACTTGAATTATGCCCTGTGCCGAATAATTTACTTGCTTCACAAATTACCGCAAGTTCAGCATTATTATCCTGGACTCCTGGCGGCAGTGAAAGTGCATGGAACCTTGAGTGGGAAGATGCAGGTTTTACTCCGGGAGAAGGAACCCTTATCGAGGGTATATTGTCAGATAGTGAGTACTTTCTGAGTAAACTTTCCCCTTCTTCATCCTACGATTATTATGTTCAGGCAGATTGTGGAATTGGAGCAAAATTAAGCAGTGAGTGGGTAGGCCCTTTTACATTTACAACAAACGAGGGGCAAATGATTATGATACCGGCCTCCGGGCAGTGGGGATTTATCTCCTCTTTCATCAATTTGGAAGGTAAAATGATGCTTGAAGATGCTTTTGCAGATATTCTTGATGAAATGGTTATTTTGATCGGGACTAATGGAATATTCTGGCCGGGGCAGAATATTAATACCATCGGGGAGTGGGATTCCTACCGAGGATATAAATTGAAGATGAACCAGAATGGTCACCTGGTGTTTCCCGGACTGCCAGTTGAAAATAAATCTGTGACTTTTACCGCCGGTATCCACACAATCCCTGTTCTGAGTGAAAATACGGTTGCAATAAGTGATGTGATTGACCTGGAAGATGTTACATTCATATTTGATCTTAATGGTAATATTTACTGGCCTGAAGGAGGAATTTTCACCTTGAGCACACTTGTGCCGGGGTATGGATATTTGGCAAAGTTTAACAAAACGACAACGCTTGATTTTGCTTCAGCTAAAACATCTGTTAAGCCGGATGCTATCAATGCTTTAAACCTTTCTTCACCCTGGAGCAATGTAATTAAAACCGGCGAATTGCACCTGATCGGCGTATCTGCTGCAGCAACACGAGATTTGAAGCCTGGCGATATTATTGGAGTTTTTAATGCTAAAGGTTGGTGCACAGGAATAGCAGCATTTGCTGGCCAAGAGCAGCCATTCTTAATGGTAGTGTATGGCGACGATCAGGTTACAGAAAGTAAAGATGGTATGACGGAGGCTGAGCAAATGATTTTCAAGCTTTATAGAGAAGGTAAGGAAAGTTTGTTGCAACCGCTATTTGATCAAACTTTACCAAATCATACAAGTGAATTTGTATTAAATGGCCTTTCAATCATCAAAGAACTGAAAGATGGATTAACCGGATCAGGTGATGAAATAGCAAGCAAAATTACGATTCTCCCAAACCCGTCTTCTGGCATACTAATGCTGAAAGGTGCTGAAATGCCGCTTGAAATTGAGGTACTTTCAATTGATGGTATAATAGTTTATCAAACCATACTTACAACAGAGTCGCTTGACCTTAGGGGGCTTTCAAGGGGGATTTACTTTCTCCGCGTCGTTGACAGAGGAATCAATTCAATACAAAAAATCATTATACAATAGTCTAAATATCTACAATGATTAATTTGGAGGCTGTTACGGAAGTCATTTGAGCTTTAAAGATAGAAGAAAAACCCTGACTCCCGGAGCATCCTCTGATTTAACATGATGAATATGATATGGCGCTTATTATCAAATGACTGGCTTTACAATCAATGAAATCTTCAATCAATTTAAATTGTCGTAATACAAAATCTTAAATGCTAACCTAATGAAATATTTTTACAGATTTCTGTTATTAATTCCTTTTGTCTTCTCATCACTTTGTCATGCTAATGTCCTGAAAAACAATTTGACGGATAATTCTTCGTATTTATCCGGGCATCCAGAAACAGTGTCAATAAAAACAATACGGGGTGGGCTTTCGGGAAATTACACCGTAAACAGCACCATTCCGACGGGCGAAATGAATTTCAATAATTTCTCTGACCTGGCTGAAAATCTCAATACTGTTGGCATATCAGGTGCGGTTACAGTGGAAATTGTTGCTGGTACGGGTCCTTATTCTGAACAGGTTATCATTAACGAAATTTCAGGTAACAGCGCTTCCAACCAATTGATTATTAATGGAAATGGCGAAACGTTACAGTACCTTTCTGCTAATTCTAACGAACGGGCAACGCTTAAAATGAATGGAACCGATTATGTCACGATCAATAACATGGTTTTCAAATCGTTGGGTGCTGGAAATGATGAGTACGGATTTACCGTACATCTTATGAATGGGGCAAATTACAATACCTTTAATTATTGCGAATTTATCACTGATGTTAACTCCATAACACAAAATTATGCGGCGTTTGTTACAAGCAACAGCCATACTGCTGCCAATGCATCAGGGTTGGCGGTAAATCATCTCACAGTTGATCATTGCACTGCCATTGGTGGATATTACTGTTTGATTGTAAACGGGCCAACAACTTTGCCCTGGGCAGTGAACAATACAGTTACCAATAACATCGTCAAGGATTTCTATCAGTATGGGATTTATCTCAGGGGGCAAAATAATTCTACTGTAGAAAACAACGAAATCTGCAGGCCTGAACGCACCTCTGTCTCTACAACCTACATGCTTTTTTTGAGTAATGATATGTCGGGAACCAGCGTAATGAATAATCATATTCATACGCTGGCAGCTCCGGGAGTTTCTGCCACCAGCACTTCCAACGGCATTTATGGAACCTCAATTTCCTCAGCCTCTGACAATCAACTGCTCGTAGCCAATAATCTTGTTTATGGCTTTACAGGGATGAATGGGGGTCAATATGGCATTTATCTCGCCACTTTAGCTACTGCACCCAGTTTTGTGAAAATCTATCATAACACAATAGCGCTGGATAACGTTACCCACACCGGGGCTTCACTCGCCAGGGGCATTTATCATGCAGGTGCGACAAATGCAGGCGGGCTGATTGATATCAAAAACAACATCATCTATGTTACCACAAATTCAACAGGGAATAAGCATTGTTTGTATTTCCTCAATGCAAATGCTAACATCATCACCAATAACAATGTACTGTATAATGAGGCTACTGCCGGAACAAATTTCACCGGATTTTGGAACTCAACCGGGTATGTAACGCTGTCAGATTGGAAAACTTTGGGTTTTGACCTAAACAGCAAAGACGATAATCCTTTATTTATTAATCTTAATGATGGAAATTTAAAACCTCAATCGCCAGCCATTGACAACATTGGTGCGAATGTACTTAACTATGTCCCCTTTGACTATTTCGGCCTTCCACGTTCCGAAACCCCGGATCCTGGCACCATCGAATTTCTGCCGGAGACCTGTTTTCCTCCAATAAACCTCATGGCAACAAATGTTACTCTTACTTCGGCCATGCTTAATTGGGTACCATCAGGTAACGAAACTTCCTGGAATGTAGAGTATGGTATCGGGGGGTTTACGCAAGGTACCGGGACAGTAATCAGCGGGATTTCTGCGGCTGAGGCACAAATTTTAAATCTTTTCCCCGGAACGACTTACGGTTTTTATGTTCAATCTGTTTGTGATCAAAACAGCGTCAGCACCTGGGCGGGTCCCGCAACATTTACTACGCTGTGCCAACCAATAGAGCTGCCGATAACCGAGGGTTTTGAAGGAAGTCATTTTCCACCGCTTTGCTGGTCAAGAGCCTTCATCTCGGGAGGAGGAAGCGGCTTATGGAATAAAGTTTCCATTGGGACTTTCCCGGTTACCGCTCCGCACACTGGTCAGGCAATGGCCAGCTACGGCTCATTTGGATTTCCGGCCGGTACGGTCGGAATCCTCGCAAGTCCGGCGTTTATTATGAATGAAAATGCTGTTGCTGTTAAGTTCTGGATGTATCGTGATGATGGAAATCTGTTATTAAATGATTTCGTAAACGTATATTTTAATACAGCCCCAAATCTTGATGGAGCATCTTTATTGGGAACGATAAACAGGCATGTCGAACTTCCTCCGTCAGTTCCTGCAAATGGATGGTACGAGTTTGGTTTTCAGGCGCCTCAGGGTACGCTGAATCAGGTCGGTTATTTCATTTTTGAAGGGGTAGGTGGAACAGGAAATAATATGTACATTGATGATGTTGAGATTATTGAAGTAGAGCCTGGCGCAATCTCAGGTTTTGTTACCTCTGCTGTTGGTGGCTTATTGGAAGGCGCTCGTGTTTATTCAGGAAGCTATGAAGGTCTATCCAATGAACAGGGATACTATCAGATACAAAACATAGTACCCGGTACTTACACATTTTTCTGCGAAATAAATGGATATTTTACCTCTGTTGCAGAAAATATTTCCATACTGACTAACCAGATAACCACACTCAATTTCGAGCTTGATTTTGCACAAATCGTCATCAACCCTTCATCAATACAAGAAAATTTACCTCCCGATGGTGCTTCTGTTAAAACCATAACTCTGTCCAATCCGGCTGGAACAGCGCCTTTAAGCTGGAGCGCATCAGTAGTTTACACCTCAGGGAATCAAAAAGAGATGAATAGCAATGAGACACCCGGATTACCATTGAATTGGACTTCTGAACAGGTTGCCTCCTTTCATGATGTACTCCAACCAGAATACTTTAATTCCAGCAGCAGCCCTGATTACAATTTAAATCATCAAACAAATACGGCGGGCAAGGAATTATCAAGTAAGAATTTACTTTGGAGTAATGGTTCCTTTATCACCCATCCCGGCGCTGGATATGGTGGAAGCGATGTGAGTGCATTACAATCCGATCTTGGAATGACTTCGTATGGACCGAATGCCAACCACAACGCTTCTGCGGGTAACTATTTTTACATTGCCGACGATTTTCAGGTTACGGGTAAATGGACGATCAATACAATGACCTTTTTTGGATATCAAACGCTATCTACCACAACATCAACCATTACAGGTGTTTATCTCAGGATTTGGGATGGGATTCCTGATCAACCTGGCAATTCGGTAGTTTGGGGTGATCTTACTACCAACCGATTGATGACCTCCTTCTGGAGTGGAGTTTACCGGACGCCAATAAGCGATTTGTCCAGCATTTTGCGTCCCGTAATGCAGATTGAAGCTGATTTGGCGGGTTGCGAGCTGAATGAAGGAACATACTGGGTTCAGTACGGTTTTACCGGATCGCTTACTTCAGGCCCATGGGGAGTTCCACTCACCACCCTTGGGCAGACCACAACCGGCAATGCTTTGCATAAAACAAACACCGGATGGCAACCCTTACTTGATGCCGGCACACTTACGCAGCAAGGTATGCCGTTTCTTGTAAATGGCGAGATTACCAACTGGCTCACATTGTCTTCGTTATCAGGTCAGATAAATCCCACAGAAAACCAAACAGTGGATCTGAGTTTCGATGCCGCAGGTCTCAGTGATGGTGTTTATCATGCCCTGATTAACTTTCAGCACAATGGACAAATTCCGGGTGACGGAACAATAGGAATTCCCGTTGAACTTACCGTTACTCCACCATCTCTTCCGGGAACTCCGACTGAACCTCAACCAAATGCAAACGCTACCCTGGCGCCGCTACAACCTATCTTCTTATGGACAAATGGAAATTTTACCACACAAGTAAAAATCAAAATTGAAAGAATTCAATTTCCAGTAGGTATTAATATTTATGAATCACAATACTTTGCGGGAGATTCTTTTGACCTCTCCAGTGTTGGAATTACCCTACAACCTAAAGTTAACTACAGATGGCGGATAACAGCCAAAAATTCACTCGGCGAAACCATTGGACCATGGTGGTCTTTTCAAACTATCGGAAAAGGAAACATTACAGGTGTTGTAACAGATGCTTTTTCCGGTAATCCGATGCAGGATGCCAATATTTCGATAGTCGGAACAACATTTCAGACTTTTTCTGCGCCTGATGGAACCTATTCTTTTTCCAACATTTTGGAGGGTGTTTACGAAATAAGCGCTATGTATGATGGTTACGTTACCCAGAGTCAGAATGTTCAGGTCAATCATGGGTTAACCTCGTCTGTAAATTTTGCAATGAGTTTGTTTTTACCCCCACCGCTTGCTTTTACTGCTCAAGTGCAAAATTTTACCAACGTGCAGCTTAGCTGGAATGAGCCAGGATCGATAGAAGAGCTGATTTATGATAACAATGTTGCTACGGCGTTTTATGTTTCGCCCGGTTTTACGATGTCCACTAGGATGTCGCCATCGCAATCCTGCAAACTCATTAAAATGAAGTTTTTTACTTCTACTCAAACTGGCGGGTTTCCATTTAATGCTACACTTTTTAGCTGGAATGGCAATCAACCCGGGACACAAATTCTTTATCAGCAAACTGTAAATGCGGCTGAACTTAACTGGCTGGAGGTTGATGTTTCATCACAAAACCTCTCGTTTAGCGGAGATTTTGTGGTAGGCTTTGGCTCAATCAACCCATTGGCTGCATTAGGTTTTGATGCCAACCTCAACAGCGAAAGGTCATGGGATTTCAACAACAGTACACAACAATGGAATACATGGCCTCAGGCTTATCTTATCAGAGCAGTGGTGCTTTATGATGACGGAACACTTGCTGAATTGTGCCCCGGCCAAGGTAAGGTTAGTGTAGTATCCAACGAGATTCAAAGTCACCCTTCAGATATCACGGAGATAGAGTTTTTACCAATATCGAAGAAAAATAGTCCGGACAATCGTGAATTGATTGGATACAATCTTTACCGCAACGACTTGGTGTTGACCTTTACTACCGAAACTTCCTATTTTGATGCAGCACTGCCGGGAGGAACATACACCTACAATTTAACAGTAGTTTACACAGAGGGTGAATCGGCTCCAGCCGGACCGATTACGGTAGGGATTGAATACATGGGTACAATCCAGGGTGTTGTTGCAGATCAGCAGTCACGGGCAGGGGTACAAGGAGTAATTATTACCGTTGACGAGCTCAAAGGTTACTCAACCACAACAAATGAACAGGGGTTCTACAGTTTAAATGTTCCTGTCGGTGTTTATTCAGTTACTGTCTCAAAAGAGGGTTATTACACGCAAACAATTACTCCGGTTTCTGTTGCGCTGGCGCAATTGGTTACAGTGGATTTCCAGCTTGAATTTACCAGTCCTGAATTGCTTTCCGTCACACCTGATTTTTTTGGGGTAACTCTCAATTGGCAGGGTAATCAGGCTATTCCACCCTATTCTGATCAAAGATACAGTTCATTCAGCACCGCAGAAAGTACTCCCGGATACCTGGAGAACGAAGATGTTCAGCTTGATTTCAGTGGCAATGACTATTCTTTGATCACTTGTGTTGTTAATTGTCCGCCCAATGCAATTATTGAAGCGGAGGAATGCAGCCTGAGTACAAATGGTGGATGCAACGCTACACCCAATTCCTTTCAAACCCTGAACATCGGCGATGTCGTATGTGGTAACTCCTGGGCCAACGGAACACAACGCGATACCGACTGGTATGAGTTGGTAGTGGATTCACCAAAAACGCTTTCATGGACAGTTACTGCAGAATTTCCGGTTCTCCTTTTCTTACTCGACGGCAACAATGGATGTGGCCAGTACACCACATTATCCTCAGTTTCGGGTGAGCCATGTCAAACGATCACAGCATCCGCATCAGTACCTCCCGGAGTCTACTGGCTCTGGGTTGGTCCAATAACCTGGGAACTTCAATTAGCATGTGGAACTTCAAATAAATATGTAGCTTCCATCACTGCCGAAGATGCCTTCATTTCTTACTTCAATGTTTACAGAGATGATCTACAAATAGCCCAAATTTATAACACCTCTTATTTTGATAATACAATTGTGCAGGGAGAAACCTATTGTTACGCTATTGATCAGGTGATTGAGCCTGGATTAGTTACCGGGATTTCAAACACTATTTGTGCAATGGTTCCGGTTCAGCCCAATATGTCAATCAATCCGAATGAAATTGTAGAATTCATCCAAGCTGGTCAGATTTCACAAAAAAACCTTTCAATCGCTAATAATTCCTCAGGAACGCTGGATTTTTCCATATCCGTTAGGTTTATTTACAATAGTGATCACGAAAGGTCTGTTACCAATTTAAGTGTACCTGCACCCAATTCAATTTTCTCAAAGCATTTGCCTAAAGCAGCAAGCCTGACGGATATCGAAACGGAAAGCGGAAAGTCCGGTGAGTCAGTTTTGTGGGATAATGGCCCCCTGATTACCAATATTTGCACAGCCACCGGAAACAATGAAAGCATGCCGCAACCGCCGCATACTTCGACTGGGATTAATAATAACCAGGCGATGAATTATGCAGCCGCTGATGACTTTACGATCCCGGAAGGTGAAATCTGGAACATTGATTCTTTTGAATTTTTTGGTTATCAAACGGAAGCGGGAGATATCTCCACTCTCAATGGCATTTTTATCACGCTGTGGGATGATGACCCCATGCAAGGCGGGAGCATTATTTGGGGCGATCAGGTAACCAATCTTTTCTCATCTACGTATTTTACAGGGATTTACAGGGTTCCTACGTCACAAACATGTTTAACCAACAGGGCAATTCATAAGATTATAGCCTCAACACAGGGTTTGGTACTCACCTCAGGCACTTATTGGGTTGAGTTTTCGATGACGGGTACTACGTCCTCAGGACCATGGATACCCTATGTGGATGAAGTGGGTGTTATACCCGTCGGAAATGGAATTGTGAGGATTGTTTCTAACTGGTCAGTGATGACAATCGGTGGCGCCGGTGTTGAGATGCCATTCCTTATCAATGGGTCAGTGCAGGGGCCATGGTTGTGGGTTGATCCTGCTGCAGGAAGTGTTAACGGAGTTGGTCAGGAGAATATCAATATCCATTTTGATGGTTCTCAACTTATGGATGGTATCTACTATGCAAGCCTATTGATCAATTCAAATGACCCTTTATCGCCAGTTGTTAATGTGCCAGTCACACTTCATGTTGGCGTTCCAATGCAGGAAATTTACTTTGATCAGGGCTGGAATGGATGGTCAGCATTTATTAATCCCCTTGAAGAAAATTCATTTTCAGAGGTTGTCGCTTCTGTTCAAAGCAGCATGATCCTTTCTCAATATTTCACACAATTGTTTTATCCGGCTTATGGCATCAACACAATGGGCGATTTTAGCAATAACCACGGCTACTTAAGCAAAATGAGCCAGGAGTCGCTTTTGGTATTAAATGGAACCATCGCCGATCCTGTGGTTAATCTTAATTCAGGATGGAATCTTTTTCCTGTATTGACAACCTGTAACTTAGCTGCCAATGACGTATTTGGTCAGATGCCCGGGCTTATTATCGCATACGAAGTTGCCGGAAATGGGATTTACTATCCCGAATGGTCCGTTTTTACCTTACAGGAAATTTCTCCTGGTAAGGCTTATTGGGTAAAAATGGCTACAGAGGCGAGCTATACTTTTCCTACTTGTGGGAAAAAGGATAAAATCGAAAATACTATCCCGCTTCGTATCCCCAATACAACACCCTGGAACCATGTCGCCTACACCGGCACAAGCCACATTGTCATTTTTGATCAAAATGCTTCAAAACAGTTCAGAAAAGACGACCTTATCGGAGCCTTTACCGATAGTGGAATATGCGCAGGACTTACATCTTTTGATGGTAATCTGGTCTCTATGTCGGTGTTTGGAGATGATTTTTCAACTTCCTATCAGGATGGTTTCTATCCTGACGAAACAATCAGGTTCAAGCTTTTCAGACCATCCAACATGGAGGTTTATGATTTGCATGCAACTTATAGTCCTGCATTTACGGATCAGGGATTTTTCGCTTCAAACGGGTTGTCGGTGGTAACAGAATTGTTGACATCAATTACAGGCGGCCTTATTACCATAGATGATATGATTTACCTTGCGCCAAATCCTACAGATGGGGTTTTCACCATCTACATTGAAGATTTTCCTTACGAAATTCAGTACACGATTTTCGATGCAACCGGCAATATTATTAAGGATGGGACAATCAACGGTTCCACGACAGTGGATATGAGCGCCCATTCAAAAGGTGTTTATTTTATCCGCGTTACAGATCTTGATCAAATATGGTTTAAAAAATTAGTGATCAAATAATGAGGTTGCCTCATACATCTGGGTTTTCACAAGAATCTTGGAATTTTAAAGTGTGTATGAGGCAACCTATTTCTTACCAGTCGGGTGTATGTGTTGTAAAGGATTGTGGAGCAGTATTCTGTCCACCTATCCGAAAGTTTGAGCGGACTAAGATGCCTGAATATCCGCGGAAAACCTTATGGTGCATACACTTTATTAGCGTTTCATTATTCATATTCTCGTTATCTTTCTTTCTTTTTTACTGAAGTGTCTTTAAGCTCATGTGCTTGGGTAGGCAAACTCTTTTGCTTCTTTTGGTCTTAATGTTGGCTAGTGTGACCTTTTAATGTACTTGACTATTGAACAGGTTATTCTAAGTATTTCAACACATTACTTTCAATTTTTTCAATTATTATCAGTAATTCCTGCTGTTCGGATTTACTTATCCCTTCAGTAGCTAATTCAACCGATTCTTTCCAACAGTTTTGAACTTTGTTCTTTATCTCTTCAGCTTTTGGAAGGGCGTTTATTAAATAACTTCTGCTATCATTTTCATTTCTTTTTTTGCTGACATAGCCCATTTTTTCAAGTTTATCAATAATCCTGGTTGCATTTGCTATGTCTTTCCTTGAAATATTTGCCACTTCACTAATTGTTAAACCGTCTTTATTCCACAAATGATAAAGAATTATCCACTGCTCCGGCGTGATATCCAATTCGTTTTTGGCAATAATTCGTAATATCTGTCTTTTTAGCAAAATAGCGAGCATCGCTATCCTGTGATTGACTAAATCATCCAAATTGTAGTTCATAGTATGCACATCTTTCTATTAATTGATTGTTTAAAGCGTATCATTATTTGTTGAAATAAATTCTGAATTGGATTTCCCATTATCAAATGAAATTTCATTTTTCCCAAAACGAATCCAACTACCTTCATTAAACTGTTTTATTGATCAATCCAACCAGTGATCTTCTTCGCATAAGCAACCAGCGGACAGAATGTAAAATGATTCACAATCTCGTTGATACCAAATGGTTTTCTTAGCTTCTCAAAAAATGTTTCATTTTCATAAAAATTGATGTTTAATGAAAGATTTCACAAAAATAAAGAAAATTTTCAATAATTACTTGTCATGTCAAATAAAAACTATATCTTTGTCATGACAAATAAAATAGATTCTAACTTAAATTTAATCACAATGAAATTATTATCAGGAAAAACAGCTTTAATTACCGGATCAAGTCGGGGAATTGGTGCAGCAACTGCAAAACTTTTTGCTGAGCATGGGGCAAATGTGGTTGTGAATTACGCAAACAATGAAACTTCTGCCCGTTCAGTAATTGCAGAGATTGAACAGGCAGGTGGCAAAGCGTTTGCAGTAAAAGCCGACGTGTCAAAGGAGTCGGAGATTAAAAATTTGGTAGCGGAGACAAAAAAACATTTTGGCAGTATTGACATTCTTGTTTTAAATGCAAGTTTTAGTTTTCCTACGATGCCATTTGTGCAATATCAATGGGAAGATTTTGAAAGAAAACTAATTAGCGAAATCAAATCGGCTTTTTGCTGCTGCAAAGAGGTTGTTCCGTTGATGCAGAAGAAAAAAGAGGGTTGTATTATTGCTGTATCAAGCGGTCTGTCCAGAACACCTGGTATTGGATATATAGCACATAGTACTGCAAAATCTGGTTTAGATGCTTTCGTAAGATCCTTAGCATTAGAATTGGGATCCTCTGGAATTCGTGTAAATGCAGTAGCACCCGGTTTAACAGAAACCGATGCAATTGCGCATATGCCAGACCAGATTAAACAAATAATGGCAGAACATACACCTCTTAAAAGAATTGCACAAGCGGAAGACATCGCCGGGGTGATTCTGATGATGGCAAGTGACCAAACTAAATATATTACAGGGGCTTACATTCCTGTAAGTGGTGGAAATCACATGCTTTAACACAATGGTAACTTTTTATTATGTAACAAAATTTTAAAGCGAAATCTTATGTCAAAATCTCATGAAATAATTGTTGTTGGCGGTGGTCATAACGGATTGACAGCTGCTGCCTATCTGGCTAAAGCTGGACTTGATGTTGCTGTTGTAGAAAAAAAAACCTATGTTGGTGGAGGAGCTGTAACATTAGAGGCTAATGCTAAAGGTTTTCTGCATGATATCGCATCAGCAGCGCACATTTTTATTCAGGCTAATCCACTTCTTAGGAATGACGAACTTGACTTGATGTCAAAACATGGATTGAAATACTATAATATTGATGAAACTCCTTCAGTGTCGGTAGTGTTTCCGGATGACAGTTACATATCACTTTACAGAGATTTAGATAGAACATGTGAGTCTATTGCAAAGTTTTCAGCCAAAGATGCCGAATCGTATCGAAAATTTGCAAGGTGGGCACAGCCATTACTTGGAATGCTGATGCAAGGCTTTTTTGCTCCGCCAGCTCCACTTGGGGCCTTATTTGCTCAACTTGACCAGCAAGGCCAAGGTCGTGATCTTTTAAGAGCAATGCAAATGAGTACGTTGGATATTCTCGACGACTGGTTTGAAGACCACCGCGTAAAAGCAACACTGGCGAGATTTGTTTCTGAAATTATTGTCTCACCGGATGATATTGGAACTGGGGTGTTTTTCTTTATTATGGTTCCTTTGCTTCACACTTTCGGTATGGCTATTCCTGAAGGGGGATCAGGTGCATTATCAGTAGCATTGCAAAAGTGTATAGAGGCAAACGGAGGTACTGTTTATGTGGATAGTCCAGTCGTGAGATTTCAACAAACAAGAGGCCGTGTCGATGCAGTAGTACTTGCTTCTGATGAAGTTATTGAAGCCAAAAAGGCTGTATTGGCAAATTTGAATATTAAGCAAATTCCTTTAATGTTGGACAATGGTTCGTTTGATGAGGAGTTTCTTCGTAAGATTAAAGGGGTGAAAAACAGTGTGTTCAGTGGATTGAACATTAACCTTTCATTAAATAATGCACCCATCTACAAAGCAGGAAGCGAAGTAAATAAAACTTGTATTGTTGAGCTTTGCGACTTCTTGCCCGAAATGCGGCAAGAATTTGATGGGTTAAAATATGGAAAACTCAGCACAGCTATGCCAGGTGTTATTGCTCCTACAATTTTCGATAGAACACGCGCACCAGAAGGAAAACACACGCTTTATATGTTTCAATACAATTCCTTTTATCTGGAAGGTAAACCTGAACGTTGGTATGAACTGAAAGATGAAGCTACACAGAGAGTGATTGATAATTTCCGCAAGCATACCACCAATATGGGTGAGGAAAACATCATTGGGAAATCTTCATGGACTCCATTAGACCTCAGAAATTTTAATGATTCATGGGTTGCCGGAGATCCTTTACATATGCGAAACATGATTGCGCAGTTTTTCTCTCATCGTCCTTTCGCTGAGGCTGGTTACTATAAATTGCCGGTTGATGGATTATATATTTGTGGACCATCTTCTCATCCAGGCGGGGGTGTAACCGGAGGAGCAAGGGCAGCGGCAATGTTTTTAATGGAAGAGCTTGGGATTGATTTTGATTCAGTTATTCAAAAATAAGATGAGGATATTACTTCATTATTCAGTTGCTGCTTTTAGTTTTCTACTAACGTTTGTTGGTGGATATTATGGAATTGAAACGGCAGAAATTACTTATTGGATAATCTCTGGAATGTCTTTATTGCTTTCAATATGTGCTGTTACTTTATCTAGTAAAGATGTGCGTCTTCTGCATTGGCTAAGCATTCTGTTAGCCTTCATTATTATTGTGCTGTCTTGGTTTATCCATCCAGTTAGTTGGATCACATTCATAATTGGTGTCTTTTCCGCTTTAGTGCTCGTTTTTACAATTAGGATTTTACCATCTGTAAAAAATTTCATTCTTCACGCTCAGGATGGTTCCATTTTGATGGAAATCAGAAATATTGAAATAAAAGAAAATAACTTGGTAATTAAAGGGAAAATGATGGGTACAATGCCAACAGTTGCTGAAATGCGACCAGAGGAGATTTGGAAAGCTATTTCAATGATTCCGTTACGAGTTTTGCTTGGTTTCCCGAAATATCTATTGAAAGCATGGAAGTCTAAAGGAATTTCTAATACACAAACAAAGTACCGCAATTTTGGATATTAATCATTAATGGCATTCACTTAGTGTTTTGTAAGATAAGTTTGTAAGCCATTAAATTCAAACACAAACACTATTTGAATGCCATTTTAACTAAACAAATTATTAATCTGATGTGCTATGTCAAAGATGAATGAAAACAGCGAAAAAATCTTGAGAATAATTCATATTTCAGCTATGTCCGTATGGTTTAGTTCTCTATTGATTATGAGTGTGATAACTTTTTTAATTGCCAAAATTACCAGTTACGAAGCACTTAAATATGCTCACGAAATCGTTTCTTTAATTGATAGGTTCATTCTTACGCCAGCAGCCATTTTAACGCTCTTAACAGGCATTGTATTTATTAATTTTACTCAATGGAAACTGAAGGATAATTTGTGGCTTAAAATTAAAGTACTAATTACCTGTGCTTTAATTTTGTCTGGAATATTCTATTTAGCTCCTCTTTTAAATATTATGATTGACAAAATTCTGACCATAGGGGTTGATGCTTTGACACAAGATACTTATCAAAGTGATTTATCAACAATCACTTGGTTCATGATAACAAACTGCTTATTATTACTATTTGTTATTATTATTTCAACCTTTAAGCCAGGGAAGGAAACAAAATAGATCAGATAGCTTTCCTTTTTTTTTACCTTTTTGGAGAGAGTACTATTTTTTAGAATATCAGCTTAATCTGAGTATATCCTGCTGGTAAGTTATATCTGTTGATAAAAATCATTCCTTTTTTAATCCACGATAATGAAAGCGGGGAAGTTTTCCACCTTGATTTTTCTGACGGCTTCCATTCCCAGCTTTTCAAAATCAAACAGTTTGATGGATTTTATGTTGGCTTTGGCCAGAATGGCAGCGGGACCGCCGATGGAGCCGAGGTAATAACCACCGTATTTGCGACAGGCATCTGTAACCTGCTTGCTGCTGATGCCTTTGGCCAGCATGATCATCGAGCCGCCCAGGCACTGGAATTTGTCCACATAAACCTCTATGCAGCCAGTGGTGGTCGTTCCGAAGCTGATGATGGCATACCTTCGGGCGTTTTTGCCGGGTCGGCATAGTAAATCGGGTGGTTTTTGATATAGTAGTTGATGGGCTTGCTCGATTCGATCATTTGATTGATGTGTGAGTGAGCAATATCATGGGTGACAATAAGGATGCCATTGAGAATCAGCCAGGTTTTAACAGGGTATTTGCTCAGTTCGGCCAAAACCTCTTTCATAGGCCGGTCGAGATTTATTTCTATTGCCAGAGCCAATTTCGGAGGAGTGCTATCAGATCAAAATGGAAACAGTTCAGCGATTGATTTTTACCGGAACATCCCAAGTATTCACCTCCAATCAGGATGGAATTATTTGCCGGTTCCGGTTCCCTTCATTGTTGCTGTTGATGAGCTTTTTTTGTCGCTTTCAGATAAGTTGGTAATTGTGAAAGATATCGCCGGTTTGGGCATTTACTGGCCTGAGATGAACATCAACACCCTTGGATACCTCGAACCTGGAAAAGCCTACTTTGTTCTGCTCACCGAAAATGGAGAGGTGGATTACACTGGTTTAAAATCTACTTTTACAGGAAGTAAAAACCTGTCAGCGTCTTTAGACCTGACAGCGTTTAACATCCAGGCAACCCCAATTACACACACCATCGCCATTCTTCCATCAGCC
>JFJP01039047.1_pt1 | contig 20217 bp, 16 predicted proteins | sample 431651 | NCBI WGS metagenome assembly JFJP01 (sample SAMN02602958, study PRJNA72255) | Microbial mat metagenome, whole genome shotgun sequencing project. | biome: fresh water; feature: sink hole; material: water; isolation source: purple microbial (photo- and chemosynthetic) mats found in...
CGCTCCGAAGCAGCAACGATAATGCGCCCAAAGTGTTTTTGAGCTATTCGGTTATTGCACCCGCCACGCCAGTACTTATACAGCAATATGTCGAAAACCGAATAAAAAACCGCATTGCGCAAGTGGAAGGAGTGTATCAGGTAAATGTGAGCGGTGCTAACCCCATGGAGTGGCTGCTCGAATTCGACTACATGCAGCTTAGTAAAATTGGCGTTACAACTTCCGATATTCAATCGGCTATCAATCAATATGTAAAAACAGAATCGCTGGGAATGGCCAAGGTAGTTTTGCCCAGCCAGCACGAAAACTTTATGCGCGTGGCATTTGTTGCCGATGCCAACACCGTAACTGAAAGCAGCTTAGGCGCTATCGAAATTAAGAAAACCAATAATCGGGTTATTCGGTTGTCGGACGTAGTGAAAATACGAAAAGCAGAATCACAACCAACAGCTTATTATCGCATCAACGGACTAAACACCATCTACATGACTGTGGTGGCGAACGAAGCTGTCAATCAGTTGGAACTAGGCGATAAAATCAAGGAGCAAATGGCGGATATTCGTACCGATTTGCCCACAGGATACAGCATTGAAACGGCTTATGATGCTACCGAATACATCCGGGAGGAGTTGAATAAAATCTATTTCCGAACGGGGCTTACCTTACTCATTCTGTTTCTTTTTGTCTTTTTGGTTTACCGAAAACTTAACTATCTGCTACTCATAATCATTTCATTAGTAATAAATTTAGCCATAGCCTTTATCTTTTATTACTTTTTGGAAGTGGAGATTCAGCTTTATTCACTGGCGGGTATTACCATATCGCTCACACTTATTATCGACAATATTATAGTGCTCTCCGATCAGCTCATTCATCGCCGAAACATGAAAGCATTTTTGGCAATTTTGGCTGCCACACTTACTACCATTGGCTCGCTGGTGATCATTTTCTTTTTAGAAGAAAAAATGCGCTTGAATCTGAAAGATTTTGCAATAGCCATTATGATTAATCTGGCTGTGTCGTTGCTCGTGTCCTTGTTTCTGGTTCCAGCGCTTATCGAAAAAATGCACATTGTAAAACCGGTGGAAAAGAAGCGTAGGTTTATTCAACGCTTGCGGTCGAAACCGTTTTTTTCAATACTGTTCTCCAAACGATTATTGGTGTATATTACCCGCTTCTATACCGCTCAATGCCGGTTTTTGTATCGAAAACGCCTGTTCGTGTACCTGTTTTTTATACTTTTATTTGGCCTACCCGTATTTCTTTTGCCCGATAAAATTGAAAAAGAAAATAGCTTTGCCACGCTTTACAACAAAACAATTGGTTCCGATTTTTACAAAGAGAATATTAAATCGAATGCAGAAATGGTGCTTGGAGGCACATGGCGCTTGTTTGTGCAAAAAGTATATAACGGTTCGTACTTCAATAACGACCGCGAGGAAACAACACTTTTTGTAAATGCATCCTTGCCAAATGGTTCAACCTTGCCTCAAATGAATTTTCTGATTCAACGCATGGAAGGCTACATATCGCAATTTAAGGAGGTGAAGCAGTTCGAAACCAATATTTCTAGTTCCAATAGAGCCAATATCTCCATTCGATTTAGTAAAAAATACCAAAATAGCGGATTTCCTCACCAATTGAAATCGAATCTGATAAGCAAATCGCTGGAGTTGGGTGGCGGAAGTTGGAGCGTGTATGGTGTAGGCGATGGTTTTAGCAACGATTTGAAAGAAAGCGCAGGATCAAGCCGTGCCACGCTGTACGGCTACAATTACGATGAACTGTACCGCTATGCCGAAAAATTCCGAAACCAACTGCTGGAATATCGCCGCATTAAAGAAGTAATGATAAACTCCGAATACAGTTGGTACAAAGACGATTATCAGGAATTTGGGTTTGTGCTCGATAACGAACGCATTGCAAAAGCGGGCTTAGAGCCTTATCAGATTTACGCCAGTTTGCGAAACGTTTTTGAGCGTAATAACACTGCTGGATATGTATTTAACGGTACCGAAAACGAACGTATTGCGCTCAGCTCCACGCAGTCGTCAGAGTATGGAATATGGGATTTGCAAAATGTTCCATTTCAGTGCGAACAAGCAACCCTAAAACTATCGGACGTGGCCACTATCGAAAAAATGCAAGCACCCCAAAAAATTGCCAAGGAAAATCAGCAGTATAAACTCTGTGTGCAGTACGAATACATTGGCGCCTACGAGCAAGGATTACGTGTACACGAAGAAGCCATAGAAGCATTTACCAAAAGTTTGCCAATAGGCTACAGTATTAAAAACGAAAATGACAATTATGGAAGTTGGGGAAAAGATACCGAGAATCAGTATTGGCTACTAGGCATTGTGTTTGTAATTATATTCTTCTGTGCCAGCATTTTATTCAATTCATTAAAGCAAGCATGTTACATCGTTTCTATCATTCCACTTTCATTTATTGGTGTTTTTCTCACTTTTTATTGGTTTGAACTCAGTTTCGATTCTGGTGGTTTTGCAGCATTTATTTTATTATCGGGCATTACCGTAAATGCTAACATCTATATTATCGATGAATACAATAATATCCTTAAAGCAACAAATCTTTCGCCACTACAAGCCTATATCAAAGCATGGAATGCCAAAATACGCCCCTTGTTTTTGACAATTATTTCCACAATGCTTGGTTTTGTGCCATTTATTGTTGGCTATCGCGAAGCATTTTGGTTTCCTTTGGCAGTGGGTGTAATAGGAGGGTTAGTTTTTTCGGTTTTAGCAATTTATATAGTGTTGCCGCTATTTTTGAATAAGAAATACTTTTGACTCACTTATGCCAATCTTTAAAGATTTTACATTTACATCAATTTTTAAGGGGTGCAGCACTAATATCTAAATTTAAAAATCTTCAACTGATTTAAATTAAAAAGCCTGACTTTGCATTATTTTGCAAGTCAGGCTCAAAAGAAGTAATAAAACTTTATACCTTAAAAAACGAATTATTATTTACTAAAATCAACTTTAATATTCCCTGTAAGTGTTGATACATCAATCGATTTAACTAATTGATTTTTAGCTGGATCGGTTTGACGAACAAATATGGTTTTTTGAAATTCAGAAACGGATACGTTCGAGGTGAAAAACAAATCGCGTGAACCTACGCCCGATTTCAAAAGTACTGCTGTGCTTTCGGCTGGATTTGTATCAAAAATTTCTATTTTATACAGAAATTTACCTTCAAAAGTATCATTTACCAAAACGGTGAGATTTACTATTTTAGCACTTTGACTTTCCTGATCTTTAGCTAATCCATTAATGCCGTCGGCGCTATTATCGCAACTAACTGCTATAAGTGCTATCGTAAAAATTGCTACAAGCGTTGTGAAATTCTGAATAGTTTTCATATTATTTCTATTTTGCTTGTGATAGAAACAATTAGTGTACCAAAAAATGATTAGTGCTGACAGTCAGATATTTGTGTGTTTATTGTACAATTAATGCTCTTCAAAATAAAAGAAAACTCTTCGAAAACGAAAACCTCTTTTATTCGAAATTGAAATAGGGTTGAATTTTACGAATTGTTTCGGGCTTCAATTCGGAGATGGAGTTTAATTCATTCACATTTTTGAGTTTTCCTTTGCGACGGCGGAATTCGTATATGGCTTTCGATTCGTAGAAATTAAGGTAAGGATGTGCATTCAATCGCTCCACCGAAGCTGTATTAATTGGTATTTTCTTTACAAGTTCGAGATTTATTTTGCAACTTGGACTAATTTTGGAGTAGCTCTCCTCGTTCATTCCATAGAGTTCGCGTAATTGTTCAACATTCACAAAGCCACCTGTTTGCTGCCTGAAACGCACTATTGCTTTGGCGTAACCACGTCCTAAGCCGTATACTTTCATCAACTCGGTGGTGTCTGCCGAATTTAATTCGACGATTAGGTTTTTAATTTTTGAAGGCGTATTTGATTTTACACTGTCCTTCGCGGTTTGCTTTATTTCAGCAATGGTAATAAACGGTTCTAACTCTTTGAATTTCTCGGGGTAAATGCCGTACACTTTCGAGAAACTTTCGGGCGTTCGGAATTTGCCTCCTTTGTTTCTGAATTTCAAAATGTTAGAGGCAATAAATGGTTTTAACCCCAAGCGAACAAATGTGGCAGAATCAATGGTATTTGGATCAAATTTGAAAAGCGAATATTTCTCTGCTTCTTTTTTTACAAATTTCTTGTTGTTTTGAAAAATGCTATCGTATTTCTTATCCCACTGTGCTTTTCGCAAACTATCGCGCGAAACAAGTGTTTTTTCGAAACGTTGCGCTTCATCCAAAAAGTTTGATTTAGATTTTTCCTGTTGCGGAGTGAAGTAAGGCAACAAAAAATCAATAGCTATTATGCTAATTATCAAACCAATCAGAACAATAATAGCTAAGCGCTGTCCTTTCGAAAAATAGAAGAAATCCTTCCACATAGTTACATTTCGTAATCAACGCAAGCACGTTCGGTTCGTACTTTACCTATAAATGCCGCAACACGTTTGTGTTCGGGGTGCTCTTGATAAGTATCGAGGTCGGCCATGCTGTCGAATTCTGAATTTAATGCAATATCAAAATTTGCAGCCGGAGCTTCGGGTGAATTAATACCAACCTCAATCATTCGAATTTGAGGAATAAAATTTTTCAGATTTTCGAGTTCTGATTTAATGTAAAGGGTATTTTCTGCTTTTGTTTTACCTTCGGCATTTTCTGCTAATTTAAAAAATACAATGTGCTTAATCATTTTTTGGTTAATTTGTTGATTGGTTTATCTGTTAATTAGTTCATCTGTTGATTGGTTCATCTGTTAATTAGTTCATCTGCTGTCTGTTGTCTGTTGTCTGTTGTCTGCTGTCTGTTGTCCGTTGTCTGTTGTCTGTCGTCCGTTGTCCGTTGTCTGTCGTCTATTTACACACTACTTTATAGCTTTTGTTGTTTACTTTAAGAAAATAAATACCTGCTCGCGTGGGAATAAAAAATCGACCTTGCACCAAATTTCCCATCCAAACAACTTCGCCGGTAAGCGAAAATAGTTTCACATTACCAACCGCTTTGGGCAGGGTAATAAAGATGCCATCCGAATTGGTACTGAAAACGATACCTTCGGCTATTGTTTGTGCATTGCCGCTTGGCGTATTATCACTTTCGGACTTATTCCATCCTGCATCGGTTTTTACCACTGTGGGCTTATGGTCTGATGAACTTTTGTTTTGAGCTTGTGTGCTCAAAACAAATAGTAATATTATGGCAAGAAATAAATTCGTTTTCATTTTTTGTTTATTCTAACTGTTTATCGTTCACTTTTCATTCGCTTTGGATAATCGATGGTATAGTGCAATCCACGACTTTCTTTGCGACGCAATGCATGTTTTATTATCAAATAAGCTACGCTAATTACATTACGCAGCTCACATATTTCGCGCGAAACAACCGATCGGTCGAATAAATTTTCTGTTTCGCGATACAAAATTTCCAAACGGCTCATGGCTCTTTTCAAACGCAAATTGGAGCGAACAATGCCTACATAAGTGCTCATTATCTGTTCCACCTCGCGGAAACTTTGTGTTATTAATACCATCTCTTCGGGAAGTTTTGTGCCTTCGTCGTTCCAATTTGGTATAAATTCATTCCATTTTATCGTATCTAATTCTTTTGCAGCGTGTTTTGCGGCTACATCGGCATATACTATTGCTTCGAGTAATGAGTTGGAAGCCAATCGGTTTGCGCCATGAAGCCCCGTACAAGTGCATTCGCCAGCGGCATAAAGATTTTTTATCGACGACTTAGCATGTTCATCAACAACTATGCCACCACATAAATAGTGCTGTGTGGGCGATACAGGAAGCATGTCTTTGGTAATGTCGATACCCAGCGATAAACATTTTTTATAAATATTGGGGAAGTGCTCTTTTGTTTGCTCGGCATTTTTATGCGTAACGTCCAAATAGACAAACTGATGACCACGAATTTTCATTTCGTTATCAATTGCTCGCGCCACAATGTCTCGCGGAGCAAGCGAACCGCGCTCGTCGTATTTTTGCATAAACTCGCGTCCATCTTTACAACGCAAAACAGCTCCATAGCCACGTATAGCTTCGGTAATCAAAAACGTTGGACGTTCACCTGGATTGTAAAGTCCAGTAGGATGAAACTGCACAAATTCCATGTCCTGAATCACGCCACGTGCTCGGTGTACCATGGCAATTCCATCACCAGTTGCAATTTGGGGGTTGGTAGTTGTGGCATACACACCACCTATTCCGCCGGTAGCCATCAGTGTAATTTTGGACAAAAAGGTATGGATATGATTCGTTTCTTGATCGAGAACGTAAGCGCCATAACACTCAATGTCAGGCGTATGCAGCGTAACCACTTCGCCTAAATGATGCTGAGTTAGTATTTCGATGGCAAAAAAGTTTTCAAAAATTTCAATATTAGGATTCTTACGAATTTTCTTAATCAAACTTTTCTGTATTTCAAAGCCAGTATTATCTTTGTGGTGCAAAATGCGAAATTCCGAATGTCCGCCCTCTTTGTGTAAATCGAATTTTCCAAGCTCATCTTTATCAAAATCGACGCCCCAGTTTATCAATTCTTCTATTTGAGCGGGTGCGTCTTCAATTACTTTGCGAACTGTAACTTCATTGCAATGTCCATCGCCCGCAATGAGCGTATCCTGTATGTGTTTCTCAAAATTGTCGGGGTCGTAGGTTACTGCTGCAATTCCACCTTGCGCATAACTGGTGTTGGTATCGTCGAGCGACGATTTACTTATCAACGCCACTTTTCCATATTGCGAAGCTTTAATGGCAAAACTGATGCCTGCCAAGCCACTTCCTATTACTAAAAAATCAAATTTACGTGTCATAATATTAATGTGCCCCGATAGCTATCGGGAGTGCTGATATGATGATGAGTTAATTAAGAACAAATCTTCATATTAATTTAATCTCCTATAAATGTGTTGTTTAATCTTTTTCAAATAAACAATATCTTTCTTTTTTAATCTAATTTTTTCAATCACCACTCCCGATAGCTATCGGGACACATCACCACATCAAATCTCTTTAGAGTAAGCCCTACGTCGTTTATGGTTTACGTTTTCGAAACTTCCCCACTGCGACGACATTTTGGTATTTGTTTCTAATTCGGGATTCGATTCGGCAAATTTATAACCGTTTTTGGCTGCATTAGGCATTATATCGGCAAACATAATTGAATTGACGCCTTTACTTTGGTATTCAGGGTGTACAGCCATCAAATATAAATCAATTACATCATTTTTATATAAAGCTCGAAGCATGTAAAACCAGCCCAATGGAAATAAACTACCTTTGGATTTTTGCAAGGCTTTTGTAAAACTGGGCATGGCAATGCCAAGAGCCACTACGTCATCTTTTTCGTCCACAACTATCGAAATAGTATCTAAGCGAAAAATGCTGAAATATAATTTAATGTAAAAAGCGATTTGCTTTTCGTTCAATTTTGCAAAACCATACAAATCTTTGTAGCACAAATTTAGTAATCCGAAAATTTTGTTGGCATAATTGCTAACTACTTCTTTGCGCGATTTAAAATGCACCGAACGCAATTTATACTTCTGCTTTACAATTTCGGCAATTCTGAAAAATTTCTCCGGAAAAACTTCTGGTACAGTTATTAAATATTCTTTCCAGTCAATTTCTTTTTTAAAACCATAATTTTCAATGTGTTGCACATAATATGGGTAATTGTAAATTGTTGCTAACGTACTTGGTTTATCGTACCCTTCAATTAATAATCCTTCGGGGTCGAAGTCGGTAAAGCCAAGTGGTCCGCAAATTTCTGTCATTCCTTTGCCTTTGGCCCATGCAATAGCGGTATCAAAAAGGGCTTTGGACACCTCTTTGTCGTCGATAAAATCGACCCAGCCAAAACGCGCCTTCTTCTCGTTCCAAGTTGTGTTTGCTACCGGATTAATGATGGCTGCTATGCGCCCAACTATTTTGCCATTTTTTAATGCTACATAATAAGCCGACTCGCAAAATTCGTGTGCCGGATTTCTATCTTTAGATAAATTCAAAAGGTCGTCCATCATAAGCGGTGGAGCGGCAAATTTATTATTTTTATATAAATTAATGCCAAACCAAATAAATTTTTTCAACTCACTTTTCGACTTAACTTCTTGTATTTCAATTGCCATTATTTTGATTTTTTGTGTCGTAATTACCATTACTAATTGTAAAGTAACAACTTTTCTTTCGAAACGGAAAGTGTTTAGTCTTAAATCTGTTTTTTGCTTTTATAAAAAAACAATCCTAACGCTAAAATTGTAGTTATCACACCGCCAATAATGGAAATTTGTTTCGATAAATGAAAACCTTCGGGTGCAATTAAAATGTAACTTACGGTAACAGCAGTCATAAACAAGGCTGGCAACAGCGAAATAAGATACATTTTTTGTTCTTTATAGAGATAAACAGTTATAGCCCAGAGTGTAAATACAGCTAAGGTTTGATTGCTCCATGCAAAATAGCGCCAAAGTACACTGAAATCCATTTGCAATATTAAAAATGTAAGAATGAAAATTGGTATCGATATTATCAAGCGTTTTGACATTGGTTTTTGATCGAATTTTAAGAAATCGGCTGCAATCAATCGTGCCGAACGCAAAGCAGTATCGCCCGAAGTAAGTGGCGCGGCTATTACTCCCAATAAAGCTAAGACTCCACCTACTGGGCCAAGCCACGATTTTGAAATTTGATCCACAATTTGTGCAGGCGCGTTTACATTTCCGAGCGAAGCCACATGTGCTTGCAATCCCTCAATAGAACCATAAAAACTCGATGCTGCAGCAGCCCAAATCAATGCAACAATACCTTCGGCAACCATACTGCCATAAAATACCCGACGACCCAATTTTTCGTTTTCAATACAGCGTGCCATCAAAGGCGATTGTGTAGCGTGAAAACCTGAAATGGCTCCACAAGCAATGGAAACGAACATAATAGGGAAAATGGGTAATTGCTTGGGATGTAAATTGGCAAAACCTTCGGTAAATTCAGGAATTGGAGCATGGTTAAAAATCATGGCACCCATAATTCCAACTGCCATAAATAACAGCGCAAAACCAAAAACGGGATATATTTTACCAATAATTTTATCGATGGGAAGCAATGTGGCCAAAATATAATACGCAAAAACGATAATTATCCACCAAGTTACATTAATAACATTGGGTGTGAGATTGGCTAACAATCCTGCTGGTCCCGAAACAAAAACCGCCCCAACTAAAATCATTAGTATCAGCGAAAATCCACGTATAAACTGCTTCACACCATTGCCGAGGTGCATACCTACTAATTCGGACTGACTGGCGCCGTTGGCACGAACAGACATCATGCCCGATAAATAATCGTGTACGCCTCCAGCAAAAATAGTCCCAAATACAATCCAAAGGAACGAAGCGGAACCAAACATAACGCCCATAATTGCGCCGAAAATTGGCCCAAGGCCGGCAATATTAAGAAACTGAATAAGGAAAACTCGCCACCAAGGCATAGCCACATAATCCACACCATCGGGATTCGCTATGGCAGGTGTCTTGCGGTTTTCGTCGATACCAAAAACCTTTTCGGTAATTTTGCCATAAATTAAGTAGCCAACTATCAGTGCTACAATAGATAATAAAAAGCTGTACATAAATATATTAGTTTATTTGTTGATTAGTTCATTGGTTAATTGGTTCATCAGTTGATTGGTTCATCGGTTGATTTGTTCATCGGTTGTTGTTGAATATAATTTTCAATCCCGGTAGCTATCGAGACAAATTCTCTTCTATCTTCTTTGGAGTAAAACCACATTCTCCACATGATGAGTGTGTGGAAACATATCCACAGGCTGTACGGCAGTTACCTTATAATCAGCATCGAGCAAGCTCAAATCGCGTGCTTGTGTGGCTGGGTTGCAACTTACATATACTATGCGCTCGGGTGTAGCCAATCGAATGGCAGCAATCACATCGTCGTGCATTCCAGCGCGAGGTGGATCGGTAATTATCACATCCGGTTTTCCGTGCGTTTCGATAAATGCAGCATTCAAAATGTCTTTCATATCGCCAGCAAAAAAAAGCGTATTGGTTATATTGTTTATTCCCGAATTTACTTTTGCATCTTCAATGGCTTCGGGAACATATTCAATACCAATTACTTTGCTTGCCTGATGGGCAATAAAGTTGGCAATAGTACCCGTGCCAGTATAAAGGTCGTACACCAATTCATTGCCTGTAAGTTCGGCAAAGTTGCGCACTATTTTATATAATTCGTACGCCTGCTCTGAGTTGGTTTGATAAAAGGATTTTGGCCCAATCTTGAATTTTAAACCTTCCATTTCTTCGTAAATACATTCATTTCCACTAAAAACATGTATTTCCTGGTCGGTTATCGTGTCGTTTGCTTTCGAATTAATAACGTATAATAAGGAAGTTATTTGTGGAAAACTATCGGCAAGATGTTGAAGTAAAGCATTTTGTTCGGCTTTATCTTCGTAAAAGAATATCATAATCACCATCAATTCGCCTGTGCTGGTTGTTCGTACCATCATGGTGCGCAAAAATCCTTCCTGCGAACGTAAATCGAAAAATGTCAAGCCTTTTTCCAATGCGTATCGACGCACTTCGTTGCGAATTTCGTTGGATTCTTGGGTCTGCAACCAGCATTTATTAATATCCAACACTTTGTCGAACGCACCCGGGATATGAAAACCAACGGCATTCATGGTTTCGAAAACCTTTCCTTCGGCTATCTCTTCGTTCGTACGCCAGCGTTTGTTCGAGAAGGTAAATTCTAATTTATTGCGGTAAAATTCTGTTTTTGCCGAACCTAATATAGCTGTTGTTTCGGGTAAATCAATTTTTCCAATACGAGTAAGGTTGTCGATAACTTGTTTTTGTTTATAGCGCAATTGTGCCGGGTAGGGTAGGGTTTGCCATTTGCATCCGCCACAAATTCCAAAATGTTCACATACAGCTTCATTGCGCTCGGCAGAATAGCTGTGAAAATGAATAGGGCGCGCTTCCATAAAGTTACTCTTTTTGCGCGTAACCTGCAAGTCTACAATGTCGCCAGGCACCACAAAAGGCACAAAAACCACCACATCATTTATGCGAGCAATTGCCTTGCCTTCGGCAGCAATATCGGTTATAGTAACATCGGTAAATATAGGATGCGGTTTTTTCTGTTTAGCCATAAGGAATTTAAAAGTTGATTTGGAATGCAAAAATACTATTTTTTACTGCAACTTGCTGCATAATGAAGGAGTTTAACCCTATTTAATGGCTTTTCCATATCACAAATTAGTTCTTTGCGGGAATATTCTGTTGTTTTAAAAATTTGATTCGTTTTTTTCGATAATTTTTTAAATTGCGATAAAGCAACATATCCACGCGAAATTATCAACGAACAAATCAATTTAAAGTGCTCTTTATTTTTACTTTTAAATGTAGTTTTATCAATTTTATTCCAAATTTCGGAATGTAAATTTTGATAAATTCGCTCCAGTTGTTTCATTTCAATTGCCATTGTTGCCAATGTTTTTATACCCGCTTTGTAATCTTTATACACATCAAAAATATCGTTTTCGAGCTGACCGATAGCGCCTAATTGGTAAAAAAGGGCATCTTCATTTTCGGAAATATCATTTTCGAACGCCCTGCGGTAAAGTTGCATAGTGTAGCCGCCTTTGTTGTAAGTTATAGTTTCGAGTTCTGTTTGCGAAAGCGTTGGTTTGGTTTGATTTCGCGATGCTACTTGAGCATGAAAAACCTTATTCATAAGCACTTTCGTACTCGATTTATGATTTGAATTTTCCAAAAATAGATAATACAATTCTACCAATAAATTCAGTTGAGGCGAATATGATTTATTTTTAACAGGATTTTCTAATACATTTCGAATAAAATCGTCCGAGTAATTACTTTCATCAAATAAGTCGTCGAACAAAGCCGTCATACCACCGAGGCAAGTGATGGCAGTTCGTTCATTTGTGTTGAGTTTGCTACCACGTAGGCTGCTGTACGATTCGCCAATGAAAATTGGAACATACAATCCATACGTTTTTAATCGGTCTAAATCCGACTTATTAAGCTTACTATCAAATGAATGTAAAAATTTCGAAAGAAATAATTTTTGTTTTTTAGATTGCGTCCAAAATTTTATTAACAGAAAAAATATCTTTGCAACATTCAGCATATAATTCATTGAGCTTTTGTTTTTGTTGGCAAATATAGGCTATTTTTATAAATAAAAAAGTGGAATCTCTATTTTAAAGAAATTCCACTCTTATATTTATGTCAATTTATATCTCAAAAACGATAACGAGCCGAAAGGCAAATATCGTTGTAATATCCTCCGGAACCGGCACTACTTGTTAAATAAAAAGTTGGTCGATAGTCAAGAGATAGTTGAAGTGGAAAGTCAAACTTATATTCCAATCCAATTTGCCCAACAATACCCAATGCAAGTTTAGTTGTTGGATAGGTGGCGTTTGTGTTCGAAAATCCAATAGTAGCTCCTGGTCCATAATACCACGCCATTCCTTCTGTCCAGTCCGATAAGTCGTTCACCCAATGGTAAATGCCATTCAAACCAAACGATTGTGGAGATAAACCAAGGTCAAGTTCCACTCTGTTGGTTTCTCCCAGTGGTTGTTGATAAGATATTTCTCCACCTGCTCCAAAACGAACTCCAATAGCGCGCTCGGCTTGAGCGTAAATACTTGATGTGCTGATAATAGCGAATGCGAAAATAATTAATTGCTTTTTCATGCTTCAATAATTGTTTTGTTAGTTTTAATAATGCTTTTGTTTTATTGTTTCTGTTTAATTGCTCTGTTTTTTAATAACCCATTTGCTGTTTAAATCAATTGTTGTTGCAGTTATGTAACAAATAACATACCATTTTGTGAATTTTTCAATAAATCAGTCATAGCTTTCGTTTCATTTTGGTTCTTTTATTCTCATTTATAAAAATAAGTATTACTTTTGTATCCCCATTTAATAGAAGTTGAATAATCCAATTGATTTGAATGTATCTAAAATATTCAATCCAATTAACTTAGATTGAATTTGTAATTGCTAATAGAATTAAATAATATACTTTTATTGCTCTGATAAAATGAAAAACAAGTATAAAGACTTAATAGAACAGACTTTTGAATTTCCAAACGATGAGTTTGATGTGGTTGAAAATGATTTGGAATGGTTCGATGTGCCATTGATGGATATTATCAAACAATATGGAACTCCATTGCGAATTGCTTATTTACCCAAAATTGGTCAGAATATCCAAAAAGCTCGCCGTATGTTTAATGTGGCAATGGCAAAAGTCGATTACAATGGCGATTACAATTATTGCTATTGCACCAAAAGCTCTCATTTTTCGTTTGTTATGGAAGAGGTGCTTAAAAATGGTGTACATCTCGAAACGTCTTCTGCATTCGATATAAATATTATGGAATCGCTTTACGAACAAGGGTATCTGAAACAAGATACCTACGTGATTTGCAATGGCTTTAAGCGTCCACAATACGTCGAAAATATTCAAAATCTTATGCGAACAGGCTTTACGAATGTTGTACCAATTTTGGATAACAAATTCGAGTTAAACTTATTGCTCAAAGATTTCGACATGAAGTTTAAAGTAGGTATTCGTATTGCAGCCGAAGAGGAACCCAAATTCGATTTTTATACTTCGCGTTTGGGTATCCGCTACATGGATATTATACCTTATTACTTAAACAATATTGCCAATAACCCGCAGGTTGATCTTAAAATGTTGCACTTTTTTATTAATACTGGTGTAAAGGATACTGCTTACTATTGGAATGAGTTGAATAAAGCAGTAAACTTGTATTGCGAGTTGAAGAAGAAGTGCCCTGAGTTGGATAGTTTAAATATTGGTGGTGGATTTCCTATACAAACTCATTTGGATATGACTTACGACTACGAATACATTGCCGAAGAAATTGTAGCCCAAATAAAACTTATTTGTCAGCAACATGCTGTACCCGAACCACATATCTTTACCGAATTTGGTTCGTATACTGTTGGCGAAAGTGGCGCCATGCTTTATTCTATTGTAAATCAGAAAAAACAAAACGACCGTGAACTTTGGAATATGATTGATAGTTCGTTTATGACCACCTTGCCCGACACTTGGGCTATCAATCAGCGCTATGTGTTTTTGGCAATTAATAATTGGGAATCGGAATACGAACGCGTCAATTTAGGTGGTTTAACCTGCGACAGCGAAGATTTTTATAACGCCGAAGTGCATTCGAATGCTATTTTCCTTCCGAAAATGCAAGAGGATCGTGAGCAGTATATAGGTTTTTTTCATACTGGCGCTTATCAGGAATCGCTGAGCGGCTTTGGCGGCATACAGCATTGCCTTATTCCAGCACCTAAATTAGTAATTATCGACAAAGACGAAGATGGTGAGTACTTTACAAAGCTTTTTGCCAAAGAACAAAGTTACAAATCGATGTTGAAAATACTGGGATATTAAAGCCCCTATATCCCCTAAAGGGGCATAGCCGTCAAGCTAATTTTAATTTTCGACCCCCAAATCCGTCAGCCGACGGAGGCATTAAGACGCAGTATCTTTAATTTCTCTTATCTTATGAAGAGAATATGTCTTAGCCCCCATTTTTAAAATATTTTCCTTAACTTGACGGCCATGCCCCTTTAGGGGCTTGGGGCAATTAGGGTGAGGTGTTTTTTCAGTGTTTCCATCTTATTTTCAGTCTCAATCCATTCCTTTTCGGCAACCGACGATGCTGTAATTCCAGCTCCGCTATACAACAAAATATTATCGCGGAATAGCTGCATACATCTTAAATTGACAAAAAGCTGACAGCCACTTTCTATATTCAAAGTACCCAAAAAACCAGTGTAATAGCTGCGCTTGTGTTTTTCGTTTTTCAAAATAAAATCAACGGCATTAGCTCTTGGCAGGCCACCCACAGATGGTGTTGGATGCAAGGCAGTTATGAGCTTCGATAGGTCATTTTTAATCGCTGATTTTTCAAACTCAAATCCGGATTTTAAATGAACAAGATTAGCTGCTCTGTAATTTTCGACTTCTGATTTTGTAAAGGCTGTAATTCCGTATTCTGTTAAAGTTTTGGCTATAAAATTGGTTACTATTGCTTGTTCGTCCAATTCTTTTTCAGTCCATACGTACTTTTCGAGATCCAAACCTGTAAATGCTTGTGTGCCGGCCAACGAAACGGTGCGCATAAGATTATTTTCAGTTACAAGTAATGGTTCCGGAGTGGCGCCCATCCAGCAGCCTGCGTTAGGCATTTGAACAAAATAAATATAGGCATTGGGATAAAGATTACACAGTTTTTGATAAAAAAGTGGTGCCCAAAAATCGTCAGGCTTGTCAATCAAATGTGTTTTCGAAACGACTACTTTTCGAAATTCTGCATTGTTGATGGCTGCTATGGCAGTGTTTACATTGTTTTCAAAAGCTTCTTTTGTTGTAGTCTCAAATTTAGTTTTATCTATTTGCAATTCCAATCCGAAAGAGTCATTTCTGCTCAATAAATCAATTGTAGCGGCCGTAACTTCATTGTTCGAAAATGCCAAATCGGGTTCAAGCAAATAGGTTTTGCCATCCGTTTTGTGCGAAAAAGGGGAAATAACAAAACCATTTGCGGTATTTAGCTCTTCGAAATTCTCAATTTCTTTTGGCCACGATTGGTATTGAACCAATGTGTTTATGATTGATTGTTGCGGCAATCGATACGAAACAAAGGGTATATTTCGACGGTGGCAGATGGACTGCAAAGCGGCTAAAGCGGGTAAAAAGTCGGGTTTATCGTTCATCTTATTATTTTTTGAACCACAATAGAAACAATAGGGATAATTTGATTTTAGTTATGCGTATTTGCCAATCGAAATATTATAAGTTATTTACTTAATTTGTTTTTTTATATTTTATTCAACTTTCACATGTTATTAAAAGATTGACAATTAAATAACTAAAAAACAATTATATTTGATTATCAATAGATTATATATTTTTGAAATTGCATGCAGTAACTCCCTCTCCTCAAGGAGAGGGCTGGGGTGAGGTAGATATTTGATATTTTTATTTTTCGACCTCACCCCTAACCCCTCTCCTTGAGGAGAGGGGGACAAGACACTGCAAGTAGAAAATTATTTACATTTAAATAATATGCTCATATTCAAATTTATAGATATGCGAAAGTTAAATATTTTACTATTTGAATTCTATTGTGACTAATGTGGTTCAAATTCTCTTTGGTATAATCCGACACGTTAGTCGGCAAAGCGAAATGAGCTTGTCATTTTTATCCTGCACCCGAATTTCCCATACATGCGACGATTTTCCATGATGAATTAATGTGCCAAGCGCTATTACCTCGTTTTCGGTAGTTGTGCCAATGTGGCTGGCGCTTATTTCGACCCCAAGTACATGAAATTTTTCGGTATCGACTATAAACGAAGAGCCAATGCTACCAACCGATTCAGCCAAAGCCACTGTAGCGCCGCCATGCAGTCGCCCCATAGGCTGAACCGTGCGATAATCAACTGGCATAGTAGCAACTACCCTTCCTGCCTCTACTTCTATAAATTGCATCCCCAAATGCTCCATAAGAGTATTTTTGCAAAGATTGTTTACAAAATTGGTTATATTTTCTTGTTTCATTTTTCTTGTTTTTGGTTTAAACAATATGGATTGAAAAAATGTTTGAGTTCTAATATTTCTATTGTATTCTTTATCTTCTAATTTTTAATTTAATACATTTACAATAAACCCGAAGGGTTTGAATGTGATTAACCATGGGTGAAACCCATGGAAATGAGACAGTCTGGATTTACAACCCTGAAAGGGTTGAATAACAATAAAATAGGATATTAAACCCCTTCAGGGTTTCAAAATTAATAATCTTTTACAATCCACAGGTTTCACCTGTGGCTAATCAAATTCAAGCCCTTCGGGCTTAACTTAACGACATCAATTTCTAACTTTATCCCATGCTCGACCCGTACAAAATAATTGAAAAATTTTATCCGAAAGATACGGATATTTATTTTATTTTGAAAACACATAGCAAACAAGTCCGCGACAAAGCGCTTGAAATCGCCAGCAAACATCCTGAATTTAAGCTCGATAAGCAGTTTCTGTCCGAAGCTTCGATGTTGCACGACATAGGTATTTTTAAATGCGATGCTCCGGGTATTCATTGCAAAGGTACGCACAAATACATCGAGCATGGTTATTTGGGAGCGCAATTGCTTCGAGCTGAAGACCTGCCACGCCACGCGAGGGTTTGTGAGCGACATACAGGAACGGGTTTGACCAAAGAAATGATAGTGAATAATAATTTATCTTTACCGCACCAAGATTTTACACCTGAAACGCTCGAAGAGCAAGTGATTTGCTATGCCGATAAGTTTTTTTCGAAATCGAAACTTTCTCAGACGCTCTCAGTCGAAAAAATTCGCAAAAATCTAGCTCGATATGGCGATTCTCAAGTTGCAAAGTTTGATGCTTGGCACAAAAAGTTCGACTAATTTAGTAATCGGTACGACAAACCGAAAGTTAATAGCTCTTTAAACTGCAACTTGGCTTTTTCACCGCCTGTCATTATTACGGTATTATCGTAGCGCGGATTTATAATTATGCGGGTTGATAAAAATCTATTTAGCTGAAAGTTACCTATTATTTCCCAGTCTATTTCCACCTTTGTATAGTTGGTGTAAAACGAAAATTTACTATCGAAAGTCATTTCGCGGCTTGGAGCATAGTTTGCTTGTATGCGTAACGAACTACCAATCTCACTCAATACATTTTCGCCCGTTTTTATACCAAAAAGTTTGGGGTCTACTTTCGAACTATTCAAATGAATATATTTATACGAAACAGGCGATAGCATTACTGATAAAAGTTTTTTGTATTTGTAATCGAGCCCAGCGCTAATGTTAAGTCTTACGGGGGTTAAAAACGCAGCTTTCAAAACAGTTGAATTCACTCCCTTGTATGTTTCGAACAGTGGTGTCGAAAAATCGAATAAGCCCGAATAGAAAAATGCACCACCAGCCTTAATGCCTAATTTGCTATTTACCCTAAATATATCATCGTTTGTGTTCAATGCGCGTATAGTATCCCCTTCAATGGAATTAAATCCCGCACGCCATTCGGCAGAATTTTCCCATTGGATGTTTTTTTTGTCATCGTAATTTAATTTCCCGCTAAGTGTGCCCAGAATCGCAATATTGTCGCTACCCCCCTGATGCCAGTTTTGCGATACATAGTTTTGCGAAAATTGCAGATAAGCATTTGCTTTACGCGTCCAAGGTCCTAATTTAGCTTTTTCGATAACCATATTTCGTCGTGCTCGGGGAGTCATTTTTTCATCGTCCACAAATTTTATATTACGCGTATAGTCCACATCGATAAGTGCATTTTTAACATCTGCCGTGTTTGGGAGTTCGTCTTCGCGGTAAAGTATTAGTTCGGGCTTTGTTACAACAATGTATTGAAGTGCTTTTTGTCGCATTTTCAGTAAATAATCCATGTCCTTTTCAATTTCGGGTGCGTGCATTTTGTAACTACCCAAAGATGTTCTATTTTTACCTATATATATTGTATAGTCCAACAAACTTTTACGATAATCAAACGGGAAAGGATATTTTCGTAAAACCAAAGGTAAAAACAAGAAGTTATTTTCGGAAAGTAATGTATCAATTTTCACTAAGGGCACATTGTGGATAATTTTGTCAATCTCTTCGCGTATTGTTTTAGCATCTACAACTCGAAGCGGTGGTTCAGGAGCTTCTATAGTATCCGGAGTTGCAACAATTACAGAATCTTTCATCGTAGCTATAACTGCTTGCACCGAAGCAGGTTTAGAGATTAATCCTTCTAATGCAGCGTCGATATCTATCAGTTGTGCTGGCAGCGAATCGGTTACTGCTGCTGGCACCGAATCGGCATTTGCTGTTGTAGAATTTGCAAAAACACCCATCGAGATTATACACAAAAACAATATTAAAATATTTCTCATACTTTTTATTCACATAATAGCTCAAATATCAACCAAATTTCGTGCCATTCTTAACTCCCCTTTAGAGTTTATCCGTCAACTGACGGAGGTTGGGGGTTGTTTTTTTTAATCAAACAGACGGGGATGGTCTTCTTCCATTTTTCGGATAATGGCAATCATTATTGTCTCGCGAATAAACTTGGCTTTGTTTTTTATCTTGTATTTTTCCAAATAGCGGCAGAGCGCTTTGTTTTCGTCGTCGTTGAGCGCAAAAACCTGATGGTGCGTGCGATTCGAGATGCGTTTTGGGGTGGGAGAAAGTATCTTTTTTGCCATTTTGATAGAATTACGCTGCAAAAATAATACAATCTGATTGATTTTAAACTAAATAAGCTCGACAAATTAATAAATTGACTAATTCTTCTTTAGCATAATAATATATTAAACCACAAATAGCACATCCCTCGTTGCGGGGAGAACATAAAAGAAACACAAAAGAAACACAAAAGTAAAAAACCTAAATTAAATAAGACACAAAAGTATATTTCCAATACTGAAAATTATTCTTGTGCTTTTAAAGTGGAGTCCACGCAAAGCGGAATGTTAAAAATGTGGTTGAATTGTCATTTTTGTATTGAAAATGCAACTTTTTTGTCATTTAATTGACAAGTTGGTAACAATTCGCTGAACAAAATGCCTCCAAAAATCATTATTATTACTGCGATTAACCAAAATTATTAAATTTGTATGCCAATAAACCAACTAAAATTACGGTATTATTAAATTTTCTGACTTAAAAATTCAATTCCAAATTGATATATTGTAATAACTGCAATAATTAAATTGTGAATTTTCTGAAATGAATTTTATGTAGTTGAAATTGAGAAATATATATGTATGTTTGTAGGAGTATTTTGGTCTTTGAATGTGTTAATATTATTTACTTTTAGGCATTGAAAATACTTTTAAAGTATCATTTTACTTTTAATAAAATGAATAATTTTGCAATATGTCATCAAAAAAGTTTGTTTTTTAGAAAGTAAAGTTCTATATTTGCACCCACGTTTTATAAAATTCGGTTAAAAAGCGCAATTAAATGATTTATAAACAAAAATGTTAAATTTATGAGAAAACTAA
>JFJP01001908.1_pt1 | contig 20203 bp, 28 predicted proteins | sample 431651 | NCBI WGS metagenome assembly JFJP01 (sample SAMN02602958, study PRJNA72255) | Microbial mat metagenome, whole genome shotgun sequencing project. | biome: fresh water; feature: sink hole; material: water; isolation source: purple microbial (photo- and chemosynthetic) mats found in...
GCAAGTTGCGAAGAAATGGAACATGCCGATTCAGAATTGGCGCATGACCTTAAATCGCTTTATGATCCAATTCAAAGTACGTATTCAAAAATACGATCATTGATAATATAGTGGAATTTATACAGAAGCGTTTACAGGTTCGGTTACGGCATCATCAGTATCACGACTTGCTGCAATTCTCGCTGTTGCGCAGCTAGTGGTCTGATTTCTGAGAGCCTGCCATCAATTCAGACGGCGGCACGCCTCGCGTAATTCAGCATCTGCTGTTTGCGGCGCGTTGCGTCAAATAATTTTCCAGATCGCCCAGCGCCGCCTGCGGGTAATCCAGTTGCGCATATGCCTGCCCGCGATCGCGCTGCTCTTCGGTATTGCCCGACCGCAGAAATCAATAACCGCTGCTGTACCCCCAGCAATCGTTGCCACTTCCTATTTTTCAGGTAGATCGTTTTCAGATTACGCAGCACGCGGACTAGAATGTCGTGCGGATGCGCGACTTGCAGATAGGTAACTCAGGAGATACGCTCGGTGTTGTTGCTACTCGGCAGATACGGTTCGTGCCGTTCTTCCAACTGCTCGCGTGATAAGCTTGCGCCGTTTGCGGGATCGATCATGATGTCGCCCGACTGGGATGGTCAGCTTCATCAGGCAATGACCGGGGAACGACAAACGCTTGACCATCACGGAGATCTGTTGTGTCAGCTTCATATATACCATCGCTAGCGAAATTGGGATGCCGCGCCGTTTGACAATCACCTGCTGCAGATAGCTGTTGTCAGCGTCGTAGTAATTATTGACGTTGATCGCAAATCCCAGCTCCTGGGAAAAGAAATGATTTAGCAAGCGTAACTTCTGGATCACTGATGCATTTGACGACAAGCATTGCCGCAAAGTATGTGCAAGACGATCGAGCTAGTTTTGTGGCGAGTCAAAATCCATCTTGGGATAGGCATCCTGAGCAATTGCCAGCACCGCTTCAAACAAGGGGACATCGCTGGCTTGCTGCACCAGCAAGGTAAAGTAGTCCAAAGATGTAATCGTCATAACCCTATGCTAGTGAACTGCCACCACCAAATCAAGAGCGTCTGTCATGTATCCGACGTACTCGACATGCACGGCTGCGTGCGTATGTTTGCCATAGTCGCGTGATTGCTCAATGCGCAATCCGTTTGAAGTCACGGAAGCGGAAACCCATCGCCAGCAAGGCGCTGAAGTAGGTCGCGCCGCAAGCTGCCATCACCGCTAGTAGAGCGCCGACGCGCAGTAGCCAATTGGTATGCGGACCGACCCAGTTGAATTGATTGGCGCTCCACAGTGCAACCGCCGCCATCAACAACAACGCAGTAAACAGTCGGACCAGGTACTGAATCCAGCCCTTTTCCGGCTTATAGATGCCGCGCCGCATCAGGCTCCAGAGAAGGAAACCGGCATTCAGGCAGGCGCCGATACTGATCGACAGAGCCAATCCCGCCACCGCGAAGACTGGCACGAAAATGTAATTCATTCCCTGGGTGGCGATCAGCACGCCGATGGCGATCTTGACCGGGGTGCGGATATCTTGTTTGGCATAAAATCCGGGCGCCAGGATTTTGACTACGATCAGGCCGATCAGGCCGACACCGTAGGCGATCAGCACCTGGCTGGTAATGGCGACCGAGACAGCATCGAATTTCCCATGCTGGAACAGCGTCGCTGTCAGTGGCACCGACAACGTTGCCAAACCGACTGCAGACGGGAGCGCCAGCAGAAATGTCAGGCGCAGCCCCCAGTCCAGGAGCGACGAATATTCGAGGCGGTCGTTGTCGGCATTGGCCTTGGTCAAACTAGGCAACAGGATGGTGCCTAGTGCCACGCCCAGCAGGGCAGTCGGGAACTCCATCAGGCGATCGCCATAGGTCAGCAGCGAGACGCTGCCGTTGCCCAGGCGTGAAGCGATGTTGGTGTTGATCAGTAGGCTTAGTTGAGCAGCCGACACAGCGAATACTGCCGGCCCCATTTTTTTTAAGACCCGCTGTACACCGACATCGCGCAAGGCAGTCATTGGATTAAACGCGATCCGCGGCAGCATGCCGATCTTTAGCAGCGCCGGGATTTGTAGCGCCACTTGCAATACGCCGCCGACCAGCACCGCAAACGCCATCGCATAGATCGGATGCTCCAGATACGGTGCGATGAATAGCGAGGCGACAATGAGTGCCAGGTTGAGCAGCACTGAAGTGAAGGCGGGAATCTTGAATTCGCGCCAGGTATTGAGAATACCGCCAGCCAGCACCACGAAAGACATGAAGCCGATATACGGGAACATGATCCGAGTCATGAATACCGATGCATCCAATACCTGCTGATTACCCCTCAAGCCGGAAGCGATGAAATAGACAAATATTGGGGTGGCGAGAATCCCGATGATGCAGGTCAGAACCATGGCCCAGGTCAGTAAGGTGGCGACGTGATCGACCAGATCCTTAGTCACCAGATCGCCTTTCTGATTTTTATACTCACCCAGGATCGGCACGAATGCTTGCGAGAAGGCGCCCTCTGCAAACAACCGGCGCAGCAGATTGGGGATGCGGAAGGCGATCGCAAAGGCGTCTGTATAGCCGTCGGCGCCGAACGTGCGCGCGTACAAGATTTCACGAATCAGTCCCGTTACGCGCGACAATATGGTCATGCCGGACACGGTGGCAAGCGTTTGATGCAAGTTCATGGAGCGCCATTATAGCGGTAGCAGCACGTCAACTGTGGATTCCCGCGATTTGTATCGAGTCGCCTTGGCTTGATTCCTGGAGAAGAGTGCGGAGTTGAAAAAAGTTGTAAGACTGCGATAGCTGCTGGCGGCAAGCGCTAGCGAAATGTGCTGTCTTGCGACAGAGTTGTTAACCAAGCAACGACGGTTTGCTTGTTTTTTAAAAGACACTTATAATTAGAGGCTCTACGAGATTTTGCGCCGCGGTCTGGTTTGTTTGTACCTCGCAAGCACTCTCGAACTCATTTTAGGAAATATTAAAAATGGCAAATACCGCACAAGCACGTAAGCGTGCTCGTCAAGCAGTTCAGCAAAACCTGTATAACTCCAGCCAGCGCTCGACCCTGCGCACAGCAATCAAGGTTGCTCGCAAGGCAATCACTGGTGGTGACAAGGCTGCAGCAGCAGTGATTCTGCAAAATTCGATGTCGGTTATTGACCGTATCGCCGACAAGAAAATCATCCATAAGAATAAGGCAGCACGCCATAAGAGCCGTCTGAATGCCGCTCTGAAATCACTGGCCCCTTAATCGTATTCGGTGAGTGACCCGGCCGCCTGCTTTACGAGCTTGTTTGATTTTTCATCGGTTTCGGTCGATGATTTCCTGTCTTACAGGATCTGGGCATTGTGGTTAGCTGCTTTTAACGGTTATTCCACTGAGCTGCTTTCCATCGTCCTCACAGCGTTGGCGTGAGTGACGATAGCAGTGAGAAGCAATTAAGTACCTTTGACGTTCGATCTTGCTGTTTGTAATTCTTATTGTTTTTGTTATTGCGGCAAGCCTTCAATCAGGGTGCCGGGCTTGATGTTTTTGTCCTTGAACCAGCCCTTGTTCATCTCTAGCGCATAAGATGCTTCGCCGGCGGCGCAATGCGAGTCCAGTGTCTGCGCATTCATTTCCTCAACGTTCAGAATGACGCCATTTTTGTCGATGAAAGCCACCGATAGTGGAATCAGCGTGTTCTTCATCCACATGCAGATACCAGCCGGCGCATCGAATACAAACACCATGCCTTCATTGGCACCCATATTCTTGCGGAACATTAGGCCTTGCTCGCGCTCGGATTCACTGCGTGCGACCTCAGCCTTGATCACATGGATGTGGATATTGAGCGGCTTGGTCGGCAGTGTTTGATGTCCTTGTGCGACTGCCGGCAGCGACGTAAAAGCGCAAGCGGCGATGGCTGTCGCAATGATTGCGGCGATATGAGTGAGGCAATTTTTTTGCATGTTATTAAGTTTCCTTCGAGTACAGCGGATTATACAGAGAGCCAAACAGAGTTAAAAGTAGGGGCTAAGCCACAATGGCCAATTAAATATTTTTTGAATTTTTTAAGCTCAGGAAGAAATGAAGATAGCAATTTTGCCAGGCGATGGCATCGGTCCAGCACGTTGATCAAGCGTGCAACGTGCTGGACACGTTCTGCGAAAAATTCGAGCTGAAAAGTGCCCCGGTCGGTGGCGTCGGGTATGCCGTGCATGGTCTTCAATTACTTGAATGGTACCCTGAAACTTGCAAAGCAAGCCGATACGATTTTGTTTGGCACTGTCGGTGACTGGCAGTCTGATATCCTGGAGCGCTCATTGCGCCCGGAGCAGGCGATCCTCGGCTTGCGTAAACACCTTGGCTTGTTCGCCAATCTGCTTCCGGCGGTTTTGTATTCGGAGCCGGCCAATGCCTCGACGCTCAACTCGGAAGTGGTGTCCGGGTCGGATACCATGATCATTCGCGAACTAACTGGCAACCTCTATTTTTGTCAGCCGCGTGGCATTCGCACCGCGCCGGATGGTGCATTCAAAGGTGAGCGTGAAGGTTTCGACACCATGCGATACGCCGAATCGAAAATCCGCTGTATCGCTCACGTTGCTTTTAAGGCGGCGCGAAAGCGCGGCAAACGCCTGACCAGCGTTGACAAGGCCAATGTGCTTGAAACTTCCCAGTTCTGGAGAGATATTGTCACTGACGCGCATAAAGAATACCCTGATGCGGTGCTGGATTGACGTGCGTGTCGACGACGCAGTGATGTAACTGGTACTCGCGCCGAAGAAATTCGACGTCATCGTCATCGGTAACATGTCCGGCGATATCTTGTCGTAACAAGCTTCCATGCTGACCGGCTCGATCAGTATGCTGTCGTTGGCCTCTCTGGATTCCGATAACAAAGGCCTGTGTGAGTCATCCGCATGGCTCGGCGTCGGATATCACTGGCAAGAACATCGCCAATCCTTTGGCGACCGATCTTGTCGGCAGCAATGATGCTGCGTTTCTCGCTTAACAAGGCGGAGCAAGTCTACCGCATCGACAATGAGATCAAGAAGGTGCTGGCCCAAGGTTTGTGAACGGCTGATATTCATAAGCCAGGCACCATCAAGGTTAGCACCAGTGAAAGGAGTGCGGCAGTGGTTAAGTCCCTGGTATAGTTAAAAAAAAGAAACTGGCAGGCGGGTCTGTCGTGGGGTACTGGGGAGCTTTCCCCCGATTTTGTTAGGGAGTCATGATGAAACTGGTTGGTTTGGTAGGTTGGCGTGGCATGGTGGGTTCGGTCTTGTTGCAACGTATGCAAGAAGAGGGCGATTTCGCCTATATCGAACCGGTATTTTTTTCAACTTCAAATGTCGGCGGTAAAGCACCGGCAGTGGCGAAAAACGAAATAACGTTGAAAGATGCCGGCGATATTGAAGCGTTGAAAAAATGCGACATCATTATTACCTGCCAAGGCGGCGATTACACCAGCGAGATTTCCCCAAAATTGCGGGCGGCCGGATGGGACGGTTATTGGATTGGTGCTGATTCTACGCTGCGCATGCAAGACGACGCCATCATCGTGCTCGATCCGGTTAATCTTGATGTGATCAAGGACGGTCTAAAGCGCGGTGTCAAGAACTACATCGGCGGAAATTGCACGGTCTCCTGCATGATGATGGGCCTCGGCGGCCTGTTTCAGTATGACCTGGTCGAGTGGATCACGTCGATGACCTATCAGGCGGCATCCGGCTGCGGCGCGCAGCACATGCGCGAGCTGCTGACGCAGTTCGGTTCCATCAACGCTGAAGTCAAAGCCTTGCTGGACGATCCAAAATCGGCCATCCTGGAAATTGATCGCAAAGTGCTTGACAAACAGCACTCCATGTCGGCTGATGAAATTAAGCATTTCGGTGTACCGCTCGGCGGCAACCTGGTCCCTTGGATTGACAAAGATCTGGGTGGCGGCTTGTCGAAGGAAGAGTGGAAGGCTGGCGCCGAAACCAACAAGATACTTGGACGCGGTGAAGGCTTCAGCAACGGCGGCAAGGCGATTCCTGTGGATGGTTTGTGCGTCCGTATCGGCGCCATGCGCTGCCATTCGCAAGCGTTGACCCTTAAATTGAAGAAAGACGTGCCGTTGGATGAAATCAATGACATCATCGCCGGCAACAACCAATGGGTGAAACTGGTGCCTAACGAGCGCGAAGCCTCAATGCGTGCCTTAACGCCTGCCGCCGTGACCGGTAGCCTGACAATTCCTGTTGGTCGTCTGCGTAAATTACAGATGGGTGGCGAATATCTGTCAGCTTTTACCGTTGGCGATCAATTATTGTGGGGTGCTTCCGAACCGCTACGTCGTATGCTTAGGATCGTCCTCGATACCTGATTTATCGCAGTAATTATGATTTTTTGCTAAATTACAAAATGGTCCCCTCAATACTTTCCCAATGAAGGTCTAAGCGGGCTCGATGTATGTTGCCGCACGATGCATCATTTATTGATGATTGTCACGTCGGTATTTCAAACGAATTGTTAATTTTTAGAAAAACTGGGTATGGTACTTGCTTTCAGCAAGCTTTGTTATTTAATAGACGCCAATGGATAGTCCTAATGCCACACAACATGCATACGTATTCTTCGAATACATTATTTCCACCGGCTTAAGGCCTCTTACTCTAGCGCTGGTTTCGGCGTTTTAATGCTGATTTCCAGTGCAGAAGTCACCGGGCTGGTAGCAAAGCTTGCTAGTACTAAAACTTATTAACAAGCCAATATGGATTTCAATCTTGCTTTGCTGCCGTCGCAGTTCGCCATCGATCAGCGCAACGGCTGCGAATTTGTCCGCGTCACTTCTAGTCAAGCGATGAACGAGCCGTTCGTCGATCTATTGATGGAGTTAGGCGGTACCAAGTCGCGCCTGGTTCGCGAATACACCTGATTGCTCGACCAGGCTGGCCAGCGCCAGAACCAATTGTCATCCGGTATTCCCCCTCGACCAGATGCTGGTGGCGTTGTACTGCAGCAACGAGGGCGCTTTCGTTGGCAAGAATATGAATCGATTGCACTTCAGTCAGATTCTGTCGATCCCTTACGCTGATAGCGCGCGTAGTATCAGTAATGCGGAAGGCCCGCAATGTGGTGCTGGCACAATCCAAGAATTTCAAGGGCTACAGCAATATCTTGGCTAGTCAGGTTGAGGCCGGCAGCACCAAATAAAGCTGCTGCCGGCTCTGCCGCGGCAGCGCAAAAAATTGCTCGTGAAAAAGCAGCAACTGAGGCTGAGGCGCGCGTCAATGGAACTCGAGAAGAATGTCAGCGATTTGCAAAAGACGCTGGAATTAAGAAATAAAAATCTGGCTGAACTGCAGAATCAGGCCAGCAGCGTGAAAGCTACTGCAGCAACCGTGTCGACAACAGCCCCAACTGCTGCAACTGCAGAACCTATAACTACGACGACGGCCGCCGTTGCGCCGGTTGCGGCACAGATTGCTTCCGCATATGCCAGTGCCGCAGCATCGGCAGTGTCGGTGGTCAAACCGCAGGTGGCAGCTCCGGCGCCAGTTGAGCCAGGCCTCATTGCCAGCAGCCCCTAAAATCCATTGTTGTTGCCGGTCCGGGGGCGTATTGGTTGCATTTCTGGCTGGCCTTGGCCTGTTAAGCTATCGGCACAACCGTGCGCGCCAGCAGTCATTCCTCGACAGTAGCGGCGGTGCCCGGTCACTAATTCCGGCTTGAAGATTAATTTACTGTTCGGTTCAACCGATGGCCAAAGTGTAGACTCTAAGAACAGTATCTTCAATTCCAATTCCGTGCCTTCAGTAAGCCATCTCGACACCAACGTTGATTCTGTGGCGGAGGCGGATGTCTACATTGTCTGACCGGGATGCACAAGCAGAGAAAATCCTAAAGGAAGCCCTACGTAGCCAGATAAGCCGCAATACCGCAATAGGATTCGTGTGCGTTTGGGATCTTGGCCAGCGAGTTGTGCGGCCAACCCGAAACGAAGGCGAAGATTGGCAACAGGCGGCGGCACTCGGCCTGAATGTCGACCTGGCCAATCCGTTGTATGGTAACGGCAAGCTTGTAGAACCAGGTGATCGCCAAAGCCGCTTCAATTGCTGCTCCTACCCAGCTGATGAATGGTCTGGATTCGAATTCGTTGACTGCGTCTATCCAGACGCAAGCGGCAGAAGCGCAAGGAACGGTCCAAACCGTACCGCTGCAGTTGCTGGAGTCGCTGATAGACAATGAACTAGGTAAGGACGTCGCTGTAACGCCAGCGCATGGCAATGATATCGATTTCGATCTCGAAGAGCTTGGCGCCGAGGACACATTTCATCAGAACACGGTCCTGTTGTTTGCCGCTCACGATGCCGGCAGATCGATGCTGGATTCGCTGAATTTCGAGTTCGACACCGAGTTCAAGAGCGGTGCTTGCGACCCCTGTCCAGATCGTTGAAACAGCAGCTCCCACTCCTGCGGCAGTGCCGTTATTGACTGATCTGGAGTTCCCGGTCGGCGGCCAGCCTACGAGCTAACGGTTGCGCATATTGATATTCTGGCAGAAATTAAGTCGGTAATCAAAGCACTTGTGACGCCGACGTATGTTCAGCACGCGGAGCTGATGATGGTGCCGCTGGAATTCAATCTTTCAGCATGGATCTGGATCTCTATAATGAGCTCCAGACCCATGCTCCAAAGACTGTCGCCACAGGTGGTGTGCATGCAGTGGCCGGCGCTGTCGCCACGACAATCTCCGATCCTGAAATGGCGACCAAGCTCGACCTGGCGGTCGCTTACAAGACAATTGGCGACAAGGGAGGTACGCACGAATTGCTGGAAGAAATCTTGAAAGGTGGCAGCGGCGAGCAGGTGCAAGCAGCCCAGGCGCTGTTGGCCAAGTTGTAATTCGCGGAACAAATAGTAAAAACAAACAGTAATACAGCCGTATAAAAAATAGCTTGATATTTTTTAGCGGGCACAGCGCTATGCTCGCGCCCGTTTTAATTTCTTTCACGACTGGAGTTTCATTGAAGCGAATCGTTCTCGGAGTGCAGTACGACGGCACTCCATGGCATGGATGGCAGACCCAGCCTAGCGGTAAGACCGTGCAGGATCGGCTAGAAAGCGCCTTGCAAAAACTCACCCTGACGGCGGTAGATACGACCTGTGCCGGCCGTACCGATTCCGGCGTGCATGCACTGGAGCAAGTGGTGCATTTCGACACCGATTTGTCGCGCGATTCGTTTTCCTGGGTGCGTTCCCTGAATGCTTTCCTGCCGCCTTCGATTGCGGTGCGCTGGTCTTGCGAATTATCGCAGGTCTCGGATGCGAGTCCGGAGCACCAGTTTCACGCTCGTTTCAGCGCAACAGCGCGCACCTATCATTATTTACTGTATAACAATCCGGTACGCTCGGCGCTGCTTGAAGGGAAGGCCGGTTGGGTATTCCGATCGCTGGATGTCGATCTGATGCGCGAAGCGGCAGCTTACTTAGTAGGCACGCATGATTTTTCGGCGTTCAGGGCGGGCGAATGTCAGGCCAGATCGCCGGTGCGTACAATGGAAGATATCCGCATTGAGCGACGCGGCGATTTGATCGTCTTCAGTTTGCGCGCCAATGCATTCCTGCATCACATGGTGCGCAACATCGTCGGTTCGCTGATTTATACCGGCAGCGCCAGTAAGCCCCCGGAATGGATTACGGATCTGTTGCAGCAACGCGATCGCAGTCGTGCTGCGCCGACGTTTATGCCGGATGGCTTGTATCTGGCGCGGGTTGCATATGATCCGAAATGGCAATTGCCGCAACAGCAGGCGCCGCTACTACCATGGCTGTAGACGTTATGCCAATTTTGTTGTTTTTTTTAATACTTTTGTAAGGTGGTATATTGGCTGCCTGCAGTAACTTGTTTTCCATGATTCAATCCAGATGAAATGCCGCGTATCATGAGCCACCGTACCAAAATCAAGATTTGTGGACTGACTCGCGAGAGAAATGTTCAGGCGGTCATCGCCGCAGGAGCGGGCGCGCTTGGTTTCGTGTTCTATCCGAAGAGTCCGCGTTATGTGACGCCGCAACGCGCCGCCCGCTTGTTAGCGATGGTGCTACCTTTCATAGCGACCGTCGGTTTGTTCATCAATGTTGAACCGGAGCAGTTGGTTGATATCGTCGCGGCAGCGCCGGTTCGTTAAGGTAGCCGTTTATTTGCATGTTTGCTGCTGGATACGCTGGTTGAAGGTTACGGTGGCGGTGGGAAGGTATTTGATTAGTCTCTCATCCCAAAAGAACCTGCGTCTCAGGTTGTTTTCAGTGGTGTCTTGAGCGCGCACAATGCGACTGGCGCTGGAGAAGCTGCAACAATTCTACGCTACGCCAAATATCAGAATGAGCCGCAATTTCTAGCCGAATCCCATAGCTAACTGAAGCACTATGTCGGCCGTCCCAGCCCGATCTATCATGCCAAGCACTGGCCCGAACAGATGGGCGGCACGCAGATCTATTTCAAGCGTGAAGATTTAAACCACATAGGCCCTCACAAGATCAATAATGTGATTGGCCAGGTCCTGCTATCCAATCACATGGGTAAGCCGAGTGTAATCGCTGAAGTTGACGCTGGTTAGCACGGCGTCGCCACTGCTACCATCTGCGCTCGTTTCGAGCTTGGATGCGTGATCTACATGGGTAGCGAAGACGTCAAGCGACAAATGTAGAATGTCTATCGGATGAACCTTTTGGGGCAAAGGTAGTGCCCGTCGAGTCCGGCTCCAAGCCTTTGAAGGATGCGCTCAATGAAGCAATGCGCGATTGGGTCACTAACGTCGGAGATACGTTCTACATCACCGGCACCGTCGCCGGCCCACATCCGTATCCGATGATGGTGCGCGATTTCCAATCGGTGATCTGCAACTAGTGCCTGATGCAGATGCCGGAAATGACCGGACGCCAGCCAGATCATGTTATCACCCGCCTTGGCGGCGGTTCTAACGCGATGGGAATTTTCTATCCGTACATCGATCACCAAAAATGTACGCCTGGTAGGCGTTGAAGCCGCCGGCGACGGTTTGGATAGTGGCAAGCACTCGGCCTAGATTATCCCGGCGCTGGAATCAAGCCATGTGCTGGCGTATGCCACTAAGCCGGCCGCGACTTTGCCTAAAGATAAAATTATTCTCGCCAATCTTTTTGGTCGTGGCGACAAGGACATGCATACCGCTCGCCGAGCGTTTGAAACTGCTCTAATACGACCAGTTCCTGCCTTGTCAGCAGCCACTATTCAAGCTTGCTATGGACCAAAAAACACGTAATTAATCAGACGTAACCCCCTATCAAAAAAATCTATGTCTCGAATCCAAGCCACATTGGCTGCTCTTTCCGAAAATTACCAGAAAGGATTGATTCCTTTTATCACCGCCGGCGATCCGGCGCCAGAACTGACTGTGCCGCTGATGCATGCGCTGGTCCGCGGCGGTACCGATATGCTTGCGTTGGGCGTACCATTCTGCGATACGATGGCGGAAGGGCCGGTCAATCCGGCACGCTTGCGCGCGGGCTCTGAAATTTGGCGTCAGTCTGCATGACGTGCTCGGTTATATATGGGAATTCCATCGCGATAACACAGCACTACGCCGGTAGTCTTGATGGACTATGCGAATCCTTTGGAGTGGATGGGCGTCGATGCCTTGATCGTCGCAGTTAGGGAGGCCGGCGTCGACGGCACCATCGTAGTCGACTATCCGCCTGAGGAGTGCGAAGAATTTGTTGCCAAGATGCAGGATAACGGGATGGAGCAGATCTTCCTGTTGGCGCCGACCTCGACTGAAAAACGGATTGAGCAAGTCGCTAAAGTCGGGGGCTGGTTCACCTATTATATCTCGCTAAAGGGCACAACCGGCGCTACCAACATCGATACGACTGAAGTCGCAGCGCGTGTGGCGGCAATCCGCAAGCATGTCAATCTGCCGATTGGCCTTGGCTTTGACATCCGCGATACCACTACAGCCAAGGTCGTGGCGCAGGTCTCGGATGACGTGGTGATCGGTAGCCGCATCATTCGGGAACTGGAAAATACGCCGCGTGAGCAGGCTTTGGCAGCGGTGGAAAATTTTCTTTCCGGAATCTGCAAGGCGCTGGATGCGTAATTTGTGGTTAAAATAGCAATCGTGCATAAATAGGAATTCGCTACGCTGCGGCGGTGCTTAAAATCAGTGCCCAACATGTTTTAACTGTTTAGTAAGAAAAAATCTGAAGGAGATCGCTCTATGAGCTGGCTAGAAAAGTTACTGCCCCCACGTATTCAGCGCAACGAATCGACAACGCGAAAGTCGATCCCTGAGGGATTGTGGGTCAAATGTCCGTCTTGCGAAGCGGTTCTGTATCGCACCGATCTCGAGTTAAACATCCACGTTTGCCCGAAGTGTAGTTATCATATGCGTATCCGTGCGCGCGACCGCCTGGATGCGTTGCTCGACGTAGGTGGGCGTTATGAAATCGGCCAGGAAACCCTACCGATCGATACTCTCAAATTCAAGGATAGCAAAAAGTACTCGGATCGCCTCAAGGCGGCGATGGATGCGACCGGCGAAACCGATGCGCTGATCGTGCTTTGCGGCTCCATCATGAGTTTGCCGGTCGTGGTAGCCTGCTTTGAATTTGAATTCATGGGCGGCTCGATGGGTTCGGTGGTTGGCGAGCGTTTTGTGCGCGGCGCCCAGGTTGCATTGGAACAGAAATTACCGTTCATCTGCATCACCGCCACTGGCGGCGCGCGCATGCAGGAAGGATTACTTTCGCTGATGCAAATGGCCAAGACTACAACGATGCTGACCAAGTTGTCGGAAAAGAAACTGCCTTTCATTAGTGTGCTGACCGACCCGACCATGGGCGGGGTGTCCGCGTCGTTTGCGTTTATGGGTGACGTCGTGATCGCTGAGCCGAAAGCTCTGATCGGTTTTGCTGGCCCGCGCGTAATCGAGAATACCGTACGTGAAAAATTGCCGGAAGGCTTCCAACGTGCTGAATTCCTGATCACCAAGGGCGCTGTCGACATGATTGTCGACCGTCGCAAGATGCGCGAAGAGATCGCGCGTTTGTTGGCCTTGTTGCAAGATCAGACGACCGAATCCGTCGCTTGATGTGAACAGTGCTGCTCATGGCCTGAACTGTTATCGGTTCGGACCTTTTGTTTTTTAAGTTGGCTCATAGATTGTGCATTGCAGTTGCAATTTTTTAGTTGCTGGAGCAGGTTTTTGCTGAATTTTCATATGCCAAATATGCCGCCTACGGTGGTAACGCTTACCGACTGGCTCACATTGCTTGAGTCATGCCATCTCAAGACCATAAATATGAGCCTTGATCGGGTGATTCAGGTGAAGAAGCGGCTGCAGTTGCAATTGTCCTGCCCGGTCATCATGGTAGCAGGTACCAATGGCAAGGGATCGACCTGTGCGATGCTGGAGTCTATTCTGCTGCGTGCAGGCTACAAGGTCGGGCTATATACCAAGCCGCACTTTCTGGAGTTCAACGAGCGCGCCCGCATCGGTGGCGAATCGGCCTCGGATGCAGCGCTGATCGCCAGTTTTGAATTGGTCGAAGCGCAGCGTGGCGATATCTCACTAACCTATTTCGAATTCACTACCCTGGCCATCATGCATTTGTTGGCCAATGTTGATCTCGATGTGGTGATCCTCGAAGTCGGGCTTGGCGGCCGGCTAGATGCCGTCAATATTGTCGATGCGGATGTTTCCATCGTCACCAGTGTCGATATCGATCACACCGATTATCTGGGCGATACACGCGAGAAAATCGGCTTTGAAAAGGCCGGGATTTTCCGCACCGGAAAAGCAGCGATCTGTAGCGATCCGATAGCGCCGCAATCACTTATCGATCATGCGAATGCTATCGGCGCGGATCTTTGGCTGATGGGCCGCGATTTCAACTATACCGGCGATAAGCAGCAATGGAACTATGGTGGCCGCGGCCAACGTCGCAACTCATTGGGTTATCCTAGTCTGCGTGGCGCCAATCAGTTGCTCAACGCATCGGCTGCATTGGCGGCGTTGGAAGTGCTGCGTGATCGTTTGCCGGTTGTCGCGCAAGACGTGCGCAACGGTTTCGCGATGATGGATCTTCCAGGGCGTTTTCAGGTTTTGCCGGGGCAGCCGCTGGTGATTCTCGATGTCGCCCATAATCCGCATGCTGCGGCGACGCTGGCGCAGAATTTGGATAACATGGGCTTTCATCCATATACCTATGCGGTGTTCGGAGCTATGCTGGATAAAGATATTGAAGGCATCGTCGCGCAGTTGAAGGACCGTATCGACCATTGGTGCCTGACAGCGTTGCCATTACCACGTGCGGCCACCGGCGAGCAATTGGTGCAGCGCTTATCCGAGGCGGGTATTCCCGTCGCAGGCGGCGCCAATACGGAGTCCAGCGTGCTTTCATTCGGGTCGCCGGAGGCAGCCTACGTAAATGCATTAAGCAGGGCAGGTGAGAATGATAGAATCGTGGTTTTCGGATCATTCCTGACTGTGGCCGGCGTCATGCAATTGAGAAAATCCTAATTTTCAAGCGGATCCGATTCGACCGCACCAACTAGCAAAATATATCGCATGGGTTTATTCTCTTCTTTTCGCAAAAACAAGCAGAAAACCGACCAGGATCAGGGCGTTTACCGTTCTCGGGCCGATGCCGGAGTCGGCCAGGATGCCAGCCAGGCAGAGATTCCCTTGCGTGCCCGCAAAGCGCGAACCAGCAAGACGGCAAGTCAACAGAACGAAGCAGTCGATCCGGCGCTGCCGGAAAAGAAGCGTGCCCGTCGTCGCTTGATTGGTGCTGTGGCATTGGTGCTAACGGTAGTGATCATTTTGCCGATGATCCTCGATTCGGAGCCCAAACTCCTGGCGGATGACATAGCGATTCAGATACCTTCGCGCGACAAGTCCGAAGTCAGTGCTTTTTCCGACACCGCAGTATCTGTCGGCAGCAACGGCCTGGATAAGCGCGAAGAAATCGTTGAACCGGTCAGTAGCTTGCCGCCGGTTGCTGCACCTCCAACCACGCCAGCAACGCTGCCGGAAAGCGCCGTGGTGAAACCGGCCCCTGATAGTCTTGCTGTGTTACCGCCATCAGTGGCGACGCCAAATTTGGTTGCGCCTAAATCGGAAGTCAAATCGGAGACCAAGTCGAAGGCCGAAGTCAAGGCGAAGTCGGTCGTCAATAGAAGCGACGACTCAGCGCGTGCATTGGCGATCCTCTATGGTCACGCTGATGCCGTGCCCGCAACCGTAACCGCATCGGAGAAAAAACTTGGCAAATTCGTGCTGCAGGTCGCAGCGTTGGAGTCGCAGGATAGGGTCGATGAATTGCAGAGCAAACTGAAAGAAGCCGGCATCCGTTCATACGAGCAAAAAGTGTCGACTACAAACGGCGAACGCATCCGCATCCGTGTTGGTCCGTTTGATAGCAAAGAGGATGCTGAAAAGGCGTGTGCCGAGCTTGCCAAGCTCGGCTTGAACGGAAATTTTATCCAGGATTAGGGCTAACAATAAAGAATAGCCGGTGTCTGATTTCATCAAGCTGAAGCGATCTTGTGCGCCCAGCTTGATTTTTGCCTCACTTACGCCATATAAATAATTCGCTAAAAACTCCGAACCTCCAGACCGCGTGACAATTTCCACCTATCTGGTGTTGTTCGTGTTGATTTGCACGGCGGTGATCAGCACTTTGCACAGTGTGGTGAGGGAGATTCTTTAGCTGACGAGTTGGATCATCGCATTGGTGGTGGCCAACACATATGGTGAAATGTTGGCAGAATTGCTTCCCGACGTCATTCCTGGAAACGTAACGCGATTAATTGCGGCTTTCCTCGCGCTGTTTATTGGCGTAAGGTTACTAATCATGTTGTTGAGTATGATGCTCAATATCCTGATTAAGACCAGCGGTCTTGGGGCGGTCCATCATGGACTTGGTGTCGTATTCGGACTGGCGCTTGGCTTAGTCATCGTGCTGGCGGTGGTGTTAGTGTGTGGTGTTACGGCAATACTACAACAGCCTGTTGTGGCGCGATGCGATGCTAAGTTCCTTTGCGGAAATCGCTGCACGCGCCATCGTGCCGTATTTGCCAGGAGCTTTCGCAAGCCATTTGAAGTTTTGAATTTACTGTCATGGATTGCCCGTGTCTTCACGTCGAATCCATTAAGCTGTGACGAATTATTTATTGTTTAGGAGTCCACCATGTGTGGCATAGTTGGCATCGCTTCCCACAATCCCGCTAATCAACTCATTTATGACGCGCTGTTGCTTTTACAACATCGCGGTCAGGATGCGGCGGGTATCGCAACCAATCACGGTAATGGATTTTTCATGCACAAGGCTAACGGCCTGGTGCGCGACGTCTTCCGAACCCGCAACATGCGCTCGCTGCCGGGTAACTACGGCATTGGCCAGGTACGTTACCCCACCGCTGGCACGGCCAGTGCGGAAGAAGCGCAACCGTTTTACGTCAACGCGCCGTTCGGGATCATTCTGGCGCACAACGGCAACCTGACCAACGCCGAGCGGTTGAAGGTCGAGATGTTCGATAACGATCGTCGGCACATCAATACTGATTCCGATACTGAAGTGTTGCTGAACGTGCTCGCGCATGAGATGCAGCAAGCGACGACCGGCTATTCGCTCGATCCGGGCGTGCTGTTTCAGTCCGTCGCCAATGTTCACAAGCGGGTGCGCGGTTCCTATGCGGTGGTAGCGCAAATTGCCCGCTATGGTTTGCTGGCTTTCCGCGATCCTTACGGCATTCGTCCGCTGTGCATCGGCACCAATGAAACCGACAAGGGCACCGAGTATGTAATTGCCAGCGAATCGGTGGCGCTAGAAGGTCTGGGTTTCCGCTTCCTGCGCGATATCATGCCTGGCGAAGCCATTTTCATCGATATCGACGGTCAGATGTACAATCAGCAGTGCGCCGAAAATCCAACGCTGAACCCATGTGCGTTTGAGTTCGTCTACCTGGCGCGTCCTGATTCGATCATCCACGGTGCGTCGGTATATGCCACGCGTGTGAAAATGGGCGAGTACCTTGCTGACAAAATCAAGCAAGAGTTCCGTAGCGGTGACATCGATGTAGTCATGCCGATTCCTGATTCGTCTCGCCCGGCAGCGATCCAGCTGGCGTTCAAGTTGGGCATAGAGTATCGCGAAGGCTTTATCAAGAACCGTTACATCGGCCGTACCTTTCTGATGCCCGGGCAAGCGATTCGCAAGAAATCGGTACGTCAGAAATTGAATGCGATCGCATCTGAATTCAAGGGTAAGACCGTGTTACTGGTCGATGACTCTATCGTGCGCGGTACAACCAGCCGTGAGATCGTGCAAATGGCGCGCGACTCTGGTGCCAAGCGCGTGATCTTTGCTTCGGCGGCGCCACCGGTCAAGTTCCCCAATGTCTACGGCATCGATATGCCGACTCGCGGCGAGCTGATTGCATATGGACGCACTGACGAAGAAGTCTGCCGCGAAATTGCCGCAGATGCTTTGGTGTATCAGGATATCGATGCATTGCGCCAATCAATCACCGACGTCAACCCGCTGTTACTGAATTTCGAAGCATCCTGCTTTGACGGCAATTACATCACCGGCGATATTTCGCGTGACTACCTCGATCGCATCGAGTTTGCGCGGAATAATTCGAGACCTGACGCTGAGGAAGCGGTGCGTTCGCAATTGAACTTGATTTCGGCGCAGGTTGATTAGTTTTTACATATTGTGAGATTTAGGGCGGCCTCGGCACTATCTTTTTAGCTTCCGGCATGGCGGCAATCGACGCATTGATCAAGACCTTGTTGTTCGAAGATAACCATGTGGTGTCGTCGGTACTTTTATTTGGAAATATCGCGACTATCTGGTCAACCTTTGGCACACAAGGCGGCAAGGTAAGCATGATTGACGCCACTGATGTGGTGTGGGTGAAGGCGACGTTGACGCCTGCGACCCGTATGTTGTTTGTTGAAACCATTGCCAATCCGCGCACCAAGATTGTCGCTCTCAGGCACATCGGCGAGCTATGCCGCGCGTGGTATCCTGTTCGTGGTCGACAATACGATGACCTCACCGTACCTGTTTCAACCGAAGGTGGTTGGCGCCGATCTGGCGCTCAGTTCGCTGATCAAATCGATTGGCGGTCATGGCAATGCGCTGGGCGGGACGTTGACCGATACCTGCGTGTTTGACTGGAGTCGTTTTCCTAATATCTACGATGCTTACAAGCGCAATTCCGAAGCGTAATGAATACTGGCGCACATTAGCGCCAAAAGTCTACGCAATTTCGGCGTGGCGCTCGGGCCCGAGGTTTCTCATCATATTACCGTGGTTCGAAAACCATTGCACTGTGTATGGAACGTAATAGCGCCAGTGCGCTGGCGGTAGCGCGGATGCTGGAGGCCAATGCGCGCGTCATCGCCGTGCATTATCCTGGTCTGGATAAAGGTCAGCATGTCTGAGTCTTCACCGCAACGCTCCGATACCATATGTGTTGCCGTCTGTTTCATCATATTCGACTATGTCTACCGTGGCTGTGGTCGTACCATCAATGATGTTGCTCATTGTATTTTCATGACAGAAAGAGAGAAAACCACAATCTAGCAGCGGGTTACAGCAGAATGTTACCAGCAGCGCAAAGTATAGCTCTGGTTGATAGTAATCAATGCAGGTGGTTGATGCGTTGTTGACAAGAGGCGATGATGCTGGTTGTTGTCGAGTCTCTGTTGGGGTTATACCGATCAGCATCGCCGATCGGTATATTTTTTTGCCGTTCACTCAAGAATGTGAACGCAATTGCACAATCTAGTATGGTTCTGGTTGGGCTTGCGGCCGGCTAATCCGTGCCATACTTTGGTGAATGTGGCCCATAAAAGATGCCGTTAGGTTATTTGGTCGATAGCAATCTCTGGCTTGTTATAACGGCAATGTCGAATCCTTTGTCAGAAAGATTATTCGCAATCTGATTGCTTGCCGCCGAAATTAAAGCACCGATAAGGCCACCGCCGGAATTATGCCCGCCTTCGTTGCTCGAGGCAGAGGCAGTGTGGGATCATAGATCATTGCCGGATTTCAAGTCTAGCAGTTTGGTATTTGCAGTGACTACAACCTCGCTGTTGATGACGTTATAGATAGAGCCATACCTGCTTACGGTCACATATAGTGACCGCATCTGCGCCGAAAATTCTCCTTATTTTTGCTGGTGCAATCGCATGAATATCGCGCTTGCGCTGGACATGCCATTTTGCTTGAGAGTTTCGTCGGACACCGCGACCGGCAAGACATAGTAGCCAGCCTCTCCCAGTAGGTAACTTATTTGCGAAAGCATGCTGTAGGTTGCTTTGATGTAAAGCGATTCGTTCAGCGGTGGTAGACTCAGAATAGTCTTGCGGCGACTTTGTTTGAACGCCGTATAGTCGATTTGTTTGGTGGGAGCGGTACAGCCTGTCGCGATAATGACGGTCGGCGTACACATCAGCAATTTTAGAAACTTTTTCAGTATATCAGCTCTCTTATTTTGTAATTTCTTTAATCAAAAAATCCATATATGATGATGATTTCGGAAACAAGGTTTTTCGGTTTCGAACTCTTTAACAACCTGATCAGCTTTCCTAAGCTGACATATAGCATGCCGAGCCTGAACAAATTCCTGGTGCAGGCCGGGCATGTGGATTGCCATGACATGCACGGATTCCGTTGCTGTCTTGATTTTTTTACGACTCATTAGATCGAATTCACGCTGGTCGCGCGCTGCATTGATGCCGGGCGTGCCATGGCCATGCGGGCAGTGCGGTGGCCGATTACTTGTGCTGATGTGCTCATCATTTCCTCGGCCTTGAACATCAGGTCGTTCCAGACATTGATTGGTCGGCATTGCTTCTGCCGCCGGGGCCATGAATTCACTGCGCTTTCATGGTGACTCCTTGCTCACCTGACGACAGTTGGTATGCATAATTTAATGATGGCGGTCGTGGGGCAGGGGTCTCATATTTGCTTCGAATTTGCTTACGGAACTTGCCGTTGCTTGTTGGTATAAGTGTAAACAATGGCTTGTAATCTTTTAACACCTTTTCAATATAATAATTAAAGCGAGGAAAGAGAAAGTTGACTAATTGCAGCCTGGTATTGAGCTTAAGCTCACAGTTTTTCCAAAGTTTCCTGCATTTTTCAAGACAGC
>JFJP01021658.1_pt1 | contig 20200 bp, 18 predicted proteins | sample 431651 | NCBI WGS metagenome assembly JFJP01 (sample SAMN02602958, study PRJNA72255) | Microbial mat metagenome, whole genome shotgun sequencing project. | biome: fresh water; feature: sink hole; material: water; isolation source: purple microbial (photo- and chemosynthetic) mats found in...
GATTGAAGCGCTCCACATACCAGTCGGATCGGAACCGTTGGTTGGAATTGCCCACGAGAAATGACCGTTCACCGACTCAGCCGCTTTTGCGGTGTAGACCGTGTTCCCCATGGAGTTGTTCACCGTGATTGTCACGGGAAGTTTTTTCGGCGGGAATTTTCGGTTCAAGCGAAGAATCCCCGAAAGGAAAATGGTATCTCCCGGACGGTGAACACCGCGATCTGCATAGAGAAACATCTCAGTTCCATCGCTTTCGCCCGATGCGCCATCCACTTCGAATGTGGACATATTCCATTCACCACCAGCAAGTTTCGTCACTGCAAGACCGGATTTGCTTTCGCCGATAATGTAGTGTCCACGGCGAGTGCTGTCCGCTTTCAAGAACACCACGCCATCTTTGTCGGTAGTTCCTTCGGCTAGTTTGAAATTCTGATAGGTGAATAGGCTGATTTTCATAGCCGGTTCTGGCGAAGCGCTGTTCACATTTACCGCAAAGACTGTGTATCCCGAATCGTGCTCTTTTACAGCAAGTCCCACATCCGAAGCGATCAAGAGTTTCTGCTTTGTTCCATGCTTATAGTAATAGCCGTATTCCACTGGATTTGTATAATAGTTGTCTTCGCTGTAGAACAATTTCCCCGATTCAAAAGAGTCCAGGGAACTCACCGGCTGACCTGTGAGCATCGACTGATTAAAGAAAAGTGTGATCACGTAGGCCGATCCGGGGCGCGTAGTAAAAAGCTTTGACAGATCCAGTTCTGATCGCGTCCAATGATTGCGCATTGTGTCAATTTCAATCGTGTCCACGGCAACAACTTCGCCCACACGTTCCAAATCACTGTAGCCACTGCCGCCATAATAGTACTCTTCGTCATCATATCCATTTGATTTATCGAGATCTTCGAGGCCATTGTTCTGAAGGAAAAATCCGAGATTGTCGCGATATACTTCGGTAACAGTGACATACACCGTTTTCACATTGATCGACTTAATTTGAACTCTTGATTTGTTTTCTGACGAAATAAGCGATCCTGGCGAAAGCCATTCGATCCGCGGTTTTTCGTTATCAAAAATCATCTGATACTGAAGTTCTTCTTTGGTGGTGGTGTTAAACTGCGATGGGAATCCATTCGCAATGGTCACGTTGTACGGAACTCCGCCCTCGAAATCGCCTTCGATAACCAGCTGTTTATTCTGTACTTTCACCGTGTGGCGCACGTCGGGATACACTGTAACAAACCCTGACAGATCTATGTTTTTTCTAATTGGGTCGCTAAATGAAAACGTGTAACGCGCAACGCCCTCATCTCGATCGCTCGATTCCGCATGATAGAGAATGGCAAATCCAGTTGCTTCTGGAACGGTAATCACCTGTTTCCAAACGGTTTTATCTGCAGTGTACTCATTGGAGAGCGACAATACAAACTCCTGTGCCTGTTCACCGCGCACAATCTCTTCAGAATAGATTGTCACATGACGCGGTGTTTTCCCTGCGGTGAACTCTAAGTCGAGATTGCGTTTCCCTTTCATGGCACAGTCAGCCTTGAGTTTTGCCAGATCGACCGCTTCTGCAAACTCAATTTCCGATTTGATCCGCAGAGTGTTTTTCTTCCCCGGAACCGGTTCAAAATCAAAAGAGGAAGCGATAATTTCTTGTGGCGCGGCGGTAAAATCAAAAGTCACCGCATCAGAACAGCGCTGTTTCCCCAGAAGGATATCCCCGCGAAGTGTGGCATCGTACTTTTGCCCTGAAGTAAGCGGCTTTTCCGGCCTGAATTCCACCGACCGCGAACTGACCCACACCGCAGTTCCTTTAATTCCTGGTTTGAACTCAAAGGGATTACTACTCATGGTCGTTCCTGCAAAGGAGTTTTCCACCAAATCTTTGGAAAAAGAAACGGTGATCGTCCCTCGTGTAGAGATTACTTTTGCAGGAAAACCGACAGTAACCTCTTTCAACGAGACCGGATCACCTGATGTCTGCGTCTCTTTTCGACAGGAAAGAGTGATACAGGTAAGGACCGCAAGGAGAATTGTCGTGGCAATCTGTTTCATAATGCCTGCCTATGGTTATTGTTGGAGGAATTAAAGACTCGTCAAAATACACCGCAGTAGCAATGTAACGATATTCGATTTTCATGAATTTCAGGATGTTTTTTGGAAAGTGTGTAGTGTGGTAGAAGAGGCTTTTGCCGGTGTTTATCGATGACGATATCCGGCGGGAACGCGAGTCGGTTAGTTTACCAAGATTTCATTGCCCAGCAGTCCCTCACTGCAGTAGATGTGAGATCGCAGAAGCTCTCTCTTTGCATCTTCGGATAATGTTTCAAGGTAGCGATACCGACTCTTTTCGGTGAGTTGTCTAATATGAAAAATCGGACAGTTGCGAGGACTTCCACCTTCGTGACTGGGGCAATGAATGAGTAGTTCTTCAAGTCGTGCGTGGATTTCTGTCGAAGTCATACCGATTTCCCTTCATCTGAATAGTTCGAACGAATCATACTCGAATTGAACGATGGTATCAAGAGATCGGTGCGCGTTTTTCTCGACGCTTTGTATTCGGCCTGTTCAGTGCCACCACAAAGTTCCAGTTGAACCGGTTGAAGGAAAAATGATACCGATAGTGCGTTGTCTCGAGCCATATTGTCTCCGTTGATTGTCTGTTTAACGTGAATATGCTACAATTGAATAATTGTATTTTGCAACTGTTTTTTTCTAATATGTTCAAAACATTTTCTCAGCATGCCATCTCGTATCTTTACTGCGCTAGCAGATCTCTCTATTGCAGGATATTAGGTAACCACTACACTTTTCCAAGGACACAATTGTTTTCGAATAGGATTGGTATGAAATCGCTGTTTGCTTATGGTTCACTTATGGATCCAGACATTTTCCTCCTCGTCACCGGTGAATGTCATCAATCGACACCGGCATTAATTACTGGATTTGAACGATTTTCGGTAATCGGTGAATCCTATCCTGCGGTCGTTCGAAATGAACAGGGAATCGTAGAAGGGGTGATCTACCGCGATCTGAACGATCGAGTTTTTGAACAACTAGACTCATTTGAAGGCGACGAGTATCATCGGGTGACAATTGCTGTGGGCAGTGGAAACGAGCGCGCAGAACTCTATCTCTATCGCGATAGTTGGAGCGAAAAAATCAGTGCAGAACCGTGGTCCTATGAACAGTTTATTCTCTATGAAAAACCGCGGTTTATTCAACTATGCCACGATTCCTCGTGTCAGAACACACGCAATTCTGAATAAACACACTCTTTGACATTGCTGAAATCCCTATTCAATGGTATCGTACAATCCACTTTTAGATACATTGATCTGACCAAAGAGGTTCCCATGAATCACATAAACAGTATCATTTTAGCCCTTTCTTTCACTTTAGTATCGGCAACCTTGGCCGATCAAATCCACCCAACACCTCAACAATCACCTCTTACCGAATCATTTCTTCTCTGGCAACAAGATAATCAATTGTTGTCCCGATCACAGGGAACAAGAGCTTCCGGCCTAATACCTTCGCCCATAGATAACTTCGAATTACTCATGAAATATCCCGTTGAAAACAGACGCCGTGCCTCACTACCTATTACCTTTGACCTGCGTTCATCGGGATTGGTCACCGCGGTAAAAAACCAGGGAGAAACGGGGAACTGCTGGGCTTTTACGACCATCGCGGCTATCGAAGGTGCGGCGATCCTTGCCGGAATGGGTACGCTTGATCTTTCTGAAAAAAACCTCCGCAATCGAACCGGATTTGACCGAACCGCCACCGTGGGAAATCTGCAGGAAGATGGCGGAAATATCGAAAAAAGTCTCGCCTATCTCACCCGTGGGGACGGTCCAGTGCTCGAAAGCCTCGATCCCTTTGACGACACAGATCCAACGTCGGAACCGTTCAGCGCACACCTTCGCATCGGAGAATCACGCACCTTTACGGGAAAAGAAGCGATCAAACAGGCGATAATCGAACGCGGGCCACTCTATTCAAACATGTATAGTTCAGACAGCTACTATCGCTACGGAACACGCACAACATACTATCTTCCAAATATATACACAACGAATCACGCCGTGACGATCATCGGTTGGGACGATACGATATCCGTGCCAACAGCTCCTGAGAAAGGCGCATGGCTCGTCAAGAACAGCTGGGGTGCAACATGGGGAGATGCGGGATATTTCTGGCTCTCATACTCGGATCAAAGCGCAGTGACTTCGGCGAACTCCTTTGGAAAACTCACACAGCCATCACCTAAAGAGTCAATCTACTACTACGACACGCTGGGAGCCACGGGCACTTTGGGCTACCAGAACTCTCTCGCCGTGGGGGCCGTTTCGTTTACTATGCGCCGCAATGAACTGCTTCGGTCTGTGGGGACCTTTGTGCGGGGAAACAACGCGAACCTCACTATTTCAATATGTAAAACCCGCAAGGTGGACACGTTCTATTCTAATATGTATCTGTTTGAAGATACCATTTCAACGCAATCGGTACAGTTGCAGGAAACGGGCTACTATGCAATTGATCTGCCAGCACCGATACAAACAGCCACAAATGATCCGATTCATGTTATCGTGAAATACTCAATACCCGGATCGATCTACCCTATTCCAACCGAACGCGCCATACTTGGCTACTCCAGTGCTGCTCGGACAAATCCTCTCGAAAGTTTTATCTCCAGTGACGGCTCGGTATTTACCGATATGCACACCAATTTAAAACAATCGGTGGCGATCAAACTGATCACCGAAGAGTACGACCCCACGGGAATTGTCCCCACAGGCAAGAACGATCTCCGCAGCAGGGTAAGTATCAAAGAGAACAGGTTGATTATCAGTGCAACGCAGGGATCGCGGGCGGCGGTTTCACTTTATTCAATGCGCGGGCAGAAAATCTGGGGAAAAGAGAACATTCACTGCGAAGAAACTACACAAATCGACCTGCCAATTGCTGCCGCGGGGATCTACGTGGCGAAAACAATCGTGGAGGGCCAGCAGTTTTCACAGATCCACGTCATTCGCTAGCCAAGTCAGCGAACGAAGCAATCACCGATGCGACAACCTTAGAACTATATCCGTTGGAAGCCCAGTAGTTGGGTTTCCACCCTTCGGCGAATCGATGGAAGTCAGCCCAGGCGAGGCGATAGAGTGGACGCCACGACCGTTCGAGTTCTTCCACATTGACCATTTTCCCTACGCGTTGAACCGCCGCGCGAAGCTCTTCAAAGTAGAGATCGAGCAACTCCTGTTCGCGCCGTTCGCACTCCCATTCGGGAAAGGCACTTCCCATAAAATAGGCGAGATCTTTCACACCCACTCCGCCGCCCACATACTGAAAATCAACGGCAGCACAGGATTTTCCGTCAGGAGTAAAACAGAAATTGTCCAGTTTCGCATCGCCGTGCACAATTGTCTGAAACGACGAACTGTTCAGCGCCGAATCAATCGCGTGAGCAACCTCTGCCAACGATCTATCGCGAAGGTTTCTTAGCTCTTTGCGGCGTGTTCCGAGATGCCAATAAGTTCCGATTGGCCAGAGTGAATCGGGAGATTCTCCCAGAAAGGTGACGTGAAAATGAGCCAGCCAACGGACCACTGCGCGAAACTGATCCTCCGTTATCCATCGCGCTCGATCGGTGAACCCCGATTCGTTCAGATCTTCGAGAATAATAGAGACTTCATCGCCGGATCGCACTGTTCCATACGACTGAGCTGACCGGCACAACCCACTACACCGATGCGACCACGATTCGTACCAGTGTGACTCAACCTGAAACGATCTGACTTTGCGTTCATGACCAACCAAATCACCGTCGGTTCCCGCTGGAAATCGAATCTCTTTTACGACCACCGAGCCAAGCTCTTCCCACGCAACGGGAACGCGCACAATGGAACCATATCCTCCCCAGAGTGACTGGATCAAAGTGCCGCGGTTCAATCTCCGCTGTTCCGTTATCTCGCTGAATAGCTGTTCAAAATCTCTACTCAATCTGCTTCTCAAACTCTCCACAAATAGACTCCTGCCGATTGGACTAAAAATATGAAACGATTCAACGAGGGGAAAAATTGCGATTTGCCGTTTTGCAGTCGCCGTTGCTTCGCGATTCAATAGTTGAGGAAACCGTTCAAGATTCCACCGGGAACAGTTGCAACCGAGGTAATCAGCGCCATTAAAAAAAGTGACTCCGGAATTGATCCGAAGCCACTTGCTATTCAAACATTCAGAACCGATTCGCGATTATTTTTTTGCGCGAACTGCGGTACCTTTTTTAGCGAAATCCATGGTAAGAGTCGCTCCAGCAACAGGCATAAGTCCGAGGATACCAGACTGCTGATCAGCAAAGTTGAAATCGCCGCTTGAAACAAAGAGGTCAAGACCAAATTTGCCACGAGTCATTCCTGCGCCAAGAGTCAAACCGATATCGGTAGGAGTTGCATTCGCTGCAGAATCTGACCAGAAACCAGGGTTTTTAACTTCAGTCGAAGGATTTTTTTCTGTGCCAGTTTCACCATTGTCTTGTACTTCAGAAATACGAGTAAATGCATGGCTATAACCAATGCGGAACGAATGAGTGTCAAACATTCTTGTTTCACCAAACGATTTTTCCGCAGCAGCTTTGAACGTCGCAGCTTTACCAGCATCGATATCATCACTGTTGGTATATGACATTTTTCCAGACTCAAATTTTGCAGAAAGACAGAGAGTCATGTCATTTTCGAAATCTTTTGCAGTTCCAAGAAGAATGCCAATCGTTGTCATTTTAGGATCAACGGGATCCTTTGTTTTTTTGTCCTGAGTTTTTTCAAAATCAAAGTCGATGCCCGCAAGAAGACGGAAATCATCCTGAAGTTTTACTGTTGCGCGAGCGTCAGCAAACATCTGGAAACCTTTGTTGTCCAAAGTAATAGTATCAAGTGTGGAAGTACCAACTTTTGTCTTACTCTGATTTTTGCTCGAAGGAAGGTTTGTTCCGGCAGAAACATCAATGTCGAGTGCTTCAGTCGAAATAATTGCACCCAATTTTGCACCGATCACCATTGTTTTGTTTTTGATTTCGTCCGCATCCGTATTTTCTTTATAAATACTGCCTTCATACGAACCATCGAGACCGATTGTTACTGCATCACCGAGTTTAACACCAAAAAGAAGGTGTGGAACATTTTTACGTGCTGGATTTGCATAGCCGCCAGTTGTTGCACCCGCAGTAGTAAACAAAGATGCGCGATCTTCATTTTCGTTATAGTATCCACCGAGCATCAGATTGTCGCTGATATGCCACGTTGCAATACCTGCAGCAACATATTCATCAGCACCCGCAGCAGGTGCACCAATAATATTGCCTTGAATGATTTTGTACTGAGAAATGTAAGCAGGGTTGCGATACATGTCCGACGCATCAGAAAACACTGGAGATCCAGCAAGTGCATTGACACGGGCATCATTTGCAAAGGAAGTAGCTACAAGAGCAGCGAGCAGGGTAAAACTTTTACGCATGGCGTAATCTCCTTAAAAAGATATTGTTAAAACTTGGAACTATGAAAAATTAATTTATGCACAACGAGATCAGATAGAATTTAAATCACAGGGAACTGGCTCTTTTCTCCACGCCTACTACCACTCAACACATTTCACAAAGCGATGGAACTCTCAAAAGTGATACGCGCAACATTTGTTTTGTAAACTCCTCACAAGGGTGCACTGGTGTTAAAACTGGTACGCTTCAGGAAGATCTAACCGCAGCTCGGCATGGTGAAACGAGTTTGCCCAACTGCATACATTCGTCGTATCGGCACCGCAACGGTAGAAATAGTTCACCAAGCCAAGAGCCAACAGCAACTGCGTTCGATTCACCGAAATGAGTTCGTAAAACCAGTAAAGAATTGGTAGATTGCATTCTTATTGGAAGTTTGGTCGGGCAGAACCTATTTTCTCCCGCTTAAGCAAAAAATGAATGAGGTCACCATGAGTATCAGCTATATCCGTCCCCGCGAAGTTATTCAGAAACGTCCGGCTGATCCTGCACTGGTGCAGCAACTCGCGCAACAACTCTCCGTTTCGGAAACACTGGCTCGGATACTTGTAGGGCGAGGCCTCAGCGACTTCGAACAGTGCAAATCATTTTTCAATCCATCCTTGGATCAACTGCACGATCCATTCCTCTTTGTTCCCATGGAAAAAGCAGTTCGCCGGATCATTCGTGCCATTGATCACGGAGAAAAAATTGTCATTCACGGCGACTACGACGTGGATGGCGTTACCGGAACATCGGTATTGGTGCGCATTTTCAGAAAACTCAACGCCACAATCGATTACTACCTTCCCAATCGGCTTATCGATGGCTACGGCGTAACAAAAGCGGGATTGAAAAAGATCGCCGACACCGGGGCAACTCTCGTGATCACTGTTGACTGCGGAATCACCGCGGTCGAGGAAGCAATCTACGCCAAAGAGTTGGGTATCGATCTGATAATCACTGATCACCACGAACCGCAAGAACACACACCGGATGCGTTTGTCGTGATCGATCCAAAACTCCCCGGCGAAACCTATCCGGACAAAAATCTCGCTGGCGTCGGCGTGGGATTTAAACTCGCTCAAGCTGTCTGCCTTCGGCGCAATGTTCCCGATGAGTACTGGTCCGATGAACTGGATCTCGTTTCGATCGGCACTGCTGCTGACATCGTTCCGCTTGTTGGGGAAAACCGGATCATTGCAGCATACGGCTACAAACAGATTGAGAAAACACGCAACGGCGGGCTGCTTGCTCTCATGCGCGAACAGAATCTCGAAGGGTGTCCGATCGCCACAAACGACGTGGTGTTCAAACTGGCGCCATCGATAAATGCGGCGGGACGATTGGGCGAACCGCGCCGTGGAGCGAAACTCTTTATTTCCGACGATCCCGGCGAATGGCGCACCTTTGCCCGTGAACTGGTTCAGGTCAATGAAGAACGCCGCGCCTACGATGAACTGGTTCAGCGCGAAGCCGTATTGTGGGCGGGAATGAACATCGATTTTGAAAATGAGTACTGCGTTGTCGCCGGTGAAGCTTCGTGGCATCCAGGTGTGATCGGGATCTCTGCGAGCAAAATGGTTGAACAGTATTGCCGCCCCGCCTTCCTCTTTTCTATTGATGAACATGGCGATGCCAAAGGTTCCGGTCGGTCGATCGAAGGGTGTGATCTCGTGGCAGCACTCACCGAGTGTTCTGATATGTTGATTAAATTTGGAGGTCACAAAATGGCCGCCGGTGCATCCCTGAAAGCAGATCGCCTTCCTGAATTTCGCCGCAGATTCAACGATGCAGTAAAAAAACAGCTCACCAAAGAGCAACTCGTTCCGGTGATCAAAGTTGATGGCGAAGTTTCTATTTCGCAACTGACGCCAAAGTTTTTTGAAATTATCAAACGCATGGAACCGTTTGGCCCCAAAAATATGCGCCCTATTTTCTTGGCGTACAATGTTCGAAACAATAAACCACCGCGAACGGTGGGCAAAGGAACAGGCCATTTGAAACTCTCGATTATTTCCGATGGTGTTGTAATTGATGCGATTGCCTTTGGACTTGGCGCGCGTATGCAGGAGATTTCTCAAGCGACCACATTTACCGTGGCGTTCACTCTCAATGAAAATGATTTCATGGGAAAAACTACACTGCAGATGAATATTCGCGGGATTTCGGTGGATTAAACCGAAATCCATCTGTCACGAATTCGCAACCCACTCAACGGCAGCACTAACGGATCCGAATACGGCGTATTCAACCGGAAGGTGCGAAGCCATCGCCATGGCTTCAAAGGTTTCCCCGAGAATCTGCTCGATTTCAGACTGAAAAACCAAAGCAGTACGATACTCCCCAGAAATTCCCGTGTGACGTTTCACGGCAGCGATAATTTTTGCGTAATCAGCCACATTCAGTTGTTCCATGGGACAGTTTGTAAAATCCCAAATAGTTCGATTTGAAGAACGCGATTTAAAATAGGTACCAATATACTCGACAAAATCATTCACCACTGGCGTACCGGTAATTTCCAACACCGAGTAATCGGGACTATCTGTTCGTTGTACCTTAATCATAGCTACTCCTTAGAATTTCAACGCAAACATACTACCACGAATAGTTCCAACATGCAACTCTCATTTTGCAATCCACGGAATTTCTTGTCAGCAGAGATTCGATCGCATGGGCAGAATTTCAAATTCAGGGAAAGGTGGAGTTTGTTTGAAGCGTTGAACCAATAGGCATGGCTATATTGCTATGGTTATTTCTGATTGAATAGTTCCGCAAATGTGTCGCGAACCACTTGAACGACGCGGATAGCATCGCGATATTTCATGTCATCGTCTGTTTCAAGTTGCACATAAACATAGTCATAGAGAAGAAATAAAGAATTGGCAACTTCGTCTTCTGATTCGATTTTGAGCGCCGTTTGTAGCTGGGCTATGATGTTTTGCGCTTTGTCTAGTCGATCTCTCCGCTCCTCAGCCTTGAGAAAGATGGCATCGCGAATCAATACGTAGAGCCGGTCGTGCAACATGACGATCTGCTTAGGACGCGAAGCTGTATCGACCTGCATATGCTGATAATATTTGACGATTTGTGCTCTTTTTGCATTCATAGGGTGAAAATACACCATGGTAGGGCGAGAGATTTTTCGTTTTTAAGAAAAGAGACGATCCATTGTATTTGAGTCGTGTGCGTGCACCGGATGTACACGCACATAATTCAATTTAACCGGCTATTTCAGCGGCCCAAAGTTTCAATGCTACCAGTGAATCTGGATTTTTCGACGGTTCTTTCGCCGATGTTGAGCCTATAACGGTGGCGGTTCCCAGAAGTTCTGTCATGGCAGAGATCGTTTCGCTGGGCGCTCCGGCAAAGGTCGAAAAAAGAGCGACCGAACGACTAGTAAAATCAAATTTTGTAAGGGCAGTTCTCACGGCAGGAGCGATTGTTCCTGCCCACGTCGGGGTGCCAATAATGATCCGATCGTAATTGGCAGGAGTAAAAGCAATTGGTTTGATCGCCGGTTTCTTTTTAAAGCGCGCTCCAAATCCACCGAGGATAATCCGACAGAAAAAGCGTTTGGGCATTGGCTTAATCGTTTCAAGAGCAAACAGATCTGCACCAGTGGTTTCGGCCATCGCTTTCGCCGCCGTTTCAGTATTGCCGGTCAGCGAGTAGTACAGAATAGCAGTTTTCATGGTAACTCCTTTGGTTCGTTTATATTGTCCAGGTAATTTTCCCGATAGTTGTGCCCGTTGCAATGAGTCGATGCCCTTCGGCGATTGTTTCTGCAGAAAGGCGACCTAATGAATGGCGGTCAACAGGACGAATGGTTCCGGATTCTATGAGCTTAGCCAGTTCTGCCAGTATTTCGTGTTGGCGTAGGAGATCTATTGTTGAAAAGAGCGGGCGCGTGAACATAAATTCCCATACGAAGGTGACTGATTTCCGTTTAAACAGATTCATATCCACCGGTTCACGAAAATCAACCAAACAGGCAATTGTACCCTGCGGAGCGACACACTCTGCCATAGTCGCAAGGTAATCCGTTGAATCGGCAGCGTTGAAAATATACCGAACCGCCTCGACACCATTCCCTTGCAGCTGTTGTTTCAACGGTTGACGATGGTCGAGAATCAGATCTGTTCCCAGTTCGCGACACCACGATGCACTCTCTGGTCGTGAAGCCGTGGCAATAACTCGACACTTTGTTTTTGCTTTCAACAATTGAATCGCTAGAGAGCCCACGCCGCCCGCTCCGTTGATAATCAGCACCGTGTCAGTGGATTCGGGAGAAATATGCATCCGGTCGAACAGCGTTTCGTAAGCGGTAAGTGTTACCAATGGAAACGCAGCTGCTTGTTCAAAGGATAACGACCTCGGCATCGGTGCCACAATTCTTGAATCAACAATCTGATACGATGCATTTGAACCATCACGAGAAATCACACCGGCACAATACACAGAATCGCCTTCAGCGCAGGTGCTCACCAGTTCACCAACGGCAATAACTGCGCCAGAACAATCGTATCCTAATACTTTAGAGTCAGTTCCCGCATAGGTCGCCCGGATTTTAGTATCCACCGGATTGATCGAGCCAGCTTTTACTTCGATAACTATGTCAAAGCCGGAAACAGAAGGCATAGCGCACACTTTTTCGAAAAACTCCCCACCTGCCTGATTTATACAAACTTTTTTCATGAACTACCCGCTTACAAAGTTTTTGATTTTAGCAAAAATAGAATTGACCTACCGCAATGAGCTATACCACTTCACAATTTTATTCCACAAAAGTTACCCATATCACGTTTTTTGATCGGCAATTGAGAGTATACTTTTTAAGTTGATCATTTTTTTTATCCTGAGGAGGATTGTATGAAACTGTTTGTCACTCTCTGTGTGGCGCTCTTGGTATCGGCTTGTTCCCGCGACAAAAGTGTTGCAGGATCGCACGAAAGTGTGAATGGATCACTTGTTATCGCGGTAAATTCACCAGAATCACCGCAAAAAAGTCGCGCGACAAAACCGACAAAACTACGCATTCAGATTATCAATCCAACCGGATCGATTATCGTTGACAGTACTATTTCACTGGCGACATTGGTCTCACTAGTGGCATTCGACAAACTCGATCAAGGTGCAAACTACACCGGAACTGTATGGACTATCGATGATTTTGGGGATACGATTCACAAACCTGTCACTAAATCATTCGCGATTACATCAAGTTCACAAACGACTGTTATGTTTGACCTTGTCCCAATCTGTGGAACAATCCAAGCTGTGCTCGTTGACCTTCCAACGACGGTCGATTCGGTACATCTCGCTTTTGCCGCAGATTCGGGATCCTTTTATACGGCAGAAAAACGTTCCACTAAAATATCGTTGGAACTAGACAAAGTTCCCTATGGCGCACACGGAAAGATATCGCTCTATTTAACCGATTCTAATAAAGATACAATAGCTCACTGGGACACGACGTGTACATTTACCAACCAAAATATTAATGGACGTATTTCGTTTCAAAAAAGCGGGTCACTTGCTGTGGAAATTACCATGAGCGATCCGGGATCAACACTTCTGACCGGAAATGGCGATCCCACAAAAACTATTCAGACGGAATCAGGAAAGATTATAGTGACGGAGTTTTGCGCCACTTCAGGAAGTGGTTCTTCTAGCGCAGAGTTCATCGAGCTCTATAATCCATCGACAGAACCCTTTACGACAACGGCACTCTCTTTGACCGCCGGGGACAAAACATTTACCGTTCCCAATGTAACGATCAATCCCAACAGCTATTACGTGATATCCTCGACCAACGGAACCGCGTGGTCACCCAATGCCACCGTAGACATGGATCTCGTTGGAACGTCTGGGTACATTGCAGTAGCTTCAGAAAATACTGTTCATGACTATGTTATCTATTTCAATGAACAAAATGCAGGTTGGACAACAATCAGCTCTTCCGGGAAAAAGTCGTGGGAACTTCACTCGCTAGCCTACAGTGCTGCCAACAATAATTTTGGGGGCAACTGGAAACCAGCGAGCGCGTCATTCAAGGATGGTTCAAATATTACATGGTATGGAACGCCGGGAAAATAACTACAACTGAACATCGCAAATGAATTGAGAATCAACACCATAGGAAAGCAGTCGGAAACGACTGCTTTTTCCATACACATAGAATACCATATTCTGAGGAACTAATTCCCAAAGGGCAAAAAACGCATCCACCGTCGAAGGAGAACTAAAAATAACCCCCACAAAAGAAGAGAGTGGTGGAATAGATTCACGCGAGGGGGATACGGTGTCGTAAAAAACAACAGGATCAATCGTAGTGAGTTGATGTATTGGGTTTTTTGAAAGTTGTGAGCATGGATACAGTACTTTGCGACAAGAAGATTGATCTATTAATGGAAAGAGGTGTTCCGCATCGTACACCGTGGGCATGTAATCCACACCAATACCAAACTCTTGTAGCGCTTCCGCAGTATGAGGTCCCACGGCAAAAATAGTCTGGCCTGCTTTGGGGCGAAATAGGCGAAAGAAATATGTCACAGCACTGCGACTAGTGAACACAATCCCGTCGTATGATTCGAGATCAATGGAGATTGATTGACGAATCTGAGTCGCCACAAGGGGAAAATGAACCAGTTCCTCCGAAAAGCGCAACCGCGAACTGTCAATTCCCGTAAAAAGAAGTCGTGGTTTTTCTGTGGCAAGCCCCGCCGTTTCACCTACGAGAATCAGTGCAGGAGTAGGAATGACCACTAGATGCAGCTGCCCTAGAGAGGTTCTAGCAACCTGCTGATCCGGTTGCGAACAGTTGTGCACGAGTATGACCGGCGTCGTCAGGGAACGCCCCACTTCAATCAGCGACTTTTGTAGTTCTGCCAGTTTTGTCACCGCCATAAAATAGGCAGACGTACCTTCATTTGTAGCCGGAATTGGTTGATCTACTTCATATTGGCCAGAATATGCACAAAAGGTACGCGAAAGTTCTCGCATAGTAATCGGCATAGTAACCGCCGCCGCCGCCGCTTGAAAGGAGCTGATTCCAGGGATCACCGCAACGTCGATCATCCGCTGTGCAAGAAATTCAATCTCTTCACCACCGCGACTGAACAACAATGGATCACCCGCCTTTAATCGAACCACTCGCTCTCCTCTTCGGGCCGCATCAAAGAGTAAGTGGTTGATTTCTTTTTGGCTTAAAGAGTGTTCACCTTTGCGCTTGCCCACGAAAAACAAATTTGCTTTTGTGTCGCCAAGAACTCGATCGCCACATAGTGCATCGTAATAGATCGAATCTGCAGATTCTATAGCTTTTACCGCTTTTACCGTCAACAATTCCGGATCGCCTGGCCCTGCTCCAACGAGTGTTACCGTTCCCCATGATCTCCGAACATCTTTATTTTTGAAGAGTTCTGAAAGATCCTGTCGTTCTAATCGAGCAACAACTGCTAGATTTCCCTGAAGAGGATGGGTTTCAAACGGAAGTTGTTCTGCCGGCAGGTCAATTGCCAATCGTGTCAAGGCGCATGACGCCACGATAATAGCCTCACATTCGTTGCGATAGAGATAATCGATACGCTGCCCAATTGCTCCTCGAATCGAAATGATCGTCAAATCCGGCCGCACCGCAAGAAGTTGCTCTTTGCGCGAAGGCGAACTTGTTCCTACTCGCGCTCCCCAGGGAAGATCGGCGAGCGATACGCCATTTAACGTTACTAAAGAATCACTTTGATCAAATGCATGGAGGAGGCTGATCACGCGCAATCCCCGCGCGAGCGGCCAAGGCAAATCTTTGGCCGAGTGAATAGCAATATCAGCATCCCCATCGAGCACAGCTCGATCCAGTTCTCGGGTAAAAAAATCCATGGGAATTGTATCGGTGAGTAAAGATTTATCTAACTCCCTATCGCCTAAACTTTTCGTATATGAAACGGAGTAATCAACAGCAGGAAATTCTCGAAAAAACTCTTCGACTTGACATTTCGCTAAGGGGCTTTCCCGACTTATTACCTTAATCATTGTTCCCCCTGTTGATATGTATCAATAAACATTTTAACTTCTTCGTTTACAATCTGTTCAGCCAAAACTTGCTCTTCACTTCGCCGCTTGAGACTCGCCGCAACAATCGATTCAAGATCTGTGACATTGTACAATGCAGTCCGATCACCAAGCCTTGGATCAATATCCCGTGGAACCGCCAGGTCAATTAACACGGGAACCGGCAGATCCTCAAACCACGACTCTTCAATGAGAATTTCCGGAGAACTCGTAGCAGAAACTATTGCATCATAGTGAGATACTTCATTCTTAAGCGATCCGAATGCGATCTGCCCCGCCCCGGTTTGATCAGCAAGCAAACGAGCCTTTTCTGCGGTGCGATTACAGAGAGTGATATTGTAATGATTTTCTCCATGACCGAGAAACCTGACAATTCGTTCAGTCAACTCGTTGACTCCCACGATCAATACTTCGGCATTACGCGCCGGTTTGAAATGTTTTTTCAGCGCAATCACTGCCGCATGTGAATGAGAAACAGCACCTTCTGAAATCCCCGTCTCCGTGCGAACTCGTTTCCCGCACCGCAATGCACCTTGGAAAAGGCGATGTAATCCCGCAGAAATGTGATTCTGCTCTATCGCTTCACCATAGGCCCGTTTTACCTGACCCTGAATATGAGATTCGCCGATCATGGCTGATTCCAAGCCAGAAACCACACGAAACAGGTGACGAACCAGTGATTCTTCAGTCAGGCCATCGCCGCGATAGAGTTCCACGCGATTACACGTCTGAAGGTATACATGTGACCCAACCCGAAACTGTTCGATTTCAGGGATATACAACTCCCGTTCTTCGATTGTCAATCGGTGATCTTTCCCGATGAATTCAATCATGAAGAAACTCCTGCAGCCGTTTTTTCAAGGTAAGGACACCTTCGAGATCCTTACCTTCAGAACTTATCGCGATAGACAAATGATCGTAATCCACAATCGCAGGAATGTGAAAGTCGCAATCCGTGCGATCACTCGCGTTATTCACCCATATCCCTCGATTTCGAGCGTCCGCAGCAATTGAACGATTTAGCCCATCATTGCTGGTTGCTGCCACGACAAAGCTGACGTCATCAAGGTAATTTTCATGGTAACATCCGATGTGAACTTCTTTCGCAATCAATGAAAAATCATCGAGTAGTGACAGTGAAACCACTCGAATTCTAGCTCCTGCTTTCTCGAAAAAACGAGCGCGACGAAGGCCGACAGAACCGCCACCAACAATCAAAACAACCCGATTTTCCACCTGAATCGACAGTGAACAAAACATCAAATCCATCTTTCCCGATTTATTTGGTCAACTTATACAAGAATATACAAAATGCAGTTCATTTCAGCAACCACCAGCGAAGTGCTAAATGCCGATTCTCAATTATATATGCTCCTCGGCAAGAATGTATTTTTCGCAAGATTTATAAGGAGTAACAATGACAGATCTTATCATGGAACTGGGCGTTATCTACGGCGGTTCAGCAATACTCGCAACAATTTTCCTTTTTCTCAAACAACCTGTGGTACTTGCCTATATCTTTGCAGGACTTCTCTTTGGGCCATCAGCACTCGGTTTAATCAAAGATCCACATAACATCGAAAAATTTGCCCACTTCGGCATTATTCTCCTTATGTTTCTCATCGGTATAAACCTTGATATCAAGGAGTTGATTCGCCTTCTGCGCAAGACAGCCCTTTTGACTCTTGGTACATCGGCACTTTTTGCTACAGCCACAGTCGGAATTCTCGTCGCTTTTGGCTTTCCACCGATTGAAGCGCTGATCGCCGGGGCTGGCCTCATGTTTTCCAGTACAGTAGTGGCACTGAAACTGATCCCCACCACCGATCTTCACAACAAACGACTCGGCGAACTCATGGTAAGCATCCTTCTTTTTCAAGATATTATGGCGATTTTTGTCATCCTTTTACTCGCCGGTGGCGGACAATCGATGGCGACCGTTGTTCCCCTGCTGATTCTCAAGACAGTTCTGCTTTTCTTGGCATGTTACTTTACGGTGAAACATCTCGTTTTCAAGCTGTTCCGAAAATTTGATGTGATTCAAGAGTACATATTCATCTTCACTATTGGATGGTGTCTTTTTCTCGCGCAAATAGCAGCAATGATTGGCCTTTCCAACGAAATTGGCGCATTTATCGCAGGAATATCCATGGCGGTTTCGCCAATCGCCATGATTATCGCCGAAAAGCTCAAACCGCTGCGCGAATTTTTCCTCATTCTCTTCTTCTTCTCTATCGGCGCGCAATTCCACCCCGATTCACTGATGGAGATCGTCATCCCCGGCACCGTACTCGCTGTGGCCTTGGTGATTTTAAAACCACTTGCATTCAGCTGGGGATTTCGCCGGTTCAATGAAAAACCGGAAACTGCCATGGAAATGGGGGTTCGACTCGGTCAGGGAAGTGAATTCACCCTTCTCGTAGGAGCATCGGCAATGATGGATGAAATTATTTCGAAAAAGACATTTATGTTGATGGAGTACACTGTAATATTGACCTTTATGCTTTCAACCTATTGGGTTATGAGAAAGTACGCCACCCCAATTTCCACTGACGCGAAACATCGTCGAGACTAAACAAGAACAAAGAACCTTTACTCAATTGAGGGAATCATGAAAATCCTTGTTATCGGCGGAGCCGGCTATATCGGCAGCCACGTGACCCGCGAACTTCTCGACAACGGCTACGAAGCTGTTGTGTTCGACAATCTCTCTTCCGGAAAACGGGAAAATCTTTTCCCTGAAGCGACCTTTGTCGAAGGGGATATTCTCGACTACGACAAACTGCTCGCCACGATGAAAAATGGCATCGACGGCCTGATCCATCTCGCGGCGTTCAAGGCAGCGGGTGAATCAATGGAACGTCCTGAAAAATACTCGGTTAACAACATCACCGGCGCTATCAACATACTCAATGCCGCGTCTGAAGCTGGTGTGAAACGGTTTGTATTTTCATCTACTGCGGCGGTGTACGGCGAACCAACCTACCTTCCCATTGACGAAAACCACCCTACCAATCCAGAAAACTACTACGGTTTTTCCAAGCTCGAAGTGGAACGTATTCTCGGATGGTACGACAAGCTCAAAGGGATCAAAAGCGCAATCCTTCGCTATTTCAATGCCGCAGGATACGATCCCAAAGGTCGTATTTCCGGCCTTGAAATGAGTCCTCAGAACCTGCTTCCAGTGGTGATGGAAACCGCTGCGGGTATGCGTTCGGAAATGAAAATATTCGGCGACGACTACGAAACGCGCGATGGCACCGGTATTCGCGACTACATTCACGTGAGTGACCTCGCTTCAGCTCACGTAAAAGCTCTTCAGAAACTGGAACGGGACGACAAAAGTTTCACCGTAAACCTCGGTTCTGAAAATGGTGTATCTGTGAAAGAGATGGTTGACACCGCTCGCCGAATCACCGGAAGAGAGATTAACGCGATCATCGTTGATCGCCGTCCTGGAGACCCTTCGACCGTGCTTGCCACCGCAAAAACAGCGGAAAAAGTACTCGGCTGGAAAGCAACGCGTTCCGACGTGGAGACTCTGATCAGTTCAACCTGGCAAGCGTATCAGAAAAACATGAAATAGTCATGTACCGATACGACTGATTTTCCACTGCCGGAGCTGTTGCTTCGGCAGTTTTACCATAACAATTCTTACAAAAGGTTCATCTATGCGTGTGATAGCAATTCTCTCTATCCTCGTCGCTACTCTTGCTGCCCAGACCGGCAAAACTGCCGCGGAACAGGGAATCTCCTACGAACAGTTTCAGGCTATGCACAAGACAGAGAAACGCTCAGTTGAACGGTTCAAGGAAGCGATCAAGCCGATTGAGAAAGAGTTGATAGATTTTTGGAATGGAATTCCGGAAGAGAATCGGCCGGATACGATACAGATAATTGTTAATATAAATGGTATAGCTTCCGTTTACGGGTACACAGAGAAAAATATTACAAGCGATTCTACACGACTATCAAAAATGGTCACAAATATGAGCAATTTAGACTCAATACTCAAAAAATGTAGCCTACCATTTATATCAAAAAGCGTCTCATTTTCATGTTATGCTCTGAATTTCAATAAAACAGGAACAATTACCTACCCATCGTCAGAATTCTATTTTCAACCGCGTACTCGTCAAAACATTGCAAAAACGGTTTTGAAGAATTCGAGAGAGTTGAAGATGAAGTACATTGATTTCATTTCGACAAATAAACATCTACGAGGAAAAATTACTACCAAATTTGCAATTGATGAGTTTGGTAAAGTACTATTTGTAAAACTTCTTGCTAACGATATGGAAGAAAGAGATAATGCAGATCTTAATGCTATAGAATCATTTGAAAAGGTTCTTGTATCAACAATTGCCGCATGGGAATTTGGAAAAATTATGGCACCTGGTGATGTGACGGAAGTTGTTTATCCTTTTATTTTCGCACCATTTTAAAACAATTTCGCCCCTTACATTCCTGTTCCAGGTTACTAGAGTGCAGTCGTTTGCATATTCCTAATAATCCTAAAATCCGCAGTTGCATCTTGAATTTCATTCTAACACTATATCATCTTTAGAACTACACCAAATACTCCTTTCACCCAATAGG
>JFJP01005526.1_pt1 | contig 20198 bp, 22 predicted proteins | sample 431651 | NCBI WGS metagenome assembly JFJP01 (sample SAMN02602958, study PRJNA72255) | Microbial mat metagenome, whole genome shotgun sequencing project. | biome: fresh water; feature: sink hole; material: water; isolation source: purple microbial (photo- and chemosynthetic) mats found in...
GGTGACATCGCCACATTGCCGTTCGCCGTCGGTACAGGATCATTGCCCACTGTACCAACACCCAACACGCCCAACACGCACTGCGGCCAGGCACGTGCCGAATCCATATTGCATAAACCATGACGAGAAGAGCCCGAAGTACGATCTTTAGCCGTTCAATCCAGCGCTCGCTCAGGGCGCTGACGCGCAGCGCCGTTCGGGTGGGCACAAAGGCGGTGGTGCAGGCATTGCGGCCCGGTAAACCAGCATCAAGCAAATCAGTCGCACGCAAACCTGCTGGCGCCAAGATTGCCTCGCACGGTGCAAAGCTTGCCACCGCGGTTCAATTGCGGTCCGCCTTCACGGCGGGCATGGCCGGGGCGCAGCGCTACCGGCTTTTTGTGCCACCGGGCGCGCGACGCAGCGCGCACCTGCCACTGCTGGTGATGTTGCACGGTTGCGCCCAACGTGCCGACGCTTTTGCCGCCAGCACGCGCATGAACCAGATCGCCGCCAAAGAAGGTTTTGTGGTCTTGTACCCGGAACAAAACCACTTGGCTAACCTGCAAGGCTGCTGGAACTGGTACCAGACGCGCTCAGGTCAAGCGCAGGCTGAAGCTGAGGCGATTCTTGCCACCATCCATCAGGTGTGTCAGTTGCAAACCATTGATCCGGCGCGCATTGCATTGGCGGGCTTGTCGGCAGGTGCCAGCATGGCGGCGCTGCTGGCAGTTCGGCACCCAAAAAGTTTTCGCGCCGTGGCCATGCATTCAGGCATCGCGCCGGGCATTGCCCACTCTTCGGCCGGTGCCCTCACCGCGATGCGCGGGCATGGCGTGGCAGCACCACTATCACCCCTGGCTGCTGGCATGCATTTGCCCGCGTTGCTGGTCATACAGGGCAGCGCTGACCATCTTGTGGCACCCAGAAATGGCGCTGTCGTTGCGCAACTGTGGGCGGCGCGTGAGGGTGCAAGACCAGGCCGACAGCGCAGCGTACAACGTGGCGCTCGCTTGCCCGCAACACTCATGGACTACAAGGTCAGAGACCGGCTTGTGGTGACCCTCTGTGACATTCAGGGGTTGGGCCATGCCTGGAGTGGCGGTGCTGCCAGCCAGAGTTACAGCGACCCAAAGGGGCCCGACGCATCACGCATGATCTGGGCCTTTGTGGTCAAGCAATTTGCAAAGGTACACCGAGCAGCCGAGGGTCTTTCGACTTAATCATCCGGAGCAGCAAACGAAGGCTAGTCTTCGATCTGAACAATGCGCACGATTTCCCTGGCAATGTCTTCGGGAGACAGTACAAAGTCAATGCAACCAGTGTCGATGGCACTCCCGGGCGTGTCGGACTGACTGGCGGTGTCAAGCTTTTGCGCAATAGTGATGCCACCCACCTCCTTGATGCCGCACAGCGCCGCCGCACCGTCGCCGTCATAGCCCGACACAATCACGGCAATCAACTGACCATCCCAATTCTCAGTAAGCGACTTTGAAAATCCCGTGATCACATCCGGCCAGCCACGTGGCTTGGAGATGGGCTTTTTGTACAGCCGCCCCTTGCCAATTGACGAATTCGAAGCATTTGCTGTGCATGCCGGCTGTGTATGCAAGCGCACCGACAAGACGCATGGCCTTGGCTATTCTGAACTGGAGTCTGAATCAGGCTCGTGATTGCATTTATCAACTTCACCCAAAAGGAAACCTCATGAACAAAGACCAAGTCAAAGGCCAGGCAAAAAATATCGCTGGCAAAGTACAGGAAGCCACCGGCAAGCTGGTTGACAGCAAAACGCAGGAAGTCAAAGGCATCAACCTGCAGGTGGAAGGTAAGGTCCAAAAGGGATATGGCGATGCCAAGGAGCTTGTTAAAGATGCCCGCCATGCAGCGAAGGATGCTGTGAAGTCGCATTCTTGAAACCAGCCCAATTTCTCACGCAGCTCTCAAAGGATATTTCCATGAACTATGTAGAACAAGACAGTTACGGCATGTACGCGGTGTCTGACAGCGACGGCCCCGGCCCCCGACTCATGGGGGCAGACACCCTGATGGGAAACGACGTGTACAACCGCCAGGATGAAGATCTGGGCGACATCAAAGAGATCATGCTCGATGTGCGCGCTGGCCGCATCAGTTATGCCGTGTTGTCGTATGGCGGAGTGCTCGGCATCGGCGAAAAATTGTTTGCTGTGCCCTGGGAAGCGCTGACCCTTGACACCGACAACAAACGCTTCACCCTGGATGTGTCCAAAGATCGGCTGGAAAATGCGCCCGGTTTTGACAAGGAAAGCTGGCCCAACATGTCAGACCAAACCTGGGCCAAGGATATTCACAGCTACTACGGCACCACATTGCCGGAAGTCGTGATCGTTTGACTATCTTTCAAAAGCGCAGCGACAGCGTTGGACACGTGGCTCCCCGTCGCTGCGTTGGGGCCAGGCTGTGACTGGGCTTGAAAAGATCGCTAGCTAGGTTCAGAGCAACTGCAAGAACCCCAGTACCTCGTCGATATGCTGGTCGTAGTCGCTCAGCGCGTGGTCGCTGGCGGCCAGCAGCTTGATGGCGGCACCGCTGAAATGCGCCTGCATCTCCTGCCAGTCCAGCACTTCGTCCCCTTGGGCAATCACCGCAAAATAGCGCTCGGGCTGGCTGATGCGTGGCAGTTCCATGGCGCGCAACTCGTCAATGTAGTGTGGCTGCAGCACAAACTGCGTGCTGGGCGCGTGCCACAAGGTTTGTTCGCCCACATGCGGGGCCAGGTCGCGCGCCGGGCGCACCGCAGGGTTCAGCAGCACTGCCTTGCAGCCCAGACGCTCGGCCAGCCAGGTGGCATAAAAGCCACCCAGCGACGAGCCGATGAGGGCGGTTGTGGCGCGTGGCCAGCCGTCAATGGCCTGCAGCACGTCATGCATGGCCTGCCGGGGCGATGCGGCCAGCATCGGGCACAGCCAGCACACCGACGGGTGACGTTCGGCCACGGCAGCAGCCGTCATGCGGGCCTTGTTCGAAGCCGGTGATGACAAAAAACCGTGCAGGTAGAGCAAATGCGTGGTGTTCATGGTTGAAATTTATAAGAAATAGGCCTCTAGCCCTTTCTGGGTATGCGCTAGCAGCTATTTAATCAATAGTAAATCAAGCACCGCCAGTGCGAACGGCAAGCTGGCCAGGCCGAGCACGGTCGAGACCGTCACCAGTGCTGCCACATAGGCACCGTCGTAACCCATGCGCGCGGCCAGCACGTAGCAGCTTGACGCGGTGGGCAGCGCCGAAAACGCCAGCAGCATCGTGGTTTGCACCGGGTCCAAATCAAACCCGCGGGCCAGCAGCCAGGCCAGCAGCGGCATCGCAAAATGCCGGATGCCCAGCAGCGCCGTGCCCAGCAGTTTGGCGTGCCGCAACGAGCCCAGCTGCATGCCCGCGCCGGCGGCCATCAAGCCCAGCGCCAGCGAGGCGGCACCGATGCGCGTGACGGTGGGCTCCAGCCACTGCGGAATCGACAATCCCGCCAGATTGGCCAGCAGGCCACTTGCCGTGCCAATGATCAACGGGTTGCGGGCCAGCTCGCGCCAAAAACCGTGTCCGCCGTGCCGCGCCATGGGCCAGACGGCACCGATGTTCATCAGCGGCACGCTGATACCGATCAGCAGCGCGATCACCGCCAAACCCGGCGGGCCTGCCAGCCGCTCGGCCAGCGCCAGGCCAATGAAGGAGTTGAAGCGAAACGCCACCTGCGCGCTGGCGGCGTGCTGGCGCGCAGCAATGTGCCGGCCAAAGCCGGGCCAATACGGCACCGAATAGGCCAGCGCGATGCCGCCCAGCCCCAGCGCCCAGCCGGCGGCCACCAGATTGCCCGCCGCGCCGATGTCGAGCGGGCTTTTGATGATGGAGTGAAACAGCAGCACCGGAAAGAACAAAAAATACACCAGCGACTCCACCTGCTGCCACAGCGCCCGGTTCAGCGGTGTGAAGCGGCATACCAGGTAGCCAATCAGAATCAGCGAAAAATCAGGAAACAGCAGTTGAAAGAAGTTCACCGGGCAAGAATAGCAGGGCGCAGCGGCGGTGCTGGCCGATTACCATTGCTTTTTGACACCTGCCTTCGCCCACCATGCACCACTTGCCCCCGGCGGCTTCCAAACCGCCGCCTGATCCGCTGATTGACACGTTTGTTGATGCCTTGTGGCTGGAAGAAGGCCTGTCGAAAAACACGCTGGAGGCGTATCGGCGCGATCTGACGCTGTTTGCCCACTGGCAGGTGGCGCAGGGCCGCAGCCTGATGGGTGCCGACAGCGCCGACATCAGCGGCTATTTTGCCGCCCGCCACGCGCAAACCAAGGCCACCACGGCCAACCGCCGCCTGACCGTGCTGAAGCGTTTTTTTCGCTGGGCGCTGCGCGAGCGCCTGCTGGCGCAAGACCCAACACTCAAGCTGCTGGCCGCCAAACAGCCGCTGCGCATGCCCAAGAGCCTGACCGAGTTTCAGGTCGAGGCCTTGCTGGCGGCCCCCGATGTCAGCAGCGCCCTGGGCGTGCGCGACCGCTGCATGCTCGAACTGATGTACGCCAGCGGCCTGCGCGTTAGTGAGCTGGTCAGCCTCAAGGTATTCAACATCAGCCTCAGCGACAACGTGTTGCGGGTGTTTGGCAAGGGCAACAAGGAGCGGCTGGTGCCGTTTGGCGAAGTGGCCAGCTTGTGGTTGAGCAACTACCTGGCGCAGCCGCGCGCCGAGCTGTTGGCCGGGCATCAGACCGAAGACCTGTTTGTCACCATCAAAGGCAGCACCCCTGGCACCGCGATGAGCCGGATGATGTTCTGGCTGCTGGTGAAAAAATACGCGCTGGCCGCCGGCATCACGCAGCCCATGTCGCCGCACACGCTGCGCCACGCATTTGCCACGCATCTGCTCAACCACGGGGCCGATCTGCGCGCGGTGCAGTTGCTGCTGGGGCATGTGGACATTTCCACCACCACCATCTATACCCATGTGGCGCGTGAGCGGCTCAAGGTGCTGCACGCGCAGCACCACCCGCGCGGCTGATGCGGCGGGCCGATGGCAGGGTTTGATCTGCCACTCAAAGTGCTGAAAGGCAATATTTTTTTGGCTTGGAAAATATGTCAAAATTTTGCTTACAATAAGAATAATTCTCATTTGGAAGCTTTTTTTGTATGGCATCAACAAACTCCAGCCCTGGCGCTGAACTGCAGTCGATCCGGCTGGATCAGCTGCCTTGTCACACCCGCGCCATGGTGCTTGGCATGAATCAGTGCGACGATGACGAAGACCGCAGTGTGGCGTTGCGCTTGCTGGAAATCGGCTTTTTGCCCGGCGAATGCGTCCGGGTGATCGCGCATGGCTCGCCTGGCCATGACCCGCTGGCGGTGCGGGTTGGACATTCCACTTTTGCGCTGCGTCGGCATGAGGCCGCGCTGGTGCAGGTCCGCCTGAGCTGCCCCACCGGAGCGGACCATGCACGCTGAACACGCCCTGAGCGCCTTGCGCATCGTGCTGCTGGGCAACCCCAATTGCGGCAAGACGGCGCTGTTCAATCTGCTGACCGGCAGCCACCAAAAGGTGGCCAATTACGCCGGTGTCACGGTGGAGCGCAAGCAGGGCCAGCTGGTGACCGCATCTGGCCGCAGCGTGGCGGTGCTGGATCTGCCGGGTGCCTACAGCCTGAACGCCATGAGTGCCGATGAGCAAATCACCCGCGACGTGATCACCGGCCACCAAACCGGCGAATCCCGGCCCGATGTGGTGGTGTGTGTGGTGGATGCCACCAACCTGCGGCTGAACCTGCGCCTGGTGCTGGAGGCCAAGGTGCTGAACCTGCCGATGGTGCTGGCGCTCAACATGGTTGATTCAGCGCGGCGCGAAGGCATTGAAGTCGATCGGGAGCTGCTGTCACGTGAACTGGGCATGCCGGTGATCGAGACGGTGGGCATTCGCCATGACGGTGGGCATGAGTTGCTGGGCTACCTGGACCAGGTGGTGCCGGTGCAGCCGGTCAAATCGACGCAGGCCTGGCACGGCTCGTCGGTTGACGAGGTGATGGCCACCCAGCAGGAGGTGCGCCGCATTGTTGGGCTGGCGGTGCGCGAGCCGCCTGACAGCCTGCATGCCGACGATGCCATTGATGCCGTGGCACTGCACCCGCTGTGGGGCATGTTGTTGCTGGCGTTGACCTTGTTTTTGATGTTTCAGGCGGTATTTAGCTGGGCCGTGTGGCCGATGGACGGCATTACGGCGCTGATTGACTGGCTTTCGTCACAAATCACCCACCACATGGCCGATGGACCGCTGCGCAGCCTGCTGGTGGATGGCGTGCTGGCCGGTGCCGGGGGTGTGCTGGTGTTTTTGCCGCAAATTTTGATCCTGTTCTTTTTCATTTTGCTGCTGGAAGATTCGGGCTACCTACCGCGCGCGGCGTTTTTGCTGGACCGGGTGATGGGCAGCGTGGGCCTGTCGGGTCGCTCTTTCATTCCGCTGTTGTCGAGTTTTGCCTGTGCCGTGCCGGGCATCATGGCCACTCGCACCATTACCCACTGGCGCGACCGCATCGTGACCATCATGATTGCGCCTTTGATGACGTGTAGCGCCCGCCTGCCGGTGTATGCGCTGCTGATTGGGGCCTTTATTCCGCAGCGCAGCGTGCTGGGCGTGTTCAACCTGCAGGGGCTGGTGATGTTTGCGCTGTATCTGGCGGGCATTGTGTCGGCCATGGCGGTGGCCGCCGCGTTGGCCTTTTGGCGCACCCAGGGTCGCCAGACACCACTGGTGATGGAGTTGCCTTCGTACCGCTGGCCGAGCCTGCGCAGTCTGGCGCACGGTCTGTATGAGCGCGCCAGCATTTTCATCCGCCAGGTGGGCGGCATTATTTTGGCGCTGACGATTTTGCTGTGGTTTTTGTCGAGCTACCCAGCCCCGCCTGAAGGCGCGCTGGGCCCAGCCATTCAGTACAGCCTGGCGGGCCGGCTCGGGCACTGGCTGGAGTGGTTTGTGGCACCCATCGGGTTCAACTGGCAGATTGCCATTGCGCTGGTGCCGGGCATGGCGGCACGCGAGGTGGCTGTGGGGGCCCTGGGCACGGTGTATGCACTGTCAGCCGTCGGCGATGACGTGGCGCAACAGCTGTCACCCATGCTCAGCCACAGCTGGTCCTTGGCCACCGCCTTGTCCTTGCTGGTCTGGTATGTGTTTGCGCCCATGTGCCTGGCGACTTTGAGCGCAGTGCGGCGTGAAACCAACGGCTGGCGCTACCCGCTGCTGACGGCGGGCTACCTGTTTGCGCTGGCCTACCTGGCGAGTTTTGTGACTTACCGATTGACGCTGTCTTTCACAGGAGGCTGATATGGGCAATGCATGGCAAAGCTGGCTGGTGCTGGCGCTGGTGGTGCTGGCAGCGGCTTACAGTATTTGGTACTGGCTGCCAGCGAGCCTGAGAAAGTCACTGGGCGCGGTGCACCAGGCGCTGGGCAAGCGTCCAACGTGCAGTTCGTGCAGCAGCTGTGGCAAATGCGCGACCCCGGCAGCGCCACGCCAAGCCGGCCAGCCGGACTTGCCAGCGGGCACGCAGCCGATCACGTTTCATCGCCAGCGTTGAAGGTGTCTGGCTCGGGTGGATTGCCTCAGCGGTTGCTGCGAATGGGCGAGTCTTTGCTGATACCCCACTGCGGTCCAGAGTCGCCCGAGGGCGGCGCGTAGGTACTGAATTTGGCTGAGTAGTAGAGTCCCAGGCCAACCAGCACGATGAAAACGATGGTCCAGATGACTATCTTGACAACTGTCACCCAGAACTTGGGCTCTTTCTCTTTTTCCATCCCCATTCTCCGGTGATGTTTAGCCCTGGCGACCGAGCAGCAGGTATTCCATCAGGGCTTTTTGCACGTGCATGCGATTTTCGGCCTCATCCCACACCACACTTTGCGCTCCGTCGATCACATCGGCATCCACCTCTTCACCCCGGTGCGCGGGCAGGCAATGCATGAACAGGGCCTGCGGCCGTGCTGCAGCCATCATGGCGTGGCTGACGCGCCACGCGGCAAACGCCTGCTTGCGTACCTCGTTTTCAGCTTCATAACCCATGCTGGTCCAGACATCGGTGGTGACCAGATCGGCACCCTGGCAGGCGGCCATTGGATCACTATATGTTTGATAGCTTTCAGCGCTTATCCCATGAGGGCCAGAGGCTGTTTTTTCGTTTATTTCATAACCGCTGGGGGTGCTGACGTTGACCTTGAAACCCAGCAATGTGGCGGCTTGCAACCAGGTGTTGGCCATGTTGTTGCCATCGCCAACCCAGGCCACCGTTTTGCCTTCAATCGGGCCACGGTGTTCAATGAAGGTGAAGATGTCGGCCAAAATCTGGCACGGGTGGAATTCGTTGGTCAGGCCGTTGATCACCGGCACGCGCGAGTACTCGGCAAAGCGCTCCAGTTTGGTTTGCTCGTAGGTGCGGATCATCACCAGGTCGGCCATGCGGCTGATGACGCGGGCGCTGTCTTCGATCGGCTCGGCGCGGCCCATCTGGCTGTCGCCGGTGGTCAGATTCACCACATTGCCACCCAACTGGTACATGCCGGCTTCAAAACTCACGCGGGTGCGGGTTGAGGCTTTCTCGAAAATCATCGCCAACGTGCGGTCCACCAGCGGCTGATGCCGGGTGAAGGTTTTGAATTTCGCCTTGATGAACGCGGCACGCGCCAGGATGTAGCGGGTCTCGTCGGCACTCAGGTCGCAAAATTGCAGGTAATGCCGCACCGGCGGTGCGCCTTTGGGGATGGTGCTGGGAATGCCGGTCTCTGCGGGGTTCATGCGGTTTCCTTCAACAATGTAGCAATCAGCGGGCACAAAATCGCGACGATCTGGTCGGCCTCGGCCAGATTCAGAATCAGCGGCGGCACCAGGCGCACCACGCTGTCGGCGGTGACGCTGATCAGCAGTCCGTGGTCAGCGGCCCGCTGCACCAGCGCACCACAGGGTTTGGCCAGGTCAATGCCTAACATCAGGCCCTGGCCACGAATTTCTTTCACGCTGCCTGCGGCCAACTCAGCCGCCAGCGCGCCATGCAAACCGGCTTTCAAATACGCGCCCACGGCCGCTGCGTTGTCCAGCAGGTGGTCTTCTTCCATGATGCGGATGGTTTCCACGCCGGCACGCATGGCCAGCGGGTTGCCGCCAAAGGTGGTGCCGTGGTTGCCGGGTTTGAAAATTTGGGCAGCTTTGGGGCCTGCCACCACCGCGCCCACCGGCACGCCCGAGCCCAGGCCCTTGGCCAGCGGCATCACGTCTGGTGTGATGCCGGCCCACTGGTGCGCAAACCATTTGCCGGTGCGGCCCATGCCACACTGCACTTCGTCGATCATCATCAGCCAGTCGCGCTCGTCACACAGCGTGCGCAGTTCGCGCAAATAGTCGAGGTGCATCGGGTGGATGCCGCCCTCGCCCTGAATGGCTTCAAAAAATACCGCCACCACGTTGGGGTTGTTGGCAGTGGCGGCCTTGACGCTGGCGATGTCATTGATCGGCACGCGGATGAATCCCTCCACCAGCGGCTCAAAACCAGCCTGGATTTTGGGGTTGGCGGTGGCGCTCAGGGTGGCAATGCTGCGGCCATGAAAGGCTTTCTCAAACACCACAATCTCGGGCCGGTCGATGCCCTTGTCGTGGCCAAACTTGCGTGCCAGCTTCAGCGCGGCCTCGTTCGCCTCCAGCCCGGTGGAGCAGAAAAACACATTGGTCATGCCAGACAGCTCAACCAGCTTCCTGGCCAGCACCTCCTGGTTGGGCACATGGTAATAGTTGCAGCTGTGAATGATTTTGCTGACCTGGTCTTGCAGCGCAGGCACCAGTTTGGGGTGGTTGTGCCCCAGCGTGTTCACCGCAATGCCACCCAGGGCATCCAGATACTGCCGGCCATTGACATCCCAGACGTGGCAGCCCTGACCGTGCGACAGCGCGATCGGCAGTCGCCCGTAAGTGTTCATGACGTGTGGGGACTGGGCTTCAATAAAGGGGCTCGCAGGGGACATGGGGGGTTCTCCGTGGCAAACATGGCGGCCAAGCGCATGCGCCCGAGCCGGTAAAAAGCGATTCTAGACTGCCCATCATGCCTGAACAGGGCGGTACGCTGGTTGTTGGATGGCTTGGGCACGAGGCTTGCTTGCACGGTGGTTCATTCGTTTCCTTTGACTAGTCTTATATAAGACATAAGAATGAGTTAAACTGACGGTGCGCTGCGATGTTCTGCAAGCGCCCAATGACGGACTGCTACAAGATGGTTTCACTGACTGCAGAAAAAGTTTATATCCTGGGTATCACTCTCGGTGGGCGGGCGTTTCGACCCAGCGATTGGGCTGAACGACTGGCTGGGGTGATGAGCCAGTTTCGTCCTGGCGGCGCTCGCCCGGGTAGCCACATGGCGTATTCACCCTGGTGTGTGCCGACCAGTGTGCATGGCATCCGCTGCGTGATCGTCGATGAAAGATTACGCGGCCACGAGGTGATGGCATGGGACTTTTGCATGAACTTTGCCAAAGACAATGCGTTGCAAGTGTTTCACGGCGTCCCTCCGGCGCCATGACTTGGGCTGGCACCTTAATTTATAAAAAATCAGCCTCTAGCCCTTATAGATAATGCGCTAGAAGCTATCAATATAATAGCTTTAAAAGATTGAGTTGCGGCTTGCACCAAGCATTTTTGCCACCCGGTTACCGCTGGCTGATGGGATACCCGGTCAATAGGGGCTGAAGTTGCCACGCCGGGCCGGGCTGACCAGCGCGGGTTGGCGCGGCTGGCCCAGGCGTGGCGCAGCGGGTGGCTGTCGGTGTTGCGGTGCGGCCAGCGCGGCTGCTTTGCCAGGCGCACGGGTAGTGTCGTTGTGATCAAAAAAAGCGATCGAATGTTGCAACTGCGCGGCCTGGCTCGACAATTCCTGCGCGGTAGCCGCCAATTGCTCGGACGCAGCGGCGTTTTGTTGCGTGGCCTTGTTGAGTTGCCCCATGGCGGAGCCAATTTGCCCGACGGATTCACTTTGCTCGGTACTGGCTGCGGTGATCTCCTGGACGAGTTCGCTGGTTTTGCGGATGGAGGGCACGATCTCGTCGAGCAATTGTCCGGCGTGCTCGGCCGTTGACACACTGCTGGTAGCCAGTTCGCCAATTTCTCGGGCGGCATCCTGGCTACGTTCGGCCAGTTTGCGCACCTCGGCGGCCACCACGGCAAAGCCGCGACCATGTTCGCCAGCGCGGGCGGCCTCAATGGCAGCGTTGAGCGCCAGCAGGTTGGTTTGGTAAGCGATGTCATCGACGATGCCGATCTTGGCGGCAATTTGTTTCATGGCTTGCACCGTCTGGGTGACGGCGGCACCGCCGTCCCGGGCTTCGCGCGTGGCTTTGGTGGCCATCCCGTCAGTGACGCGCGCGTTGTCAGAGTTTTGCGTGATCGAGGCACTCATGTGGTCAATGGATGAACTGGTTTGCTCAACGCTGGCGGCTTGTTCGCTGGCCGCTTGCGACAGCGACTGGGCGGTCGAGCTGACCTGATTCGCCGCGCCCGTCAGGGCATCGGCGGCTTCGCGGACTTCTGCGATGACGCGACCGAGCTGCTCGGCGGTCTGGTTGCCGGCATCCTTGAGCTGACCAAACAGGCCCTGGTAATCCTGCTGTATGCGATAGCTCAAGTCGCCACGAGAAAACGCCTGCAACATTTTGGCCATGTCACCCAGCCCGACTTCGCTGGCTTGCATCAGCTCGTTCATGCTGCTGGCCAGTGTGGCGTAGATGCCGGTCTTGCCTTCCATGGCAATTTTTTGCGTGAAGTCGCCCCGGGCGGCCGCTTGCACGGCGGTGGCAAGTTCGCTCTCGACGGCCACCTCCAGGGTGCGGTCATACCACTCGACCACAGTGCCGATGCGTTGCGCTTGCTGGTCGAAAATCGGGCTGGCAGCCAGCGCGAAATGCAACGGACCCACCTGGATTTGCGTCCGGTGGGTGCCGTTGAGGTTGGCCAGCAAGTTGTGCTGCAGCGACGGGTTTTTGTGAAACCGGTCAATGTTTTGGCCAATCAGCTGACTGGCATCAAACTGCGGCAGTGCCCGGCGCAGCTCGGTTTCGTTGCGTTGCATCATGTTGCGCATGGCATCGTTCATGAACAGGATGATGTTCTGGGGATCAGCAATCATGACATTGGTGCTGGCCTTGTTCAGCGCGTTCACCACCTGCAGATTGACGATGGCGGCCTCAGCCGCGGCGCGCATTTTCAGCCGGGCAGCATTGGCCACTTCGGAGATGCGGAGCTTTTGGCCGGGCAGCACCGGCATCTCTTGCTCAAAACTGCCGCTGGCGTACTGTTCCAATAACCCGACCAACTGAAACGTCACATTGTTTTGCGCCCGCGCCAGGTCGTTGATGGCTTGCGCCATGGCAGCATATTCACCCGGCAACTGGTTGACCGGAATGACGTGGTCAATGGCCCCTGCGTCCTGCTGGCGTGCCATTTCGAGCTGGCCGGACTGGAATCGCGTCAGCACCGTGTGCATGGCGATCAGCGACTGCATGACCTGCGCCGTTTCATCGCTGCCGCTGGGCATCGGCGGTGCATGCTGCAAGGCACCTTCGGCGATCTCCTGCAAATGCTGGCGGATCAGATTCAAGCCGCCGCGCGTCACCAGGAAAAAGCTGTAGAAAAGATAGCCAGCCAGCAACAGGCTCAGGGCCACTGCCAAGGCTGACCAAAGCAGTGCACTGTCGATGCGCTGTAAGCGTTTGCCCAGCAAGGTGTCGATACTGGCCAGCGTGCGATCGGTCAGGGCATACAACTCGCCGAGGCGTTCACTGGCCTCTTTGTAGTAGCTGCCTGCGCTGAGGTTGTCTTTTTCAAGAATGACGTTGTCATTGGTCGTTTTGAGCAGATCCCGCAGGCTTTGCAGGCTGGCATCGGACTTGATGGCATCTTTCAGGGTATTGTCGTTCTCGAACGCTTCCTGGTAAGCCGCGGAGATCCGGTCAACGCCGATTTGCACCCGTGTCAGACGGTCGGTCAGCGCCAGCAGGCGACTTTCTTCGCGCCGGGTGATCAGTTCGCTGGCCAGGCGGCGGGTCTGCGAGGTGGCGACAATCAACTCGGCCGACTCCAGCACCACGGCGCGCGCCAGGTGAAATGAGGCTACTTCAGGGTCAAGAATCAGATTTGAACTGTTGCCGACAAAGCTGGCCAGTTTGAGCGCGGCAGCCACCGCAGGGGCTGAACCACTTGTGGCAGTTTTGGTACTGGTGTCGAGCTGGCTGGTTACCCCTTTTTGTAGTTGCTCAAACAGTTTTCCGGTCTGCAGCGCGGCCCCCAGGCTGGCATCAACCGGGACCATGTTGTCCATGCGATTTTTCAGGCGCACCAAGCCAGCATCCTGATCGGCCTGCGCGACGGCTTCGCCAGCTTGCACCCGGTCTTGCATGGCACGCACATCCTGGGCAGCCTGCATCACGGGTATCAGTGCACGCAGGTAGGCAACACCCTGTGTTTCCTTGACGGTAAACGACCGCTCTGCTGCGGACGCACTTAGAAACAAGAACGCCAGCACGCCGATGGGCAACAAAAAGCAGGCGGTGATCAGCAGGGCCTTGTTGGCGAAATTAAGTCTTGCCATCAGCCGGGTACCGACTGACCAGAGGGCTCCGGCTGTTGAATGACTGGCTCGCGCAGGTTGATGGGTCACTGTCGTGCTCTGTTGCTTCATGAAAAACTCCAAGGACTCAGACGGAACGGCAGTCGCGCATGAGTCGGTGCGTCAGCGATGCCTTGCCTGGAATTATGCCTTGGGGGAAACGACACAAAGCGGCGCGCAGGGGCCAGTTGGCTTGTCGTGACCAACAAAAAAGCCGTTCAAAAGAACGGCCTTTTTGTATTTGCTGACAGCGCACCCGTTACAAACGGCGAATGGTTCCTGGGTCAGTTTCGGGCCGCATGTGCCGCTGGGCGGCAATGCTTTGAACCACGAAATCCCGGAACATTCGTGCGATTTGCCTGAAAAATCAGGCGGCGAGTGCCAGGGTTTTCACCTTGGCAGACAGGCGGCTCTTGTCGCGAGCCGCCTTGTTTTTGTGGAAGATGCCCTTGTCGGCCACGGTATCAACCACGGCCTGCATCTTGCCAAACAGCTCGGTGGCCTTGGCTTTGTCGCCAGAGAGCACGGCTTTTTCAACGTTTTTCACTGCGGTACGGTACTGCGAGCGCAACGAGGTGTTGGCTGCATTGAGTTTGATGTCCTGGCGGACGCGTTTGCGGCCCGATGCCAGGCGCGGGTTCTTTTTCTTGGGTTTTCCAGATGCCATGTTAAATGTTCCTTGAGTCTGTGGATGATGTCAGCAAAGCCCGCGATTCTATCAGCAGCGTGGGTATTGAAGTTGGCTTTGCCGTCAGGCAGCTACACTTTGTCGTGTGAGCCTCTTTAAATCCGCCTCCATCGTCTCGTTGCTAACGCTGCTGTCACGCATCACCGGGCTGGTGCGCGAGCTGCTGATTGCCTCGACCTTTGGCGCCTCGGCCATGACCGATGCTTTCAATGTGGCGTTTCGCATTCCCAATCTGTTTCGACGTTTTTTTGGTGAAGGGGCCTTTAGCCAGGCGTTTGTTCCGGTGCTGGCTGCCACCAAGGCGCAGCAAGGCGATGTCGCCACCCGACTGCTGATTGACCGGGTGGCCACCGTGTTGGTCTGGGCGCTGTTGCTGCTCAGCGTGCTGGGTGTGCTGGGTGCTGCAGGTCTGGTGTGGGCCATGGCCAGCGGTTTGAAGCAGGATCCGCGCAGCTTTGAGGTGGCGGTGGTGATGACGCGCTGGATGTTTCCCTACATCGCATTCATGTCGCTGGTGGCGCTGGGGGCAGGGGTGCTCAATACCTGGAAGCGCTTTGCCGTGCCGGCCGCCACGCCGGTGCTGCTCAATATCTGCATGATTGGCGCGGCGTGGCTGGGCGCACCGTGGTTCAAGGCGATGGCCATCGAGCCGATTTATGCCCTGGCCGGGGGGGTGCTGCTGGGTGGCGCAGCGCAGTTGCTGGCGCAGTGGTGGGCCTTGCGGCGTCTGAATCTTCACCCGCGCATGCGCTGGCGCTGGTCGGCGCTGCGCGAGGCATGGGTGTGTCCCGAGACCAAAAAAATATTGCAACTGATGGGGCCGGCTTTGCTGGGAGTGAGCGTGGCGCACATTTCAATGCTGATCAACACGCAGATTGCCTCGCACCTGCGTGCCGGCAGCGTCAGCTGGATCACTTATGCCGATCGGCTGATGGAGTTTCCGACCGCCATGTTGGGGGTGGCCATGGGGGTGGTGCTGATGCCGCAGCTGGCCGGTGCGCGTGCCAGTGGTGATGCTGCCAAGTATTCGGCCATGCTGGACTGGGGGCTGCGCCTGGTGGCTGTGACGGCGGTGCCGTGTGCGCTGGCGCTGCTGGTGTTACCCACCCCACTGGTGGCGGTGCTGTACCACTACGGTGCCATGACCGACTTTGACGTGCAGCAGGTGACCTACGCACTCATGGGCTGGGGTGTCGGGCTGGTGGGCATTGTGGCGATCAAGGTGCTGGCCCCGGGGTACTATGCCAGCCAGGACACCAAGACACCGGTGCGCGTGGCGATCGGTGTGCTGGTGCTGACGCAGTTGCTTAACCTGTTGTTGGTGCCCATTTTTGCCCATGCCGGGCTGACGCTGTCAATTGGCATCGGTGCACTGGTCAATGCGGGCTGGTTGCTCGCTGGACTGCTGCGCCGTGGCAGCTACCGGCCCGAGCCCGGCTGGTGGGTATTTCTGCTGCAGGTATTGGCAGCTTGCGCGTTGCTGGCGGTTTTTTTGATGTGGGCCAACGGACATTTCAACTGGACTGCATTGCATGCCGAGAAATTTAAGAGAATTTGGCTTCTAGCCCTTATCCTATCTGCGTCAGCAGCTATCTATTTTGTATCTCTCTGGGCGGCCGGAATGAAACTGCGGCAACTCGTGCGACGTTAGATAATGGTGCGCATGAACCTTTCCCTGAACGTCCCGACACCGCTGGAGTATTTTGCTTCGCTGGTGCATACCGATGCCGACTTTGCACTCCTCGAAGCCGCGATCAGTCTGGCGCAGGATGAGTATCCCGATTTGAGTGTGCAGCAAGTGCTCGGTGAGGTTGATCAGCTGTTGGCGCGCTTGTTGCGGCGATTGCCGGCGGATGCCGGGCCGCTGCAGAAGCTGCGCGTGCTCAACCAGTTCATGTACCGCGATCTGAACTTCGCCGGTAACTTCAACCATTACACCGACCCTGACAACAGCTATGTGCATGTGGTGTTGCGCACCCGGCTGGCCATTCCGGTTTCGCTGGCCGTCATCTGGCTGGAACTGGCTCAAGGGCTGGGCCTGAAGGCGCGCGGTGTGGCGTTTCCGGGTCATTTTTTGGTGAAGGTCAATCTCAATGAGGGGCAGGTGGTGATTGATCCGTTGACGGGGCAGTCGCTGGGTCGTGAGGAATTGGCCGAACGGCTGGAGCCGTACCGTGGCCTAGATGGTTTGGCATCTGAACAGGAACTGCCGCTGGGCCTGTATTTGCAGGCCAGCGCACCGCGCGAGATCATTGCCCGCATGCTGCGCAACCTGAAAGAAATTCACGCCGCGCTGGAAGACTGGCCAAGGCTGATTGCGGTGCAAGACCGGCTCATCATCTTGCTGCCGCAAGCCTGGTCAGAGTACCGCGACCGTGGGCTGGCACATGCCGAGGCGGGCCACACCGGCCACGCGCTGGAAGACCTTGAGACGTATCTGGCCAATGCCGGGCTGGTGAGCGACCGCACGACCATGGCGGCACGGGCCGCTGAATTGCGCCGTGCATTACATTAGAAATTTGGCCAGTCAGTGGGCTGACAGCCGTTTGGCCAATCGCCCAGCGGTCAGGGTTTGTGCGGCGGGCCAGGTATCTGCCAGCGCCCCATGTCGATAAACAGCCTCGCAGGCCGCTGAAAAAGCCGCTGCCCCACGGGCCAAAGACGCGCCGATCATGCCCGCCAACACGTCGCCGGTGCCGGCAGTGGCCAGGCGTGCGTTGCCGGTCAGGTTGATGGCGGGAAGATTCCCGGGTGCTGCAATCACCGTGCCCGAGCCTTTGAGCACCACCGTGCAGGCAAATTCTTGCGACAAGGTTTGTGCCGCCAGGATGCGGTCGTGCTGAACCTCAGCGACGCTGCAGCCCAGCAGCCGGGCGGCTTCCAGCGGGTGGGGTGTCAGCACGGTGCTTTGTGAACGCGCCGCCCGCCCGGCCAGCAGGGTTTGCAGTGCTGCATCACTTGCCATTGCATTGAGAGCATCCGCATCAAATACGGCAAGGGGTGCAGTGGATAAAACCCTGGAAAGATGAGCGTGGACCGCGGTACCGCCGCCACAGCCGCAAACCAGCGCCATGCGTGAAAAATCCAGCGCATCCACCGTGCGAAACATCAGCTCAGGCTGCTGCACATTGACCTGCAGCGCGTCCGCATCCCGCGCCGGTCATGCCCGGTGCGCCACCCACAATGGCGACATCGCCATACGTGCCCTTGTGCGACCCATGCAGCCGGGTGGGCACAGGCGGGCAGGGCAGCAGGCTGGCGCTGGCAGCCATGTCTGTGCGGGTGTCGAGCTGAACCCCAAGGTCGTCCAGCCAGACGCTTCCGGCGGCATCGCGCCCGTGCGCGGTGAACAAGCCGGGTTTGAGCGTCAGCAGGCTCAAGGTGTGACTGGCCCTGACGTGCAACTGCGTCGTCGCCCCGGTGTCGGCGTTGAGCCCGCTGGGGCTGTCCACCGCCAAGACCGGGGTGGCAGTGCCATTGAGCCGCTGCATCCAGTCTGCCATGCGGCCCTGTGGTTCGGTGGGCCGCGCCCCGATGCCCAGCAACGCGTCAATGCATAAATCGAAGTCACCCTCAGGCTCGTTGACAAAACAGATGCCGGCGCGGATGGCGCGCTGGTACGCCATTGTGGAGTCGGGCGGCAGGTTGCCTGGGTGTCCCAGCCAGCTGACGACAGGGGTTTTGCCCAGCCGCAGCAGTTGCACGGCAGCCTCCAGTCCATCGCCACCGTTGTTGCCTGGGCCGCAGGCCAGCCAGATGCGCTGGGCATGCGGTGCCGTGGCCAGCGCCAGTTTGGCCACCGCCAGGCCAGCGCGTTGCATCAGTGTGTTGGGGGGCAGAACAGACTGGGCAATGTCTTCAATGTGGCGGGTCAGTGCCACGTTGTGCAGCCAATGGCACGGGCCAGGCGTGATTTTGCGCATGGCCTAAAACTCGAAACTGTCGCCTTCCTTTGCCAGCCGGTATTGCGGGTCGCCGGGTTGATGGGGATGGGCTTCGAGCACCTGCTGGAAAACCGCCTCCAGCGCGTCATCGCTGCGCGTGGGTTCATGGTGGGTGCAGTACAACACCTTGGCGCCAGCCTGGCGGGCATACTCGATGCTGCTGTGGAAAGTGCCGTGCCCCCAGCCTTTCTTGGCGGGGTATTCCGCATGGGTGTAGGAGCAGTCGGCAATCAGCACATCGACACCTTTCATGGCGCGCAGGATGTCGTTGGACTTTTCATCCACAAAAGCCTGGTACTCCGCAAACTCGGGGTCTTGCGGCGTGTAGATATTGAGTGGCGGTTCGTGGTCGCCGGTAAAAAAAACCGACTTGCCATTGGCCTCGATGCGGTAACCAAAGTCGATCACCGGGTGATTCATCATGTAGGGGGTGACGGTGGCGGAACCAATCTGGATGCTTTCGCCCGGAGTCAGGGTGACGTATTCAATGCGCGCCTTCATTTCAGCCTCGCGCACCGGAAAATAGCTGTACTGCAACTGCACGGACATGACCTGTTCAACCCCTTTGCCAGACACCGGATCAAACGCGCCATGCAGTCTGAGCGTATTGCCCGGGATGAAATTGGGTATGAAAAAAGGCAGGCCCTGAATATGATCCCAGTGCGAATGAGTGATCAGCACATTAGCCGTCACTGGCAACTCGGCCAGCAACGACTGTGACAGCGGAAAAATGCCGGTGCCAGCATCCAGAATGAGCAGCTCGTTGTTGTCCGTGCGCACCTCGATGCAGGTGGTGTTGCCGCCATAACGCACAGTGGCTGGCCCGGGTGAGGCAATGGAACCGCGAACTCCCCAAAATTTGACTTTCATAACGGACCTGCTAAAGACGGGCAAACAATTTGGCATCCTCGAAGGCGGCATTCAGGTCGCCTGCGGTTGCGATGATTTCTTCAAGCGAACCCCCCATGCGTCGCGCCACAGGGGCAGGTAGAGCATACACGCACGGGTTGCCACCGTTGCCAAATTTGAGTTGTTTGCTGATCTGGTTGGCACTGAACACACAGGCAAACAGGGCGCTGTCTTTTTCCTCTGCCTCATACTGGTGGGCAATGGTGTCGATCAAATCTGGTGCAAAACGCCATTTTTCAACCAGCATGGCCCCCACCACGGCGTGGTCTGCACCAATGATTTGCTGCAGCGCGTGGTGCAGCGAGGAGCCGTCGGTGTGGCACAGCGTCAACGCTTGCTTGAACTCCCCGGGCAAAAATTGTGCCAGTACCACCTTGCCAAAGTCGTGCAGCAGCCCGGCAATAAAGCAGTCCATCGGGTCGGCATTGTCAAGATTGGTTGCCAGCAGTTTGGCAATACCGGCCGTCGAGAGCGAGTGCAACAGGTACTGGTCCACGTCAAAGCCGGCTGCGTTCTGTTTGGGCAGCATGCCAATGGCCGCTATGCCCAGCGCCAGATTTTTGATGGTGTTGAAACCCAGATAGACCACCGCATGACTGACCGAGGTGATCTGCTTGGGCAGCCGGTAATAGGCAGAGTTGACAACTTTCAAAACTTTGACAGTGACGACCGGGTCTTTCTCGATCACCTGCACCAGGTCGCGCGGGGTGCAATTGACATCCCGTGTGAGTTCCAGAATCTTTTGCACGCTTTTGGGAAACGCGGGCATGCCATCGACCGCATTCGCGAGCTTGTGGGAAAGTTCTGGTGTCATCGCCTGCATTGTCAGTCAGTCCGTGAAGTCATGGGTCAAACGCTTTCAGTCAATTTGAAATCCAATTTGCGCAAACCAAAGTGCTCAAAACCGGCTCGGGTCAGATGCCATGCCGCGCCGCAATCTGAGCAAAGTGCGATGCTATACTCGTCAGGCTTTGCAGTATGTCAATGAGTTTTTGTTATTGATCGTGTTGCAAGGCCCAT
>JFJP01038030.1_pt1 | contig 20190 bp, 16 predicted proteins | sample 431651 | NCBI WGS metagenome assembly JFJP01 (sample SAMN02602958, study PRJNA72255) | Microbial mat metagenome, whole genome shotgun sequencing project. | biome: fresh water; feature: sink hole; material: water; isolation source: purple microbial (photo- and chemosynthetic) mats found in...
CGGCAATATTTTTAGCTTTAACCTGAATGGTATTTTTACCTTCGTTCAGCACGATACTTTCCTCATAATTAAAATCACCTTTATCGCCGGTATTCATCATTAGCTCCGAACGATCTTTGGAAGCAAACAAGGTTCCATTAACCATTAATTCAATGGTTCGCAAGCTTGATTCGGATTTAATCAGGGTCGATACTTTTATGGTAGCTGAATTGGCCGTTGATCCTGATTTTGGAGAAACCAATTGTATGGTAGGCACCATTCCCGAAGCTGACGAAGCTTTTTGAGCCATGAGCTTCTCCATTGGTTTAATAGAAAGGCTGCGAACATTCCATATTTCCAGCACATTGGAGTATAATGCTGCGGCTCCAAAGGTGGTACCATTTGGGTTAAATCCAATGGAAAGTATGAAATAAGGTTGTTCTTCCGATTGAAACACCATTTTGCCAGTCTTAATATCGGTAAGTATCAAAATGTTATCGTGACCCCCACTTAATAAATAATTTCCATCGGGACTAAAACATACAGCCTGAACCCATTTTCGGTGTCCAAGAAAAGTGTTAAGTAGGGCCCCACTGTAAGCATCCCATACATGAATTTGCCGGTCGTCGCCTCCTGAAGCAATCATGCTTCCATCGGGGCTAAAAGCTACACTTCGTATCCAACTGCTATGAGCTGGGATGCTCAATTGGATGGTGGTTGCTTTAACATCCCAAATTTTTATACTACCATCGGCACATCCTGAAATTAAACGGCTTCCATCAGGCGAATAATCGATAGAGGTAACATCTTTTTTATTTCCGGTTAATAATGCAACCAACAGCCCTGAATTGGAATCCCAAATTTTTATTTCCTTATCCAAACTAGCCGATGCAATGGTTTTATCATCAGGGCTAAAGGATATGTCCATAACCTGCTGGTCATGTGCTTTAATAACTACTAAAATTTGCTTGGTAGCAAAATCCCAGATGGTAATTTTGTTGTCTTTTCCGCCAGCGGCAACCATTTTCCCGTTATGCGAAAAGCATAATGCCAATGGAAGATCTTTTAATCCGGTAAGACGCGCCACTTCATCGTAAGATCCTGTTTTGTTTATAATTATCTCTTTTTTGTCGCCAGCTGAAGCCACAAAATTGCCATCAAAGCTATACGCCATGCAGTAAATTAATTGGCCTTTGGTTTCTAGTTTTTTTTCAGATTGTATTTGTGCCAATGCAGTAACTATTGGTAGTACTATCAATAAGGCAAGTAGCAGCTTTTTCATTTTAATAGAGTTTTAATTAGATTGGTAAAATAATACAATTCCACCTTTATATTGTTTTTGATTTAATCATATTTAGGCGAATACCAATTTGGGAATAAAGATTTAATCTATCGTCCGAATAAGTGTAATATGGACCGGTTTGTGCAAATAACGATAGATTTTCATTGAGTTTAAAGTCCAACCCAAATCCTCCTAAACCCCCTAACGTACTAGCAAAGTTACTGCCTCCTCGGATTTCACCATCGTTATAATAATATATCTCTGACCAAATGAAATTTATGTTTCCCTCGGCAAATAAATAGGGATTCAATCGTTTGGCAGGTAATAAATTCAATTTTGCTCCAAAGCCAAATGCCATATTGTCTAAGTATGCTTCCTCATTAGAACTAGAGCCGAACAAGTAATAAAACCGGGCATCTCCATAAAGTGAAAAAGTACGATTTAAATTAAACATAATTCCCCCATCTATTCCAAAGCCTAATCCAAAATCACTGAATTCCTCTACCATATCAGGGTAAATTATAGCACCGGAAGCATTAACGGTGAGTTTTTGCTCAAATTGACCAAACGATGGGGTGCTTACTATTGCTATCAAAGCCAAACAAAGAGTGGCTTTCCCAAATTTTTTCAAAAATGAATTCATAATAGGTTACTTTTAGGGTTATCAATGAGCTAATTTACAAATAAACTAGTAATTGATTGCATTCGGGTTGTGCATTTTATTCTTTATAACCCAAAATCTGCAACAAAATATTTTTTTTGTAGTTTCGTCTATGAAAGTAACAGCTTTTTAAGAGACGAATTTATCCAAAAAGCAGATTTTATAGTCCTGAAATGGGTTGACAAAAAAAACAATAAAGTTAACCTCCTATTCAGCTCTAAAAATTACTATACTTGCAAATTAATTTAAATCTTATTTTGTGAGAGAGCTATTCACATCAATAACTACCCATCAACTTGTTGTATTTGTAGTATTTGCATCAGCCACCTTAGTGCAATTATTTTATTATTTGGTTTTATACATTCGTGTTCCATTTTGGAAGCGAAGAGAAATAAACCCAAACCATGAACCCATTTCAGTAATTATATGCGCCAGGAATGAATTTGAAAACCTTGGAAAACACTTACCAAGTATCTTAACTCAAGATTTTCCTGAATTTGAAGTAGTGGTGGTAAACCATTGCTCCGAGGATGATACTGAGATGTTGCTAGCTGAAATGAAATTAAAATACAAAAACTTAAAATCAACATTTATTGCGCCCAATCAAAAATTTGGGCAAGGGAAAAAATTAGCCCTTACTATTGGCATGAAAGCCGCTACATACAACCGGTTGGTTTTTACTGATGCCGATTGCTTTCCGGTTTCAGACCAATGGCTTATGGAAATGAGCAAATCATATACCCCAAACAAACAAGTAGTTTTAGGGTATGGTGGATTCCTTAAAGAAAAAAGCATCGTCAATACTTTCATCCAATTTGATACGCTTTTTATTGCCATGCAGTATCTAGGTTTTGCTTTAGCAGGCCGACCATATATGGGAGTTGGCCGAAATTTATCGTATTTAAAAACCCTATTCTTTTCAGGAAAGGGATTCTCGGGCCATTACTCCATACTTTCTGGCGATGATGATTTATTTATTAATGAAAATGCCATTAAAGCAAATACCGCAGTATGTATAAGCAAAGAAAGCATCACCCGATCCATACCTCAACCCAATTTTGAGCAATGGGCTAAACAAAAAAAGAGACATCTTACTACAGCCACTTATTATAAAACCAGCGATAAACTGCTAATTGGTTTTGAAAACAGTTCACGTTTTCTTTTTTATGTTGGCTTTGTTTATCTTTTGTTTTTAAATTGGCAACCCCTTTTAATTTTGGGAATCTTCAGCTTCAGGCTGCTGACTCAACTTGTAATTATTAAATTAACCATGAACAAATTCAATGAAAAAGGGTTTTGGTTACTAACTCCATTGTTTGATATTATTTTGCCAATAATTCATATAATTTTCATAATTTCAAACAAATTAAATTATCGTAAGAATAAATGGAAATAAACCCGGGTTTTTCGGAAAAAGCTCAGAAAGATTTTGAATTAGTAATAGCTGCCCAGGACGGCAATCAGGCAGCTTTTTCTGAGCTGATGTCGCGTTACCGGGACGCCATCTATTTTATGATTCTTAAAATGATTAATAATAAAATTGATGCCGAAGATCTTACCATTGAAGCCTTTGGTAAAGCTTTCCGAAATATTGATCAATATTCTCCAAGTTTTGCATTCAGTACCTGGCTTTTTAAAATTGCATCCAACAATTGCATTGATTTTTTACGGAAGAAAAAAACAAGACAGATAAGTATTATTAGTAGTTCCAACGATTCCAATTCGAACTTTACTGATGGAATTAGCGAGGATTCCTCACTTTCCATCCAATCAGATTCAATGGATCCGGAAGAGGCATTAATTAACGATCAAAAAAAGTTATTGCTGCGCGAATTGGTGGATAACCTAAAACCCAGATATAGGCAATTGGTTGAGATGCGCTACTTTTTAGAGTATTCATACGAGGAGATTGCTGAAGAGCTGGATATTCCCATAGGAACGGTTAAGGCTCAACTTTTTAGGGCTCGCGAATTATTATATGGCATTTTAAGCAAAAAACACGGTACTATTTAATTTCCTTTTCATGCATCATATTTCAACCTATTTTCCCGATCTTTCCATGGAACAGAAAAGTGCTTTTGCAAAACTGGCACCATTGTACAAAGAATGGAACGAGAAAATAAATGTAGTTTCACGTAAAGACATTGATAATTTATATGTACATCATGTATTACATTCACTTAGTATTGCAAAAATAATTCAGTTTGCCCCCGGAACAAAAGTATTAGATGTAGGCACAGGTGGAGGCTTTCCCGGAATTCCACTGGCAATTTTGTTTCCTCAGGTTTCTTTTCATTTAATTGATTCAATTGGTAAAAAAATTACCGTAGTAAATGAAATTAGTCATGCGTTGGGGTTGAAAAATATTATTGGAGAGCAAATTAGGGTAGAACAGGTCAAAACGCGCTACGACTTTGTGATAAGCCGGGCAGTTACCCGCTTTGATAAATTTGCAGCTATTGCTAAAAAAAACGTTAGTTCTAAACAAATCAATTCCCTTAAAAATGGAATCATCTACCTTAAAGGAGGTGATTTTACCGAAGAAATACAGAACTTTGAAAAACAAATTACCATTTACCCTATTTCCAACTATTTTACCGAACCTTTTTTCGAAACAAAAAAAATTATTCATTTGCCAATCACAAATTAGTAGGCTTATTACTCCTTATTTTCAGTTGGTTGTTCCTCATCCTCTACGTAAAAGTATTCCATTTCATTGAATTGTCCCCAAGTAACCGAAACAGAGGAACCATCGGGTTCAGGTACAAAGTCAATCGGCTTTTTTCGATAATACCAAGCCAGCGAAATGCCTGATATGGCTCCAAATAAATGTCCTTCCCAGCTTATGTTTCCACCTTGCGGTACCATCCCCCAAACCATGCTTCCGTAAAGCAACACCACAATCATCGATAAGGCCCCCAACCGTTTGTCTTTCCGGAAAACACCACTGAAGAAAATAAAAAAAGCCAATCCATACACTAGACCACTGGCTCCGATATGAATGGTGGTGCGACCTCCAATCCATAAAAGCACTCCTGAAATGAACCAATTTATAAAAAATACCGGATAAGCCACCAAACGGTAAAAATAGAAAAGTAGGGTCGCCAAAATAATAAATGATACGCTATTCGACAGTAAATGCGACCAACCTCCGTGTGCAAATGGCGAAAATAGTATCCCAATTAAACCGGAAATCTTACTGGGTGAGATTCCAATGGTTGACATATCCAAATCCAGAATCCAGAAAACAAGATAATTAACCCACATTACCAGTGAAAATAATATGGGAAATACCAATGCATGCAATACTTTTCGTTTCTCGGTCATAGGCTTGAAGATACAATAAAAAAGCCAATCAGGGGTAACCGACAATATGGCTGAAAAAAAATGCACATCAAAACGTGAACTTTCGATGTGCAATCCATATTTTTTAATTTATGATTGGTTAGAACTCCGAAGTAAAGAAAAACTCCAAACCTTTGAATTTGGTCTGGGCCATTTGCAAATCATAAGGTGATTCGGCCAAGTAAACATCTCGGCCATGCTTATCAACCGCCAGTGATTTGAATTTACGTTTTTTAAAATCTTCCCATTCCGCTTTGTCATTCGGTTTTACCCAACAGGCTTTGAACATGGTAACCGGCTCGTACCGGCAAGTGGCATTGTATTCATGCAGCAACCGGTATTCAATAACTTCAAACTGCAATTGTCCCACGCACCCGATTATTTTACGGCTGTTCATGGTAAGGGTAAATAGCTGTGCCACTCCTTCATCCATCAACTGGTCCACTCCTTTGGCCAACTGTTTCGATTTCATTGGGTCGGCGTTTTCAATGTACTTGAACATTTCAGGCGAGAAGCTGGGCAATCCTTTAAAATTCATTACCTCGCCTTCAGTAAGTGTATCGCCAATTTTAAAGTTTCCCGTATCGTGCAAACCAACAATATCGCCAGGGTAAGCTTCCTCAACAATTGATTTTTTGTCGGCCATAAATGCAGTTGGACTGGCAAATTTCAAATTACGATCCAAACGGACATGATGGTAGTTGGTATTGCGCTGGAATTTACCAGAACACACTTTAACAAAGGCAATTCGATCGCGGTGGTTGGGATCCATGTTGGCATGTATCTTAAAAACAAAACCCGAGAATTTTTCTTCGAAAGGATCTACCATGCGCTCAATGGCAAAGGAAGGTTTTGGGTAGGGTGCAATTCTAATGAACGATTCCAGTAATTCCTTTACCCCAAAATTATATAAGGCACTGCCAAAAAAAACCGGAGCTATTTCAGCATTCAAATATTCGCTAATCTTGAATTCGGGATAAACCCCTTCTACCAATTCCAATTCTTCACGTAACTTGATGGCTTGGTCTTTAAGGGCTTTATCCAATTCCGGATCGTGAAGGTCTTTAAATTCGCGGGGTTTTTCGGCGGTGGTTTTGTCTTCACCGGCAAAATAATAGAATTTCTTATCAAAAATATTGTAAACACCTTTTAGCCTTTTACCCATTCCCACAGGCCAGCTAAGCGGACGAACTTTTATTTTCAGCTGTTCCTCAATTTCATCGAGCAAATCAAAGGCTTCTTTTCCCTCGCGATCCACTTTATTAACAAAAACAATTACCGGAGTTTTGCGCATGCGACAAACCTGCATCAGCTTTTCCGTTTGGGCCTCAACCCCTTTGGCGGCATCAACCACCACAATAACACTATCAACTGCCGTAAGGGTACGGAACGTGTCTTCGGCAAAGTCCTGGTGACCGGGAGTATCGAGGATGTTTATTTTATGATCGTCGTATTCAAAACCCATAACCGAAGTGGCTACCGAAATACCACGTTGCCGCTCTATTTCCATAAAGTCGGACGTAGCTGTTTTTTTTATTTTGTTCGATTTTACCGCTCCGGCAATATGAATGGCGCCGCCAAATAAAAGCAGCTTTTCGGTAAGCGTTGTTTTCCCCGCATCGGGGTGACTAACAATGGCAAACGTTCTCCGCCTCTTAATTTCCTCTTTAAAACCCATAGTTCTTAAATTTCGGGTGCAAAAGTAGCTATTTATTGGCGGTAAAAAAAGTTGGAATTGAAATAGTTTTAGGCAACCGTAAGCAACCAAATATTATCAAAATTGGGATAGAAATAATTACATAATACTCGTGTTCCAAAAATTAAAACCAATGTTAATATGGAGTAATTGAATTTTGATTGATTCAAATACTGTTTTACTATTGATAATGCAACAAAACCCTACAATGGAGCAATCAAAAACAATAAGAAGCCTTCCTATAAGATTAAATTTGAAATACTGAACAAATTTGAGAGATTTAGTATTTAAAGTTTGATGATACAAACTATAAATCGATATTTTTATAAATTTACGGCACAAATAAAAGTCAATATTTTTAAAAGCTCTATAATGGTTAACTCAACAGCAACTGAACTAATTCTACACAGCCAATTTATTTATCCAAGAACAGGTACAACATTAGTTGAACATTTGAGTGATTGTTACAAGCAACTGACTGAAAATTCCAATGATTTTGAATGTATTAAATCATCTATTGTAAAGCAAACCATTTTTATTTCCATTGAAAACAATGACGAATATATTCAAATCAAGCAAAAATTATTGATTTGTGCAACTGATTTTTTTGGATTTACCCCATCCATTTCAATAATTCCTCAAGCGCCTGAAAATGGATTACTTGCATTGGAACTAACAAAAATTAACGGCTTACTGCCAAGCAATATCATCTATCGACAAAACAATAATAATTCGTGGTTGATAATTAAAAAAGGAGAACTAAAAATGCTTTTTGCATCAGGATTTAGCAATGTTGTTGAAAATTCGGATGTATTATCGCAAAGCATTCAAGCGTTCAAGCAACTTGAGGAGATTTTAATTGCGGAAGAAATGGAGTTTTCTGATATAGTGCGTCAATGGAATTATATTGAAAAGATAACTAAAAACTACCATCATAATGGCACAACCAGCCAGCATTATCAGATTTTTAACGATGTACGTTCAAAATATTACGAAAAGGCTACGTTTTCACATGGATATCCGGCTGCTACGGGAATTGGAATGGATTTCGGTGGAATAATTATAGACATATTAGCTACAAAATCCGGAAAACAATGTTCTGTTGTACCAATAAAAAGTCCTGTTCAGCTCGATGCCTATAAATATTCAAAAGAAGTGCTGGCTCAAAACAACACCATGAATGACTTTTGCCGCACCACACCTAAATTTGAACGCGCACAACTTTTAGTTACGCCCAATTGCAAATGCCTGTTTGTTTCAGGAACAGCTGCCATTAAAGGCCAACAAAGCATTTCAGTAAGCTCCATTGAAGAGCAGACTGAACTAACTATACAAAATATACTTAGTTTACTATCGGCTGAAAACCTTCAAAAAAAAGGCATTAACGTAACTAATGCAGCAATCCTTTACCAATTGCGTGTTTATGTAAAAAATCGAAACGATATTCACAAAGCCAAAGGTATTTGCCTTAAATATTTTCCCTCACTTTCAATTATTTATTTAGTTGCTGATATTTGCCGGCCTGAATTACTGGTTGAAATTGAAGGACAAGCTGCTTTGGGTTAGCCCTGCTTGACTTATTGGAATGCAATAATTTTAATGAATCGATTTTAATAAGCAAAGAATCGAAAATCTAATTTAAGCTCTTGGCAAGGTAAATTTGAATGAACTCCCCTTCCCTATTTCACTTTCAACCCAAATGCTACCTCCATGTTTCTCAACAAATTCTTTACAAAGCAATAACCCCAACCCCGATCCACTTTCATTTGCCGTGCCGGGTAAGGTAACATTCTCTCCAATTTGGAAAAGCTTTTCCAGTAAACCTTCGTCCATGCCTATTCCGGTATCAGAAATACACAGTTCAACAAAATTACCGACAATTGCTGCTTTTAGTTTTATTTGGCTTTCGGTGTTGGAATACTTTATTGAATTAATTAATAAATTTCGAAGTACCAAATTAAGCATATTCCTATCGGCCATAACCGAAAGCTCTATTGGAATGGTTGCATTAAATCGAATTTGCTTTTGTATGGCTATGTATTCAACACCGCTAAAATTCTCATTTACAACCATGAGTAAGTTCAGTTTTTCAGGAGTGAAGGGAATTAAATGTAGTTGTGATTTAGCCCAGTTTAATAAGTTTTCAAGCAGGTTGTAAGTGTTTTTAGCCGAATCATTGATATACTTGGCCATTGCTTTGGCTTCCTCAATTTTTTGAGATTCAATCTGTTTCCCCAACAAATCGGAATAACCAATAATTACGTGAAAAGGATTCCTTAAATCGTGGGCAATAATAGAATAAAATTTGTCTTTGGTACTATTTGCTTCTTTAAGCTTTATTGAATTCTCATTTAACTGATGGGTTCTTTCTTCCACCATCTTTTCCAAATTTTCATTCAAATATGCCAGCTTTTTGGCACTTTCAACCGATTGAACATAAATTAGGGATTGCTCCCGGGCCAACAGAAAAAAAATAGTAAGGGTAATACTAAAAAAGACTGCAGGAACATACAGCACATAAGGTTTGATATGCAAAACACTAAAATAATACGCATCGTGAATCACCGCAAAGAAAAGAAACATAAAAACAATGAAAAGCAAAATTGATTTAATTTCTCTATCTTTAAATGCCGCCCACCCAGTTAAAAGAAGCATTACCAAAGCACCAATAAAAAGCAATGGCGCCGCAAAAGTATTGTAGGCCTTAATCACCAGAAAGGTATTTGGTTGCCATACTATATAAAGTGATGCAGCTAAAAAGGGTATCAGGATTAATAGATAAAGTCTCGACCTTTTTTTAAATAAATTGGTGTATTCAATAATAAAACAAATGGAAGTATAAATTAACAACGGCTGACTAAACCGAACTATTTTTTCAAGAAAGTAAGAAGGCGCGAAATTAAAATTGAAAATCTGATTTAAATAACTGAACACAAAAAATAGGTTGATTAATGCAAAAAATAAATATTGTTTCTGCTGGTAGGTTTTATGACTCACATAAAGAAAAACAAAATAGATGAAAAAAATTAAACTACTGAATGAAATGGCCTGATTAAACGTAGTATTAAAAACATTCCTTTTATAAGTATAGGTGCTGGTTACTTCCGCTTTGGCTATAAATACTTCCATAATAGGTGCTATTTCACCAAGCTTGGGGTATAACTGAAAGGCTATTTCATTGATAGAATCATAGTTAATTAATGAAGGAATTAAAAATATATTTTCGCTAAATAACAACCGATTGGTATAACCCGTTTTAAAATCCCCACGAGAAGCTATTAAATTACCGTTTAAATAAATGTTGCAAGCATAATCAATTGGCACTGAAGCAAGGTACAGATTCTCATTTTTAACCTCAGATTCAATAAATATTTTCGATCGCAAGGTTATCATCCGGTTATTAATGGGGCGATTCAATGGTAAATTCCCGTTAGTGTATTTTATGAAGCCTAAACTTTCGATATTCTGTGTAAGATAGTTGCCTTCCGAAAAATCACTTTCTAGCAAGTAAAATTCCAGAGTAAGTTTTTGGTTTGCGCCATTGAAGATTTGCTGCCCAAAGCAAATGCTTTGGATGGTAATTAATAAAATACTGAAAACAATATGCTTCGATCGATTCCGCATCCTAGTTAACTAACCTTTAAAATCTATCTCTTAAGTATTAGGTTAGTTACAAATATAATTATTTGATAATTGTAAACCAATTATCTGGAGAGCCCGTTTTAATTATTCTTTAAAGCCAGCCGTGCTAAATAATCAAAATGGTTACCCTCAACCAATATATCACAGGTAAAACCAGCATTATTTGCATATTCAGTCAGTGTGGCAGGGTCTATGAACAGCCAATTGAATGGTTCATTTTTAATTTTGCCGTACCGCATTATATATTCCACTTCGCCGTAATACGAATCGTTTAAATCAATTACATATCCTTCTTCCTCGTCGCCATACATGTAAATTAAATCCGATGAATCAATCATTATTTGACCGCCATTTGCCAATAGATTTTTACATTGATTAAAAAACACAGGTAGATTTTCCAATTGGCCACAAATTCCAATGCCATTCATAAGAAACAGCAAGGTATCAAACTTTTGTGGGCTTTGGTATTCAAAAAAATCAGACCAAATCACTTCTGTTATTCCCCGTTGCTGCATTACTTCACAGGCCAACTCCGAAATATCCATTGCCGTAACCTGAAATCCTTTGTTTTGCAACCACAAACTATGCGAACCAGCGGCAGCTCCTACATCGAGCACTTTTCCATGGCAATTATTCAAGGCCGTTTGTTCTATCGGAGGCATCTCTGAAAATTCTCTAAAAAGATAGGCAACCGGAATTTCATCGGTTTCAGCAATGTTTGAGTCAATCAACAGTTTGCGGGCTTTTCCTTTTTTCAGGTAATCAGTAATTGCATGCCCCATGGCATCATTGGTGGGTTTTATTAGCATTATTCCATGTGATAAGTCCGTTTTACCCTGCTTGAAATTCCCGTTAAAACTTCGTATGGAATGGTCTGCATCCAACTTGCCAGTTGAGTTACCGGCAAATTTTTTCCAAAAATCTCAACCCGGTCGCCTTCATTTACCTCTAAACCGGTGACATTAATCATGCACATATCCATGCAAACATTACCGATAATGGGCACCAAATGACCATTTAACCATACTTTTCCAACTCCGTTACTCAAAATACGACGCAACCCGTCGGCATAACCAACAGGAACGGTTGCAATTACCGAGTCCATCGTTACTTTTCCACGACGTGAATAGCCCACGGTTTGGTCTTTTCCAATTTTTTTAAGTTGGATGATAGAACTGGTAAGAGTTCCAGCCTGAGCCAATTGTGCATTTATGGAACTAATACCGTACATTCCAATACCCAACCGCACCATATCAAACTGATGTTCGGGAAATCGTTCAATGCCTGCTGAGTTTAAAATATGCCTTTTAATGGGATATGGGAATTGCTTCATAATTATTCCACTCATTTCCTCAAACAAAGTTATCTGCCCAATAGTAAAATCATCTTGCTGGGGCTCATCAGCCGATGCTAAATGGGAAAATAGCGTGGCTACTTTCACATGCTCCGATTGCTTTAAAACCTCCAACAACTCTCCCAAATCTTCTTTTAAGAAACCGGAGCGGTGCATGCCGGTATCGAGTTTTATATGAATGGGAAAAGGTTTGGCCGCTGATTGTCCAGCCATTTTATTAAATTCAATCAACGACCGTAAATTATAAATCTGAGGTTCTAACTGGTTTTCAATCATACCGGCAAAACTCTCTTCTTCGGGGTTCATTACCCAAATTGGGATTCTTATTCCATGTTGGCGTAGTTCAATTCCTTCGTCGGGAAAAGCTACGGCAATGGCTGCAACCCTCTGATACTGGCACAAATTGGCAATTTCGTGGGTTCCACTTCCGTAGCCTGATGCTTTGAGCATAGCTATAATTCCTGTAGCTGGACGAAGACGTTTCTTGAAATAATTAAGGTTGTATTCAATGGCATTCAAGTCAATTTCAAAAATGGTCCGGTGGTTTTGTTTTTGTAGCAATTGCCCAATTTGCTCAAAAGCAAAAACCCTTGCTCCCTTCAGCAGTATGGTACAATCGTGCAATTTTTGCCATTCATTGCTTTCCAAAAATTGGCTTGTCGAAGCGAAGAAATCCTTGCGCAACTCAAACAAATATCCAAATTCACTGATATCTTTTCCAATGCCAATCAAACGGTCAATTTGTTTTTGTCGTACCACATTGGCTACTAATTGGTACAGTTCATTTTTTGGATAACCGCTTTGTGCAATATCCGATAATATGAGAACCTTTTGCTTGTGCTGGTTTTGGTACGATAAAAAATCAAGGGCAATGTGCAACGATTCTAAGTCGGAATTATAGCTATCGTTAATAATGGTACATTGATTGCTACCTTCCTTTAGCTCTAGCCTCATGGCCACGTTTTCAAGTTTACTCAGCTTTAATGAAATAAAATCATTCGCATAACCCATCAGCAACATAAAACTCCAGGTATGAATGGCATTTTCAACCGAAGCTTTGTCGGTAAAAGGAATCGTTATAGATAGTATTTCATTTAAATAGGAACCGGTAATTACTGTCTGGTTTTGTTGATGCACTATTTGCCTTATCTGCAAGTTTGCCTTAAAAGATGCACCCCAAGAAAAAAGTCGAATCCCATTTTTTTGTAACGGCTCAATTTTAGAATGTGCCAATTCTTGATCGGAGCAGTAAATCAAGGTTTTTACCTTTGAAAAAAGTTGGAGTTTTTCATCGATCTTTTGTTCTAAGGATGTGAAATTTTCCTGATGTGCATCTCCGATATTGGTAAAGATACCTATGGTAGGTTGAATTATTTGTTCCAATACTTCCATTTCGCCAGGTTGAGAAATTCCCGCTTCAAAAATTCCTAAGTCGGCCTCTGGAGTAAGGTGCCATACCGAAAGGGGAACTCCAACCTGACTGTTAAAACTTTTTGGATTCCGGATTACGTATTTTTCAGGGCTCAGGCATTGGTAAATCCATTCTTTTATTATGGTTTTCCCGTTACTACCAGTAATTCCAAGTACCGGAACATTCATTGAGGATCGGTGCCACATTACCAGGTGCTGCATTGCCTGAAACGTATTGTTAACTTTTACAAAGTTTGCCCGTGAATAAGCTTCTTTGTTTTGGGGATATTCCTCAATCAAAAAATTCCTGACTCCGGCATTATATAAGTCATCAATAAACAGATGCCCATCGTTCCGGGTCCCGCGCAACGCAATAAAGAGACTTTCTCTTGGGTAAAGTATCTTTCGGCTATCAATAAGCAGGTACGAAATTTTACCACCTGATGCTTTAACCAGTTCACCACTAACTATATTGGCTATATCCTGAATGTTATACGATATCATTGTTAAACCCTATTTAATCCGAAATCCAATAACCATCATATCATCGGTCTGTTCCTGGTTGTTTTTCCACGACTCAAATAATTGCTCCAGTTCGTTACCCTGATCCTTCAGTGGCATTTCGCAATGGCGAACCAGCATTTCTTTAAATCGGTTCCGGCTCAATTTTTCATTTCTTGGCCCACCAAATTGATCATAATATCCATCGCTAGAGAGGAAAAACTGATCGCCGGGTTCTAAATTAATGGTTTCAGTTGTAAAAGGAGACTCTTTCATGCTTACTGAAATGGTCATTTTATCAGCCTTATACTCAATCAAATTTTTATTTCTGACTAAATACAACGGGTTATTGGCTCCTGAATAACTTAATTTATTTTCGTTTGGCGAAATAATACAAAGCAGAATATCCATTCCATCGGTGTTTCCTTTCATACCTTCTTGGTGCAGAGATGCTTTTATTTTCTCCCTTAATTCATTCAAAACCTGATTGGCCTGTTTATTGCAATTATCTTCAACTACTTCATTTAAAAAGGTATTGCCCAAAACGCTCATAAATGCTCCAGGAACACCATGACCGGTACAATCGGCCAATGCCAAATAAAGTTTGTTGTTAGTAAATTTATACCAATAAAAATCTCCACTCACAATGTTTTGTGGCTTTGAAATAACAAACATTCCATCAAAAAAACGCTCCAATTCTTCCCAAGGTGAAAACAAAGCCTTTTGAACCCGACTTGCATAGACAATACTATCGGTAAATTGTTTGTTTTTTAGCTGTATCTCGTTCCTGTGCTTATCAATTTCATGGTTTTGAATCTCGAGCAGTTTTTTAGCTTTTCTGCTATAACTTAAAGCATAGGATATTATAAATATTAGGATGATTAAAAGAAAAGAGACAAGTACCACTGAAATAGTGAAAATACGTTGCTTTTTTACTTCAACATTGGCCAATTCATTTTCTTTACTTAAAATAGCAATTTCAGCTTTATGCTCCTGCAAATCGAGCTGGGCCTGAAATTCATTCAATTGAGTCCGGGCTTCCTGATTTTGCAACGTATCTTTTATTACCTGATAAGCCTTCAGCGATTCTAATGCTTTATCAAAATGCCCCATAGCTTCTTCAAGAATCGACAACTCCTTGTGTATACTTAATTCTTCAGCCAAAAAACCACCTTTTTTAGCCATATCCAAAGCCTGAAAATAGTCTTTTTGTGATTCCTCGTAATTTCCTTTTCGGTAATTTAAGCCAGCAATATTTGTTATGGCATGTATTACCCCTTCCTTATTTCCCACTTGGGTCTGTAATTCCAATGACTCCGTAAAATAATCCATGGCTTTGCTAAAGTCTCCTAACCCTTGATAGGCCAAACCGATATTACCTGTAAGAATTGCCTCAACATAACGCTTCTTCTGCTTCCGGTATAGCTGCAACGCTTTTTTATAATATTCAAGTGCTTTCCCATAATTGAAGGTTTCAATATAGACGCTCCCTATATTGTTGTAATTACCAGCCAATCGATTGTTTGGATCATTCTTTTCCCAAATTTCAGTGGATTTCAAAAAATGACGGATGGCTTGATCATTGTCATCATTGAAGTAATAAATACTCCCCATGGTTGAATAAGTATTGGCTAACCCTTCATTATTGTTTTTCTTTTCAAAAATTTCCAATGCTTTCTTAGCATAAGCTATGGCGTCAATATATTTGCCTTGCTTTCGCATGTTCGTTGAAAGGCTGTTATAGTCTTCGGCAATAGAAATACTATCCTGAAGTAAGCTATCAATTTCAAGTCTTTTAAATACTACTTCAATGGTTTTTTCAAAATCAGACTGGGTGAAATATGCATATGCTAACTGTTCGTAAATTTTACTGAGTAATTTAAATTCTTTTCCTTCTTGTGCAGGCTTCACCAAATTATTCAGTAATTCCTTGGAATCATCATAGCGGTCAATCTGCTTCAAACACTCGCTTTTGCGGATCCCTGTTTTTATAAATTTCGAAGTTTGTTTTTCTATTTTATAGCAGTCAATTGCTTTATCAAAAAAATGGATGGCACTGTCGCAATTACTGCTGTGAATATACAATTCACCCAAAGCAACCCAAGCATCACCTTCCTGCAAGATATTGCTTGATTTTTTAGCAAACGCCAATGCTTCTTGGGCATATTTTAGTGCCAGTGGAAGGCTGTCTTCATAAAAACAATCCGATAATTGAATATACAAATCCGCTTTTTGGTTGAGCGCCGCTTGATTAATCAACTGTAATAAGCTATCCACCTTAGTTGCCTTTGTTGTGGCCAAGCTTAGCATTAAAATCACTGTGAATAAAATCCTTTTCAAGCAACAACCAATTAAAATGAATGGTGAATATACAAAAAACGGTGATTTGTTACCGTCAAAATGGAACCTAAAAAGTACCTATTAAAATTATTTTCCGATAGCCTTTTGAAAACAATCGCGGCAGATAGGTTCGTAAATATCCAATTCGCCCAATACAACCAGTTTGTCATTTTCCGACAAGCGATGAGAATGATGGGCTAAATCGCCACATTTTACGCAAATAGCATGAACCTTAGTTACATATTCGGCAGTAGCCATTAATTTTGGAATGGGTCCAAACGGATTGCCTCTAAAATCCATGTCGAGTCCGGCTACTATAACCCGTATTCCTCGGTTTGCCAATACATTGCATACCTCAACCAAGCCATCATCAAAAAACTGTGCTTCATCAATACCAACTACTTCAACATCGGTTGCTAAAAGCAAAATAGTGCGCGGGCTATCAACTGGTGTTGACATTATTGCATTTTCGTCGTGCGAAACTACTTGCACCTCGGAATAACGGGTATCAATTTTAGGCTTAAATATTTCCACTTTCTGCTTGGCAATTTTGGCCCGTTTCATGCGGCGTATCAGCTCCTCAGTTTTGCCCGAAAACATGGAACCACAAACCACCTCAATCCATCCCTTTTTTACTATTTTGTTGTTTTTTTCAAGAAACATTTTTTATTTTTTTTTGACTTTGAGTACTTTGTTTAGGAAAAAGCACCCACAATTATAATTAAATTATTTTTAGGCACGTTTAATACATTGATTACTTTTGCAAATAAAAAACAATCCCGGGTTATGAATAAGAAAAGTCTGGTGAAAATCATCAACAAAGAACTAACAATTTTAACAGATATTGTAAGTGAGTTTTCGAAAGAAGGCGATGTACACAAATTTGAGGTGGAAATGGCTTTATCTAAAATTAAAGATATTTATGGCCAATTGCTGCTTTTAAAGGAAAATGATGACTCCATTACCATTCCAGTGGCAAACGATTTAGACGAATCATCTTTAAGTTCTGCAAAAGATAAAACAAAATTAGCCGATGACTCGGCAAAAACTAAAAACGAAATAATTGAATTAGTGGAGATTAATGCTGATAGAAATAAATTCGATAAGCCTATTCAAAATGCAGAGCCCGAAATAGAACTGGCTGAAATAGAACCAAATTCAATTCAACCAATACAAGAAATAATTGAAATAGAACCGGTCGTAACCGAAACCTTGATTGAAACCATTGTTCCAGAAGAATCAATACTAATATCGCACCCAAATTCAACAGAAGTTGCTGCTAATTTTAGCGAATCGGTGAATGAGGTAATCACTCCTGAGCCTAATGCTAATGAGGAGAAGCTGCTTGATTTTCCCATCATAACCGATTTGCCCCAAAAGGAAGAATCAGCCCCAGTAGAAATTGACTCTCACAAAAAATCGGGAATTATTGCCGATAAGTTTCAAAAGCAAACCCCATCATTAAACGATACATTGGCCGGAATTAAAAATAATAAAAATCTAGCCTCAGCGTTAAAGGACAGTCCTATCCGAAACTTAAAATCAGCAATCAAACTAAACGACCGCATTTGGTTTACCAATGAATTGTTTAATAAAAATAAAATTCAATTTGAAAAAACAATTGAAGTACTCAATCAATCGTCCGATTTGGACGAGGCGTTAGCCTATTTGTTCACCAACTTTAATTGGGATCAAAAACAAAAAAGTACGATTAGCTTTCTTGAATTAGTTTTCCGTCGATTTGCCCATTAATTGATTACGTATGCCCAAACTTTTTATTGTTCCCACGCCCATCGGAAATCTTGAAGATATAACCCTAAGGGCATTGAATGTGCTACGCTCGGTTGATTTTATTCTTGCCGAAGATACCCGTACCACCGGCTTTTTATTGAAACATTTTGAGATACAAAGCAAATTATTCCCTTATCATAAATTTAACGAGCATAAACAGCTCGAAAGTTTGATACAGCGTATCGCGGCAAGTAACTCAGTAGCTTTAACCAGCGATGCCGGAACACCTGGCATTTCCGATCCAGGCTATTTAATTGTAAAACACTGCATCGATAAGGAGATTGAAGTTGAATGCCTGCCCGGAGCCACAGCGTTAATTCCAGCTTTGGTAAATTCGGGGTTACCCGCCGACCGCTTTACTTTCGAAGGCTTTTTACCACAGAAAAAAGGCCGTCAAAAAAAGATAGAAGGGCTTATTTATGAAACCAGAACCATGATATTTTATGAATCGCCCCACCGGCTCATTAAAACACTGCAGCAGCTGAAAGAATTTTTTAACCAAGAACGGAATGTATGCGTTAGCCGGGAACTTTCGAAATTGCACGAAGAAAATTACCGGGGAACCTTTTCACAAGCCATTGAATATTTTTCACAAAAAACCATAAAAGGCGAAATTGTTATTGTAGTGGAAGGGTTTAATAATAAGAAAGAAAAAGAAGAAAGTATAGAATAAAATGTATATCTGATCTGCAGAGAAGGTTTCTGCAAAAGGGTTTCTATTTGGGCTATTTATGTATAAAGTAGTTATTGTTGATGATGAGCAAGATGCCATCGAATCAATTAAATTAATCATTCAAGAGCATTTCACCGATATTATTATTAGTGGAACCGCTAATTCAGCGAGTGAAGCCATTAAACTAATTCCATTGGTTGAACCGGACATTGTATTTTTGGATATTGAAATGCCCGGAGGAACAGGTTTTGATGTACTTGAAGGACTTCCACTTAGGAACTTCAACGTAATTTTTGTTACCGCATACAACCAATATGCCATAAAAGCCTTCAAATACTCCGCAATCGATTATATCTTAAAGCCTATCGATATTGATGAATTGGTTACCGCTGTGTCAAAAATACACCGCTCAGCTACCAATCATAAAGTGGAAGACAAAATAAACCTATTGCTCGATAATGTTAAAAATAGCAAGCCTGACAAAATTGCCCTTTCCACCTCCGAAAGTATTGAATTTGTAAATATTTCAGACATTGTGCAGATATTAGCAGAAGGCAGTTATTCTACATTAAAATTTCTAGATCAAACAGAACTGGTGGTTTCAAAAAACTTAGGAGAATTTGAGAGTTTACTGGAGGATCATCCTTTTTACCGACCTCACCAATCGCATCTTATAAACTTGCTGCACGTAAGGAAAATTAACCGTTTAGGGAATGAAATTATTATGGATGATGGCTCCGTAGCTTTTCTTTCCCGCAGAAAGAAAAACCAATTCCTGGAAATAATGGCTTCCATGGTTCAACACAAAAAATAGAATTGGTAGCACAAAACAGGTTTATTTCAATTTTGAAGTAATTGTACCGCATTTGAAGTCATTTCATCCACTTGTGAAAATGTTCACACCAACTATACATTCATAAAATTATTAAATCGGGTTTATCGTAATATTGCAATCATTAATTCATTAAAAATGATTGCATCATGGGATTTTCATCCTCCTTATCAAGCTATTCCAGTTCGCAAATCGAAGTTTCGAAAGTAGCCCGAGCTATTGGACATCCTGCACGGATAGCCATTTTAGAACTTCTTTTCAAGAAGGATTGCACCTGTAACGACCTAGTTAGCCAATTGCCTTTGGCTCAATCAACGGTTTCGCAGCACTTAAAAGAATTACGGAAAGTACGTTTGATTCATGGATTGGATATGCCTCCAAAAACGATTTATTCGTTGAATAAACAAGCCTATTCACAAGTACAAGTATTATTAAATAGTTTTTTTCAATGTTAGTTAGTTGTTGCAAAAACAAAGAGGCTACTTTAATTAGTAGCCTCTTTTTTGTTTAGTAACTTTTAGAACGCTTAAAAAAACCTATTTATTTAACTCAATTATCAATGCCGATTTAGCCGGTACTTCAATGATATCCAGATTATCATAGGTTGTTCCAGTTATTATTTCTTTACCAGAATGGAATCCTTCCATAGTTTCCTTAAATCGTTGGGTATTCAAACTTTTGGAG
>JFJP01000029.1_pt1 | contig 20188 bp, 14 predicted proteins | sample 431651 | NCBI WGS metagenome assembly JFJP01 (sample SAMN02602958, study PRJNA72255) | Microbial mat metagenome, whole genome shotgun sequencing project. | biome: fresh water; feature: sink hole; material: water; isolation source: purple microbial (photo- and chemosynthetic) mats found in...
GGCCGCGTGGTGGCCACCACCAGGTAGCCGCTGCCATCGGCGAAGGGGTAGCGCAGATGCCAGAGCTTGCCCTGTTTCTCCACGTATTTCACTTCGAGATCCGACAGCGCGGTCTGGCTGGCGGGATCCCACTGGATCATGCGGGGGCCCTTGTAGATGCGGCCCTCTTTGTAGGCTTCCACGAAGACCTTGCGCACGGCCTTGTTGAGATCGGGATCCATGGTGAAGCGCTTGCGGCTCCAATCCACGCTGGCGCCCATGCGACGCAACTGGTTTTCGATGGCACCCTGGTTTTGTTCCTTCCAGCTCCAGAGCTTTGCCAGGAATTCCTCCCGGGTCAGGTCATGGCGGGTCTTGCCGGTTTCGGCCTTGAGCTGGCGCTCCACCACCATTTGGGTGGCAATGCCCGCATGATCCACGCCAGGTACCCAAAGGGCGTCAAAGCCCTGGGCTCGTTTGAAGCGGGTGAGCACATCGTGCAGCGTGAAGACCAGCGCATGGCCCATATGCAGATTGCCCGTGATATTGGGCGGCGGGATCACGATGGACCAGGGTTTCTTGTCGCTTTTGGGTTGGGCCTCGAAGATCTTCGAGGTTTCCCAGGTCTCATACCACCGGGTCTGGGCGGTCCTGAAATCAAAAGCCTTATCCATATCGCGCATGCAAAATCCCAAATAAAAAATGGGAAGCGCAGGAGGTTTGGGTCCCTGACGCTTCGCTGATCCAATCCATCAGTCTACCGGCGGAGCAGGGCGGGTTCCATTCACCTTGTCGCCGGTCCCCACCGGCCATTCACCGATTTTCCTCCAGGGGTGGCCGAAACCCTGAAATATCCCTCCTAAACGACACCATTCTTGCTCCCGTAAGCCTTTTCATCGACGTGTTCGAGTTCTTTTTAATTGGGAGTTTCCATGAAGAAACGCTGGTGGATCCTGGGGGCCTCAAGCCTTGTGGTTGTGGCCGTGTTGGTGGCAGCGGGCAAGGGCGGGAAGCCTGGCAAGGCCGGTGAGGCCGAAACGCCCTTCCGTTTGGGCAAGGTTCAGCAGGAGGATTTGCAGATCAGCGTGCGCGAGGTGGGCGCCGTGGATCCGGTCACCAAGGTGGATGTCAAGAGCACCGTCAGCGGCAAGATCGTGGGCCTGAAGGTGCGCGAAGGGGCCGTGGTTAAGGCGGGAGAAGTTCTGGCCGAAGTCGAGCCGGACGTGAACCAGGCCCAGACCCTTTCGGATGTAAAAGGCAACCTTTCCCAGGCCAGGGTCAGTTTCAAGAATTCCGAGCGGGATTTTCAACAGCAGGCTTCGCTCTTCAAGGAAGGTCTCATTTCCGAGCAGGCCTATCGTGGCGCCAAAACGACCCGCGATCTGGCCGAGGAATCCTTCAAGTCCGCCGAGACCCGCTATCAGATCGTTGAGGATCGAGGCATTCCCATCAGTGGCAACGCCACCAGCCAGCGAGCCCGCGTGACCGCGCCCATGAATGGCGTGGTGATCAAGAAGGGCGTCGAGTTGGGCGACACGATCACCAGCGGCGTCTCCAGCTTCAGCGCGGGCACCGTAGTGTTCACCGTGGCCGACCTGAAGAGCCTGATCATCCGAGTGAATCTCAACGAAGTCGATATTGCGAAGGTCCAGGTGGGTATGCCGGTTCGGGTGAACCTGGACGCCTATCCCCAGAGGACGTTCACGGGCAAGGTGCGCTTCGTGGCACCCGCCGCCAAGGTGGCCGACAAGATCAAGGTCTTCGAAGTGGAAGTGGCCCTGGATGAACTCACCGAGGCCTTCCGCACCGGTATGAGTGCCAACGTGGAAATCCTGGGTGAACGCCGAACCAAGGCCCTGTCCATTCCGCTCGAAGCCTTGCACCGCAAAGATGGCCAAACCGTGGTCTATCGGCTGAAGAAGGACCTCAAGCCCGAAAACTACAAGCAGGCCAAGGAGGCCCTCGCCGGTCGTGGCAAGTTCACTTGGCTTTCGGAGCATTGGAAAGAATTCTTCGAGCCCGTCACGGTCAAGGCTGGCTTGGCAACCCTGGAGCGGGTGGAAGTGATCTCGGGTCTTTCAGAAGGCGATCAGGTTTGTCTGGAAGATCCCACCCGGAAGAAGGTCGAGAAGGACGAGGACATGTAGGGGCGCTAAGACCCGGTTGCCCGGGTCTTAGGTTGAAAAAATCCGCCCAAACTTTAGGAGAGTTCTATGCGTCCCGTTATTCAGACCCGTGCGATTACCAAAACATTTGGCAGCAATGGCACGGCCGTTCACGCGCTGCGCGGCATTGACCTTGATGTGGAGCCCGGTGAATTTGTGGCGCTGATCGGGCCGAGCGGCTCGGGAAAATCCACGCTCATGGCTATTCTGGGCTGCCTGGATCGCCCCACCGGCGGCACTTATACCTTGGATGGCGAGGAAGTGCAGGGGCTCTCGGGCCGGGAATTAGCTGCCATTCGCAATCGCAAAATCGGATTCATCTTCCAGGCCTATAACCTGCTGCCGAAGGCGTCTGTGCTTCGCAACGTCGAACTGCCCCTGCTTTATGGTGGGGTGGGTCGCAAGGAACGCCGCGAGCGGGCCATGCATCTGCTGGAGCAGGTTGGCATTCCGGAAAAAGCCATGAAGCTTCCGGGCGAACTTTCCGGTGGGCAGAAACAGCGGGTCTCTATTGCGCGGTCCTTGGCGGCCGGTCCGGCATTGCTTTTGGCGGATGAACCCACGGGTGCCTTGGATTCCAAGACCGGTGCCGAAATCCTGGAACTCTTCGGGCAGCTCAACGCCGCGGGCAATACGGTGATGCTGGTGACCCACGATCTGGGCATCGCTGCACAGGCGCGTCGGCGCGTGGAAATTTCGGATGGCCTCATCGCCTGCAACGAGATGAACCCATGAGTCGAGGGATTCTGCGGGAACGTGTCTTCGAGGCCTGGACCGAGATCCGTGAAAACTTAGGCCGCGCCACCTTGCAAAGCCTTGGGGTCATGCTGGGCGTGGCCTCGGTGCTGGGCGGGTTTTCCATTACGGATTCCATGCGGCAGCGGAGCGAACAACTGTATGTGAAATTGGGCGGCCTGGACAAGCTCACCGTGCAAAACAACCCGGTGGTTTCCGAAGGCAAACCAACTGCGATGCGGGCAGCCAATCTAGGGCTTCGACAGGAAGATCGCGATGATACCGAACAGGTGAAGCCCGAGGATGTTCAAGGCGTTTCCATGGTGAAAGGCATGCGCGGGCGGGTGCGTTCGGCCTTTGCGGATCAGGAGCGTTTCGTGAGTGGTATCGGTGGCGATTTCCTCGCCATGGAAGGCTATGAAGTGGCCCAGGGGCGGGGCATTTCCACCCAGGATCTCAGCTCTGCCGCACCCGTGGTATTGCTGGGAAGTGAAGCCGCAGAGACCTTCTTTCCCTCGGGTAATGCCTTAGGCGCCACGATCCGGGTGGGCAATACGCCGGTCCAGGTGGTGGGCGTGCTGCAAAAACGCTATTTCCGCTTCAGTAAAACCGAAGGTCGGCACAACATGTTCCGGCGCCAGAACCGAGTGATCGCGGTGCCTTCCAGTCTGGTTCAGCGGCGCCTTCAGGGCGATGTTCATAGGCGTTTGGATCGCATCACCTACCGTTTGCCCAATATCGACGTGATGCCTGCCTTCACGCAGGCACTGCGTAGCATCATCAAACCCAATCACCGCTTGGAAGATGATTTCCGCCTCGACGATGTTCAGGCCCGCATCCGCAAGCGGAATAACAATGGCGAAGCCTACAACCTGATCTTCATGTTAAGTGGCGTTCTGGCCTTGTTGGGTGGCGGGTTGGTCAACGTGAATATTCAACTGGCGGGCCTCAAGGAACGGGTGCGGGAAGTGGGCATCAAGATGGCCATCGGCGCGCCAGGTTCGGAGATCTTCAAGGGTTTTATGACCGAGGCCTTGCTGCTGACTGCTCTGGGTGGCTTTGTCGGCTTGGGCATAGGTGTGGCCTTTTCCTGGGCCATCACCTGGGTGCTCGGTGTGCCTTTGAAGATGAGCCTCGCCAGCTTTGTTTGGGCGTACGTCATGGCCACTGTTTTTGGGTTCCTCTTCGCCCTTTACCCCGCTCGGAAGGCCTCGAAGCTGTCTCCTATGGAGGCTTTGCATTATGAATAGCGGCCTTAACGCTTTGCGAGGTGATTCACTCCCTGTGGGGCCCTGCTCCGCACGCTCCACTGGAGCGTGCTACACGACCCACATGGTCGTGACCGATGGAGGCCTTGCACTATGAGTGATGGTGTCGATTCTGTGTTTGAAAATTCGCTCCTGGTGGAGCCCAGTCCAACCACCCACAAGGCCAAAATCTCCCGCTTTGCCTGGGCTGGCCTTCTCTGGGAAGTTGTCATTAGTGGCCTGCGCGAATTGTGGTCCCACAAGCTGCGCTCCTTGCTGACTCTAACCCTGCTGACGTTGGGTGTATTTGCTTTGGTGGTGATGACCAGCGTGATGGATGGCGTGGTGGACAAGGTCTCCATGGGCTTCAAGGGCCTGTCCTTTGACGGCACCATTCAACTCAGCCAAAAGGCCCCCGAAACCACCGAAGAGCAAAAGCGGTTCGCCATGAGTCCCGGGCTTCGCTACGAGGACCTTTCCCGGCTCGCGGCTCCTCATCCTTTAGTGAAGGCCTTTTTGCCGCGCGCCACCAGACCCGCCAGCATCCGCATTGGCACCGGGTTGGAACGCACCTTCGCCACCGGCGTGACGCCGGAATATTTTCCTTGGCAGAATCGCCCCATCGCCAGTGGTCGAGGCCTCACCGAAGATGACGCTCGCCGCCGTAGCGCTGTGGCTGTGCTGGGAGGAAGTTTGGCTTCCAAACTCTTCAACGGCACTGACCCGGTGGGACGTAGCGTCAACGTGGATGGCCAGAGCTTTCAGGTCATCGGCGTGCTGGCTCCGCTGCAGATCATGAGTGATGACACCTGGCTCGACGCCAACGGGCTATTGATGCCCATCGAAGCCTACATGGATCGGATGGACCCCAAACACGCATTGGATCGTCTCTACGTGAAGATGGTCCATAAAGAGGATCTGAATGAAGTGACTTCGGCCCTGCTCGCTCGCGCCAAGCAAGCCCATCACGGTATCGATGACGTGGAAACCACGGATCTCGCCGCGGAATTGGTACGGGCCTATCAGCAGTTCGAAGATCAAATTTGGGGCTGGAAGGTAGTCCTTCAGAGCCTTGCCGCCACCGTGCTTCTGGTCGGTGGCGTCGGTGTTCTCAGCGTCATGCTCATCTCTTTTTCCGATCGCCGCTACGAAATTGGCCTGCGGAAGGCCATGGGCGCCACAGATCAGCAAATCTTCGTCCAGTTCCTCCTGGAAGCCCTGGTGCTGGCTGCCTTGGGAGCCTTGGTCGGAACTGTGGCGGGATCCTTTCTTTGCAAAGTGCTTGCCTCGAGTTTCCCGTGGGGCCTCGTGGTGAATACGTTTGGCCTGATCACAGCTTGGGTTGTCGCCCTGGGGCTGGCGCTGATCTTCGGGCTTTATCCCGCCTTCCGAGCGATGCGGTTATCGCCCATGGAGGCCATGCGGTAAAAGTCATACCCCAATGCGCTTTCCTCAACTCCAGAAAGCGCATTGGCATTTTCTCAGCCATTGGGTCCATTTCCCGTTGGATGAACTCAACAATGCTTAAGTGGGATGCTGAGGGCGCAAGTCCATGCTTGTGATACCTAGACCAGCAGCCCGTATAGAACTGGGACCAGTTCGTCGTAAGAATCCCGTCGGTCGTGCACGTGGATGGCCTGGATCTCTTCCACCACGTCCGGAATGCTGGCGTCCCTGCGGTCGGCCACCAGGATGATCGGAGTATCCAGCAGGAGACCGTGTTTCCTCAGCGACTGGAGGATCATCTGCCCGAAGTGGCCCCCGACCTTAAGATCCAGCAGGAGGAGATCGAAGCGGGTCGCGGTGGCAAGTTGTTTGGCTTCCAGAAAGGAACTGGCCACTTTTACCTGTCGGAAATCGTCCTCGCGCATTTGCTCGGCCAGCACCGCGCCGCCTTCCAGACTGGCGGAGAGGATCAGGATTTTCCGGCCGGCCTTGCGTAGCCGCATGGCGGGGCTGGAGGCAGGCCGGGCGGGCTTCTCCTTCACCGTGGGAGGACGAGGGGCCGGGGCTGCCACCACCTCGGAGGCCTTGGCGGCGATTGGCACCTGGACGGGTGCTCCCAGTCGGTCGCCGAGATCAGTCTTCCGCTTCTTCTTCGGAAAGGCCTGGCCGAAGGTCGTGGGGAAGCGCCGCGCCAGGATCCGTTCGATGTTCTTCTGATCCCCCGCTTCCAGGCCCACCAGCAGGAAACCCGCTGAGTCGCCTTCTTTGGCGTGGGTCAGGTGGGCCAGGACCGCACGGCAATGGATATCTGGGGTGAAGGGAAGGCCCTGGATGCGGATGACATCGAAGGTATCGCCTCGCTGCAACTCTGCCGGGTGGCCCTCCAGGGCGCTCAACTCCTCCACGGCGAGCCGAAGGCCCTGAATACTTAGATCCAGGAGCGTTCCCAGGAGCAGCCGCCCAGTTACAAAGGTGCCAACAAGGCGCTCGATGGCGAAGACCTGAATCTCCTCGGCCTGTGTGAAGGTCGCCCGCAAGCGCTCCCGCCGCTCGCCTTGGGTGATGCTGGTGGGAATTCGGAAGACGCCCGTGGAGATGACCTGGGTGTTGGCATTGAAGCGCCGGGCATCCAGCAGGAAGGAGACGAACAGCTGTTGGCCCTCGGGCAGCAGAGGTGTCGTGGTAGTCACGAAGGCGTTCCCGGAGATGCGCTCGATGGTGGTCTCGAAAGGGAGGGCGTCCGACTGCGGAATCCACAGCTGGACGGGCGTCTTCAGGAGGGCGAGTTCGTCCAGGTACGCGCGGATCGTTTCCCCGTCCCTCAGCTCCGCTTTTAGACCAAGATTCGACATATTTGGTTATCCCAGGGATTCGGCAGGTGGTTGGTTCAAGGGCCTTCGATGCTCCAAGTTGGTTGGAACCCTTTTGCCATCTTATCCCGGCCTATTAATCGGTCGGGCTCGGCCAGGGATTAAAGCCGCAGTGCGCCGCACTGATTCTCATGGCATCGGTCGGCTCAGCAATATCTGTAGTTCCGTCTGGGGCGCTGTGAGGTCGGAAGGCAACTCGCCGCGTGTTCTTCCGGGCAAACGGTAGGTTTTTGAATTTTGGCCTTACTTGGGGCGATTCTGCCCGAACTGAGGGAAGTGCACCTCGATGCATTCTGGACAGATGCCATGGGAGAAGCCTGCTTCGGAATGAGTGGAGATGTATTGCTCGAGTTGATTCCAGTAGCCTTGGTCGTCGCGAATTTTCTTGCAATGGGCGCAAATGGGAAGCAGGCCCGAGAGTTGTTTCACGTTGGTCAGGGCCGTCGAAAGTTCTTGATTGCGATCCTGGAGTTCCTGGGTTCGTTGAGCCACGAGAGCTTCGAGTTCAACCTTGTTGCGGGCCAGGGAGGCGATTCGTAACTGGATGAACCCTGCCACGCCAGCGAGAAAGGTGAGGGATGCCAAGCCTATGGCCCACCAGCGTTTCCACCAGGGGTGGCGCACCTTGAACTCAAGGGTGGCAGGGTGCCCAAAGGGGCCTCCGCCGATTGCGGCCTGGACCTCGAAACGGTAGTTGCCGCCAGCCAGCCCAGGGTAATGAATCTTCTGGGAATCTGCATCCCGCCAGGTTGTTTCCAACCCGAGGAGCCTTACCTGAAACCGCAGATCTCGCCCGTTCTGGTAGGAAGGCGTCGCAATGAGAAAACCAAGGTTAGCGTCATCGGTGGGGATGGGGTTTATCAAACCAAAAGGGGGTTCCAGGGTCTGCTTGCCAAAGGTCATTTGCAGCACGTGGGCTTGGGGTGGCTCAGACACGTGGTCCATGCCCAGATCGTCGTACTGGACAAGGCCGCTGGAGGTTCCCACCCACACCTTGCCGCCTTCGGTCATCAGGGCGTGAATGGCGCAGTCTTCGCTGGTCATTCCTTCGTAGCGCCCAACGTGAAGAGGTGGTTCCAAACGATCGAGGCCTTGGTCGGTGGTGATCCAGACTTGATCCTTGTCGTCGACGCGTACGGCATACACCAAATTTGAGCGAAGGCCTTGCCCCTGGTTGCGTTGGTCGAGAATCTTAATTCGATCGCCCTCGAGTCGAATCCGTGTGAGCCCATTGGGTTCCTGGTAATGCACCCAGGCACTTCCATCCTTCATGAAATCCAAGCCTCGAACGGTGAAGGGGCGCAAGCCCTCCTTTTCGGTGAATCGCAGCCAGCGGCCATCCTTGTGGCGCACGAGCAAACCCGCACTCGATCCGGCCCAGAGCTGCCCCTGGTGGTCCTCCCGAAAGCCATAGACGCCGAGGTTGGGCGTTGCGGTGGCTGCTGGAGCCACCTCTTGAATCAGTTTTCGAGTCAGGGAATCCCAGCGTAGGGCTCCAAAGCGTGTGTGGCCCAACCAGATCGTTCCTCGAGAATCCTCCATCACGCTATTGACGGAACTTCCGAAGGCTCCGAGAGGTGCGATTTCAGCTGTTTTTTGGCCGGGGCGGAGCCAGAGCGTGGGCCCCATGGTATTTACCATCCACAGGGTGCCGGTTCGATCCAGGGTTAGCGATTTGATCCGCCGACCCTTGGTGCCGGGAATTGTCTCCAGGCCCTTTGGTCCCATACGCGCGGCCCCATCGTCGGTGGCGACCAATAGCGAACCTTTGCGATCGGTCGTGATGAACCAGACGACTTCACCAAAGCTACTCTTGGATAGCGTGAAGTTGCGCACCCGGCCCCCACCCTGAAGGCGGGCCAGGGCCGGACCCACGGCCCATAAAATGCCTTCGCGGTCGCGGAACATTGATCGCACCCAGCGAAATGGCAAGCCCTGTTCGGCATTCAGCATTTCCATCTGGTCGTGTCGAATATGGAGGGCCCCCTCTTGAGTGGGAAACCAGAGGCTGCCGTCCTTATCGGCCAAGGGTGAGCTATTGGGGGTGAGGCTTGCCGTCAATCGATGCGACTGACTGAGGAAGGCTTTTCCGGAGGGTTCTTTCATTCCCAGATCTCGGCCGGCACCGGCCCATATCCTTCCTTGACGATCCTCGGCGACCAGCATGGGGCCACCGGGAGGAAGTCCATCATCCTTACCCCAGTGGCGGGTGGAACCATCCGGCAGAAACGCCTGAAGCCCGGCCTCTCCGGCCAAATAGATGGCGCCCGTGCAGATGCCCGTGGTGAAACCAAAGAGTCGACCCGTGGGTTTCCAGCGATGTTGGGAGAAGGTCATGCCTTTTTGTTGAACAAAAATCCCGTCGCTGGTGGCGACCCATAACCGCCCTTGGAGATCCATGGCCAGAAGGCTGGCGGGAGCCTGAGGCGAAGCTCCCCCAAAATTGGCCCGTTCAAGGCGCCCATCTTTGAATTTAGCCAGACCGCGAAGCGTCCCGACCCAGACTCCCCCGTCTGTTGCCGGCACCAAGCGGGCGACCCAATTCGAGGGCAAACCATCCTCCGAGGTCCACCGCCGATAATGGGTGCCGTCGTAACGCACGAGTCCATTTTCGGTGCCCAGCCAGATGAATCCCGAAGAGTCCTGGGTGAGGCAGATGACGGCCCCCGCTGGCAGTCCCTGGTCCTGACCCAGGATCGAAAAGGGCAATCGGCCCATGTCCTGCGCTGGCAACCCAATCGCCATTAGCATCCAAGCCAACAGCCACCGAGCCAATTTTCCCGTCACCTGACTTCTCCTGAAAATCACAGAGCCTGAGCAGCCTGTGGAAAGTGCCCGCTAAGTCTGGCACGGATACCTCGCTTAGGGCCTTGCTTCGACAGTTGTGACGACTAAGCCTCTGAAGGCATGGACAGTGACTCGTGCTATCGTCTTACGATGTAATTCTTATTTGGAGAATTTGGCGATGGAACTTCAGGCGCTCGTAGACCGTATCAATGGGTGGGTGTGGGGCATGCCACTCATTCTTCTCTGCCTGGGGGCTGGAGTCTTTTTCTCCTTCTGGACACGCTTCCTGCAGGTGCGTCACATCAAGGGCATGGTTACGCAGCTTTGGCAGGGGCAGTCCTCAGAAAGCGGCATCAGTAGCTTCCAGGGGTTCGCCATGGCGCTGGGTGGACGCGTCGGCACCGGCAATATCGCGGGCGTGGCTACGGCCATTGCCATGGGTGGCCCCGGGGCCCTCTTCTGGATGTGGGCTATCGCATTCTTGGGAGCCGGGTCGGCTTTTATCGAAGCCGCGCTCGCTCAGGTTTGGAAAGAGAAAGTGGATGGCGAATATCGCGGTGGACCTTCCTACTACATCGAGCGCGGTCTGGGCATGAAGTGGTACGCCGTGCTCTTTGCGGGTGTCACCGTGGTTTCCTGCGGGCTCTTGCTGCCGGGTATTCAATCCAACAGCATTGCGGGTGCTTGCCAGAGTGCGCTGCACATTCCTGTGTGGGTCACGGGTCTGCTGACGACCGGACTTCTTGGCCTCATCATTTTTGGCGGTGTCAAACGCATCGGTCGCGTGGCGGAATTGGCCGTTCCCTTCATGGCTCTTGGCTACATGCTCATGGCCGTGGCCATTGTGATCATCGATTTCCGCCGCGTGCCAGAGGTTCTGCGGCTGGTCTTCAGTTCGGCCTTCGGTATGAACGCGGCCTTTGGCGGTATTGCAGGTTCCGCCATCGCCTGGGGCGTGAAGCGTGGCATCTTCAGCAATGAAGCAGGGCAGGGCACCGGCCCTCAGGCCGCCGCTGCCGCAGAGGTGGCCCATCCTGCTCAGCAGGGTTTGGTGCAGGCCTTTTCGGTGTATGTGGACACCCTAGGTGTTTGCACGGCCACAGGCATCATGGTGTTGCTGACGGGTCAATACAACGTGGCCGATGGCAAGGGCGGTTTCCTGGTCGCCAACATTCCCGGTGTGGAGCACGGCCCCCTGTACACCCAGCGCGCCGTGGATACCGTGCTGCCAGGGTTTGGCCCTGGTTTTGTGGCCGTGGCCCTATTCTTTTTCGCCTTCACCACGTTGATGGCCTACGCCTACTACGCCGAATCCAACGTCGCCTTTTTGTTGCGTGGTCGAAAGACGAAGTGGGGCATTGTCGCCATTCGCGTTGGGCTGCTGGGCATGACCTTTTTCGGTGCCGTGCGGACCGCCTCCCTAATGTGGGGCATGGGTGATATCGGCGTTGGGCTCATGGCGTGGCTCAATCTGGTCGCAATTCTGCTGTTGGCTCCCGTAGGCATCAAAGTGCTAAGGGACTACGAAGCCCAAGAGAAGGCTGGTGTGCCCTTAAGCTTCGACCCGAAGAAATTAGGCATATCCAATACCGTTTGTTGGGAACCCAAAGACCCGGCTTGAGAAGGCGCTAGAATGGCTCTTTGTCTGGAGTTTGGATGAAGCGTCTGATATTTGCGTGGCTTCTGGTGTTTTCCACTCTTCAGGCCGAAGCCGATGCTGGGATCTTTCCTAAACTGAGCCCCAGGGCCACCGTAAGTCAGACGGTTGGTACCACCACCGTGTCCCTGGAATACCATCGACCTCAAGTTCGTGGCCGTAAAATCTGGGGTGAACTGGTTCCCTATGGGCAGGTCTGGCGCACGGGTGCGAACCAGGCCAGCACCATCAGCTTCACCGATGCCGTTCGGGTAAATGGCCAACCAGTCCCGGCTGGCACCTATGCCCTGTTCTCTATCCCTGGGCCGGATCACTGGACCATCATTCTGAATAAACGCTGGCGGCAGTTTGGGAGCTTTGAATACCAGCCCAAGGAAGACGTAATTCGTTTTGACGCAAAGCCAAAGGTTGTGAAAGACCAAACGGACTGGCTTACCTACGAGGTTTATCCCGGGAGCCGCTCCAGTGCCTATGTGGATCTGTATTGGGAGAAACTGCGGGTCAGCTTCCTGGTGGATGTGGATGTCGATGCAATGGTGACGGTGCGCATGAAACGCGCCATGGCTAAGGCTGGTGACACTAACTGGAAACTGTACGCCGATGCCGCCGAGTATTTCCTTGAACAGGAAAAGGAATTGGCTCAGGCCCTGACGTGGATTGAAAAATCCATCAAGATCCAGGAGAACCCCACGAACCTGCTCGTGAAAGGGCGACTCCTGCGGGCCGTTGGGCAACTGCCCCAGGCCACCCTGGTGCTGGAAAAGGCTCTAAAGATCGCCAGAGGCCAGAATGCTCATGCCTCGGTGACCGGGCCCATTCAGAGCACGCTGGAGCAGTGGAAAAAACAAAACGGCGGCGGAGGTTCGGGCGGGGGAAGGAAGTGAGGCATCGGCCATGAAGATCGGGAACTGGGATATTCGGCACGTCGATGCAGGCTTCTTTAAGCTCGATGGTGGCGCCATGTTTGGGACGGTGCCTAAAGTCATTTGGGCCAAGCTCATGCCCGCCGATGATCTGAATCGAATCCGATTCGCCAGCAATTCCCTGGTGCTTTTTGGCGAGGTCCATGGCCAACCCCGCGTGGTGGTGGTCGAGACTGGCAATGGCGATAAAGAAGACGATCTCTTTCGCGAGCGCTTCGCCCTGGAAGGACGGAACGTGCTGGTGGACAGCCTCAGCGCCCTTGGGGTGCAAGCTGAGGATGTGACGGACGTTATCCTCACGCACCTTCACTTTGATCACGCCGGTGGTGCAACCCGCCGCGAGGGCGATCGCATCGTGCCAACCTTTCCCAAGGCGCGGTACGTTGTGCAACGGCAGGAACTAGAAGACGCACTCAATCCACCTCTGCGCAGCAAGGCCAGCTACCTTCCGTACAACTGGGAACCCTTGCTGGAAGCGGGACTGCTGGAGACAGTGGAAGGCATTTGCGAAGTGCTGCCCGGCATCCAGGTTCGACCCATGCCGGGCCATAACAACGGCAACCAGGGCGTGGTGGTACTGGGTGAAGACCGCAAGCTGATCTATTCCGGCGATCTGATTCCTACTCACCACCACATTCAGCCAACGTGGGTGATGGGCTACGACCTGGATGTGAATACCTGCGTGGCCGAACGGTTGCGGCTGCTTGAAGAAATTTGTGACACCGAGGATGTGCTTGCCTTCGATCACGACCCCGAATTTCCGGCCGGGAAGGTAAGAAAGGACGCCAAGGGCAGGTATCGAGTGGAGCCTGTGGAACTCTGATTTGAAATCTTGTTAAAAAATATTCATTTTTTTGTGAATAATCTGGATTCAAAAAAACAAGCATCAAGAAGCCTCATCTTTTGACTGATTTGGGTGCCAGAGCAAGCGGTGCCGTGGTGTTAGAAGCTAGCAACGTGCCACGCCACTTAAGAGGGCCGAATTCGCGCCCAGAATGGGTCTAACCCTAATTAATAACTCGAATTTTGTGATGAAAATTGGCCAATACCGCGTGATAGCTTAGTTTCGGGCGGAAGAGGATCCTGGATCCTAAAGCCCTTGAATCCAAAATTGAAGGAGAAGGTCATGGCTATGGGCTGCAAATATGGATCCCACCGCGTGCTGGAGCCGAAAGGCGTTTTGCCCCAACCGGCGGCGCGGATCAGCAACGATATGTCCACCGTGTTCGAGAACGAAATCCTGGTGGATGTGATCGCGCTGAATATTGATAGCGCCAGCTTCACCCAGATCGAGGAAGAGGCCGGGCACGATGTCGAGAAGATCGGCGCCAAGATCCTCGAAATCGTGAGCCAAAAGGGCAAGATGCAGAATCCTGTGACGGGTTCTGGCGGCATGTTTATTGGCAAAGTTGCTCAGATGGGCAGTGCTCTGGTGAATCACGAGCTCAAGGTGGGTGACAAGATCGCTTCCCTGGTTTCGCTCAGCCTGACGCCCCTCAAGATCGAAAAAATCCTCAAGATCCACCCCGATATCGACCGGGTGGAAATTGTGGGTCAGGCGATCCTCTTCGAGAGCGGCCTTTTTGCCAAGCTCCCCGAAGACATGACCGAAAGCCTCGCCCTGGCTGCCCTGGATGTGGCGGGCGCTCCTGCCCAGGCCGCCAAACTCGTGAAGCCCGGCCAGAGCGTGCTCATTCTGGGCGCGGGTGGCAAGTCCGGCATGTTGGTGGCGTACGAGGCCATGAAACGTGTGGGCCCCACGGGTCGCGTGGTCGGCAATGTGTATTTGGCCGAGGACAAGAAGATCCTGGATGAACTGGGCGTGTGCCACGAAGTCGTCGTAGCGGATGCCACCAAGCCCATCGAATTTCTGAACGCCGTGCTCGCAGCCAATGGCGGTCGGGAATACGACATCGTGGTGAACTGCGTGAACGTTCAGAACACCGAGATGTCCAGCATCCTGCCCTGTCGCCAGGAAGGCATCGTCTACTTCTTCAGCATGGCCACCCACTTCGGCAAGGCCGCCTTGGGTGCCGAAGGCGTGGGCAAGGACATCACGATGATTGTCGGCAACGGCTACACCAAGGATCACGCCGAGATCACGCTGTGGGAACTCCGCGAAAACCCCAAGCTGCGGAAGTTGTTTGAGGAACGATACGTTTAAAGAACACCGCCAAGACGCGAAGGCGCCAAGAATAACCTATTTTTCTTAGCCCTTTCTTCGCGTCTTGGCGCCTTGGCGGTTCATCCTTTTTCTCGGAGAAAACTCATGGCCCATTCCGCGCCCAAGCTCGATCTCACGAAATCCATGAAGATGTATGAAGAGAGCCAAGCGCTCTCGCCGGGTGGCATGATGGGCATCCGTCGGCCTTACAACTTCATCCCTGGCGAATACCCGATCTTCCTGGAGCACGGCTACGGCGGACATATCGTCGATGTGGATGGCAACGATTACATCGATATGCTCTGCGCCTACGGGCCCATCATCATGGGCTACAACGAGCCTGAAATAAATACCGCCGTCAAGGCGCAGATGGACAAGGGCTTCTGCTTTTCGCTGGTGCAGCCCATTCAGAACGAACTCGAACAAAAGCTGATCGAGATCATTCCCAGCGCCGAACGTGTAATTCTCGTGAAGACCGGTAGCGACGCCACCAGCGTGGCCACACGCATCGCCCGAGGCTATACCGAGCGCAACAAGATCCTCCGTTGCGGCTATCACGGTTGGCACGATTGGGCCGTGGAAGTGCACGGTGGGATTCCCCAGTGCATTCAGGATCTGACCGTTGAATTCGAATACGGCGATCTGAACGAATTGGAAGGCAAGCTCAAGGAGCATGATGGCGACGTGGCCTGCATCATCATTACGCCCGTGGGCCACCCCTTGGCAAAGCCTGTGGTGCCGCCTCCCGCTGGCTATTTAGAGGGCGTGCGTGCGCTCGCCGACAAATACAAGGTCGTACTGATCTTCGATGAAATCCGCACGGGCTTCCGGGCGGCGCTAGGCGGGGCCCAGGAACGCTATGGCGTAACGCCTGATATCAGCACCTTCGGAAAGGCCATGGCCAACGGCTATCCCATCAGCGCTGTGGTGGGCAAGGCCGAGTTCATGAATGTCTGCGAGAAGAAGGTTTTCATTTCCTCTACCTTCTTTCCCAATAGTCTGGAAATGGCCGCTGCACTCAAGTGCATCGAAATCCTCCAGCGCGACAAGATCATCGAACAGGTTTGGACCAAGGGCGAGTGGTTCTTGAAAGCCTTGAATGCCGTGGTCGCGACTTCGAAGGTGCCCGTGACCGTCAATGGCATTCCCCCCATGCCCTTCCTCAGCTTCGAAAAAGTGGACAGCTTGCACAAGGAACGCCGGGAAATGTTCTACACCGAGACCATTCGGCGTGGCCTCTTCATTCAGCCCTACCACCACTGGTACATCAGCGCCCGCCATACTCAGGCCGATCTGGAAAAAGCCATCTGGGCCATTTCTGAAGCGTTGGCATTGGTAAACGAGAAGTATCCAGTCCAATAGCAAAAAACGATTAGCCACAAAGAACACAAAGTTCGGTTTTTTGCCTGTTTTCCTTTGTGTTCTTTGGGGCGAGTTTTTTCCCTTCCTGTAAAACATCACATTTCGGAGCCTGGCCATGGACAACAAGCTCATCATCACGTGCGCGATCACGGGCGCAGAGACCACCAAGGCAATGCAACCTGCACTGCCAGTCACACCCGAAGAAATCGCCGCGGGAACGCTGGAAGCCTATGAAGCCGGGGCCTCTGTGTTGCACCTTCACGTGCGCAAGGACGATGGCACCCCGACCCAGGACGTGGCGGTATTCCAGAAGGCCATCGAGTTGATTCGCGCGAAGTGTGACATCGTCATCGAGACCACCACCGGTGGAGCGGCTTGGATGACGCCGGAGGAGCGCCTTCAGCCCGTCACGCTCAAGCCTGAGATGGCCAGCCTGGATTGCGGCACGGTGAATTTTGGCGACGAATACATCGTCAACACGCTGCCTATCATGCGGCAGTTCGCCAATGCCATGCGGGATAACGGTGTGCGTCCCACGCTGGAGTGTTTTGATCTCGGCCATGTCTACGCCAGCCACATCCTGATCAAGGAAGGCCTGCTGGAAGAGCCCTACCATTACGGTCTCGTGCTCAACGTGCCCGGCGCTGCCAAGTATGAAGTCGATGTTCTGGAATTCCTGGTGCGCAAGTTGCCCAAGGGCGCCTTCTGGACAGGCATGGGCATCGGTGGGAAAGCCAATCTGGACTGCCTCTATGGGGCCATCGCCCTGGGCGGCAATATCCGGGTGGGCTTTGAAGACAACATCTATTACAGCAAAGGCCGACTCGCCAAGAGTAACGCTGAATTGGTGGAGCGCGCCGCGCGCATCGCCAAGGACTGTGGTCGCGAACTGGCCCGGCCCGAGGATGTGCGGGCGATGTTGAAGCTCCGAAAACACGCGTAACAGGAGAAGATAATGAAATACCCTTCCGTCAATTGGCGCTCCATTGATCTCTTCAAGGATGTCACCGAAGAACAGTGGAACGACTGGCACTGGCAATTGCAAAACGGCATCCGGGATATTCCGACGCTTGAAAAGGTCATCACTCTTACGGAAAAGGAGCGCGACCAACTCAAGAAATGCCTTAAAAAATTCACCATGGAGATCACGCCTTACTACGCGGCCTTGATGGATCACAACGACCCAGACTGTCCCGTGCGGATGCAGTCAGTCCCTCGGTTCGCGGAGTTGCACGACGACCCTTCGGATCTCTCGGATCCTCTCCACGAAGATGTGGATAGCCCCGTTCCTGGCCTTACGCATCGCTATCCGGATCGAGTGTTATTGCTCGTGACGAACATCTGTTCCATGAATTGCCGACATTGCACCCGTCGGCGCTTTGTGGGGGATACCGATGTCGATATGCCCGAGGACAACATTTCCAAGGCCATCGAATACATTAGGAAGACCAAAGAAATCCGCGACGTACTCATTTCGGGCGGCGATCCTTTGGTCCTCGGCGATGCGCAGCTGGAATCCATCATCAGCCGTTTGCGCGCCATCGAGCATGTGGAGATCATCCGCATTGGCACTCGCACACCGGTGGTGATGCCTCAGCGCATCACCGATTCGCTGGTGGATATGCTCAAGAAATACCATCCGATCTATGTGAACACGCACTTCAATCACGCCAAGGAAATTACCGCTGAAACGAAGGAAGCCTGCGCCAAGCTTGCGAACGCAGGCATTCAGTTAGGCAACCAGAGTGTTTTGCTTCGGGGGCTCAACGATCAGCCCGAAGTCATGAAGCAGCTGGTTCACAAGCTGCTCACCATTCGGGTTCGCCCCTATTACATCTATCAGTGCGATCTTTCCTTGGGCATTTCCCATTTCCGAACATCTGTCGATAAGGGCATCGAAATCATCGAAAGCCTCCGCGGTCATACCACGGGGCTCGCGGTGCCGACCTTTGTGGTGGATGCTCCAGGTGGTGGCGGCAAGATTCCGGTGATGCCCAATTACGTGATCACTCGCGGTGAAAACAAAGTAGTCCTGCGCAACTACGAGGGTGTAATCACCACCTACACCGAGCCCATTCACAAGGATGTGGCTCCCATCGCTAAGCCCGAAGCCTCTAGCAAGATCTACAAGGCCAGGGATGGTGTAGCCACCCTGCTTTCCGGCGAACGGCTTTGCCTGGAACCCGCGGAACTTTCCCGCAAGAAACGCAAGCATCACTAGAGAAAACAATGATGGAGCTCACGGGTGTGGAAGGAGCGGTGACCGTCATCACTGGCTTCGAGAAGGGGTCGGGCAAAACGACCTTCCTGAACCATGCCCATTCCATCGCACGACATTCCGGCCCGGTGGCAGTGTTCACCATCGGCGTGGATGGCGCCCAAAAGGCACGTGGAGCTCAGGCCTCGCCCGAAATACGCGTTTGCCCTGGCGATATTGTGATGACCACGGAATCCTTCGCCCGCAGTTCCACGGCGCGATTCGAAATTCTGGAAGCCCTTCCGGGGCGGAGTTCACTGGGGCCGCTCTTTCTGGGGCGCGCTCTTCGTGGTGGCTCCGTAACAGTGGTGGGCAGTGAACACCTCAGTGTGTTGGCAGACATGATCCATCGCGTGCGCCTGGAGCACTGGGCTCAATCGGTGCTGGTGGATGGTTCGGTGAATCGCCTTACTCAGATTCAGGCCTTGGGCGAGGTGAATTTTGCCTTTACGGCTCGGATCGATCGGGCTAATTTTTCGCGGGTAGGATCACGCATCCGCAATTTAGCTGCTCTTGCGGCCTTGCCGTTGGAGGATGGTGCTCCCAGTCCACGCCTTGAAGGGATCGTGAATTCCGCAGCCTTGGCTGCGCTTCCAGCGGGCACGGATCGTTTTTCCATCGAGGACTTCACCAAAGTCTTTCTGGAACCCGGCGAGCTTTCCCGAGCCTTGGAGCGATTTGAACTATCGGTGCGCCGTCGCTTTCAGTTGCTCTGCATTGCCGTAACCCTGCGTGATGTTGAGCGCGATGAATTTCTTGATGCCGTTGGTCCTGGTGCGGCGGCGAGCGTGCTCTTTAATCCCTATGAAGTGGCCTGTTGATGCGCGACTTCATCGCTTACGCCCAGTTCGAGAGTGTTTGGGAACGTTTTCAGCCGGAGACGCCCTTTGGGCGAACGGCCAAGGATGCGATGACCATCCATCGCGAAGCGAGTGAACTGGAGCGAATCTGGGACGACACGGAGAGCGTTTTGCGACTCCTTGAGGAACTGGGTCCGGAACCGGCGCGGCTGAGCCAAATCACCCATCACCTCAAGCGCATTCCCCGCATCCAGGAAACGCCCCGGCCCCAGTTCGATGAAGTGGAGATTTTTCAGTTCAAGAAATTCCTTCATAACTACAAGTGCCTCACCTCCCTCCTTAGCACTGAAATTCAAAGTTCCTTTGGGTTTTGTTACGAGTCCAATGACTTCGAAAAGCTCCTGGATACCGGCCGGCAAAGTGCAGAATCCTTCTTCGTTGCCGATGCCTTTTCCGAAGAACTTGCCAAAGTAAGAGCCGATATCGAAACCACCAATGCGGCGATTCAAGCCCTGGAGCAACGGCGGGTCGAGGCGATTCAGGCGCGGTGGGGTCTTCATTTCGGCGATCGCGCATTCTTAATCGTTCCGCGAGAATTGCTTGGTGATTCGGAAGTTGCGGCCACCCTGCTCGTGATCGAGCCTTTCGATGAGCGCCGGTATTCTGTTCGACCGCTGGCCTGTGGCGAGGAACTCAGCCTACAAGAACAGCGATCAGCATTGCTTTCCAAGGAACGTCTCTGTGAAAACCACGTTCTGGCAACGCTATCTTCCGCAGCGAATCGTGAGCTTGAAAATCTAAATACCTATCAGGCTGCCGTTACGCGCTTCGACTTAGCCTTTGCCCGAGCACGCTTGGCCCAAGCGCATGGCTTCGTTCGTCCCCGCTTGCATGGAGGGGCAATCGAGATTTCGCAAGGCCGCTTTCTCCCCTGCGAAGCCTTGTGCCAAGAACTTGGAACGCCCTATCTGCCGCTGGACGCATGCTTCGACACCTCCGCTACCGTGATCTTTGGCTCCAACATGGGGGGCAAGACCGTTGTCTTGAAGACGCTTGCCTTTCTTCAGCTCTGTGCCCAAGCCGGCCTATTTGTTCCAGCAACGGCCTTCGCAACGCGAGTATTCCAGCATTTCAGCTACCTGGGTGAGGGGCGAGAGAACGCTGAAGCCAAGGGGCTTTCGGGTTTTGGCTGCGAGATCCGTGGCCTCGTTGAGACATGGAAAATTCTGGACGAATCGACTCTGGTGATTTTCGACGAATTCGCTCGCACCACCAATTCCTTGGAGGCGGAAGCAA
>JFJP01038031.1_pt1 | contig 20187 bp, 39 predicted proteins | sample 431651 | NCBI WGS metagenome assembly JFJP01 (sample SAMN02602958, study PRJNA72255) | Microbial mat metagenome, whole genome shotgun sequencing project. | biome: fresh water; feature: sink hole; material: water; isolation source: purple microbial (photo- and chemosynthetic) mats found in...
ACAATAGCATGATCGGTGATTAATGTATTGAAAATAATTATTGACATGTTTATGTCAATTCATGTTTCAAAGGTTCAAATTTAAACTCATGGTAACACTCACGACATTTCCATTTTGCCAACATACGTTGATCAATAAGTTGAATCTGATTAGAACGGCAGACGGGACATTTTTGATGAAATGCCCTTGTGAGGAAATCCCGTCTTGCCTGTAACATATGTGCCATATCCATCATGGCATGAAAGTTATGCATCATTCGTGCTTGTCTCATTAAAACTCCACCCAAGGAGTACCCACAATGATCACCTTAAGTCCAAGTGATTGCCATTGACGCACAACTTGAGGACGATCATCGATAACACATTCCACATTGTAATATGGTGCTACACAATCCCAAAACAATTCATTCTTGACGATAGAATCCTTACGCATGTCTTGAGCAGAACGCATAAACATTGCTGAATATGGAACATCATACTTTTCCAACCAATCCTCTGTTTTTGCACGACTTACAGAATCACGACCAGACATAATGATGATTTCATACCCTTGCATGTAAAATCCGCGCACGATAGCATACACAGCAGGATCAAGTGTATCTTCATCAACACGCATCCATTCAAACGCACTACGACCACTCATATGTGCAAGAGTACCATCAAGATCAACCATGATTGCTTTGCGAGTCCCTGCTACAGGCACATATTTTTTATTCACCATAATCATGTCTTGATATTGCATCCATTGTTTGTAGATCACTTGATGACCAACACCGTCAGGACGAGCAGCGTCACGCTTCCATGCTTCCTCAAGTGTAACATCAAACACCTTGATAGTAATATCATCACGAGCAATACAATAATCAGAAACCATCTTGTTAATCATTGCATCAAGACGATTCTGATTGAGGTTTGTATCTGCACATATGATAGTTTCATAATTGGATTTAACTCCAGAAGCAAACTCTTCCCACCAATTTTGATTGACAAGATTTTCATCCTTGCCAAATTTCCACACCTTCCAGATATTGGTAGGTTTGCTATGTTGATGATACCCCTTTGCATCACGATCAATAAGAATACGATGACGCAACCAATCACGGCACACAATACGAGTGCCAACTGGATTCTTCGCATATTCCATATCAGCAAATGTGGATTTGCCAGAGCAGGAAATTCCAACAGTGATAATAACTTTAGTCATTTTCAACTTTCATAAATTCTTTCAACAACGAGATTTTCTGAGTCATTGTTGATTCGTTAAAGGCATGCACCACATGACCACCATTCTTTCGTGCCTTGAATAATACACCAGAAAATGGCAGATCTTTCACTTTCATCGCAAAATCTTTTTGTAGTTCGATATCACGAGATTCATCATACGCAAGAGTCATTTGCTCCAACATTTGTTCTAGTGCATCGACCAAAGGTTGAAACAAAAAGCGTTCGCCTTCGAATACAGTTAAATATTCTTCATGCTCATTCAACATAACCAACTCTGCAATATTATTAAATGTAGGAGCACCATTACCACGCAAACGATGCAATGCCACATAAGCAGGAGACTTGATTTTAACACGATTGCCGGTTACATTGCAACGAACAACATACCCTTCTTCAGTCGAAGGCAGATCATGCACTGCATTCAAACAGTCTTCAGCAGATGACAATTGATACACTTTAGGCAAACGAACATTCATGCCATATTTCAACATCAAATTACACCAATCTTGCAAACCAGAATAATGTGCTTCAATTCCTGTAAGATTAGAAATCACTGCAAGCAACACGACCATAGAATCAAGATAACGAGTAACGATACGGTTTTCTGGACCAATGTATTCCATGACATAGGTGCATGACTTGTGAAACTCAATTGAATTCATACACGACTGAAATTCATCTTCAGTGAAATGCATTGCCTTCAAAATCCACTCACGAAAAGTACCACCATCTGCCAATGAGAATACATGATTCACTTCAGCATATGCAGAACCACGAGTACCTATTTCCCATCGTTCAGTCTTGTTGCAGAAATATACCTTAACGAGTGAACCGTCGCACTTTTCGTAAACCCGAACATCATCAAAAGAAAAAGTTTCTCGCGTGTCGGATTCGCCATAGTTGAAAAAGCGAGTAAAAGGACGGCAAACAATTTCAAAATTTTCATTGAGAATTAGACCTCGACATTCATTCACGACAGGATGATTTTTCGGAGATTCAATTTGATTGTAGTTCAATACACGAAGACCATTGTCGTATTCCTTCACGACAATTGCGAGTTCGTCTGTTAGTGCTTGCCAACCCTTTTCTTGTAGAAACTTTTGAACATTCATAATTTAAACCTCACAATATTTTGGTGCTCGAAGCGGGAGTCGAACCCGCATGACTTGCGTCGACGGATTTTAAGTCCGTTGTGTATACCAGTTCCACCATTCGAGCATAATCTTATTTATACAATTCAATCCAATTGACCTTCGATGCATCGTAACTATCATAGTTACGAATCTTGGAAGAACGAATCCCTTTACTATCTGAGTAACGCAATTTCATAGTGATGCCCCTTAGACCAAGGGCATTGTACAACACGGTCATGTCGCAGTCTTCTTCCAGATATGCGAACCCTTTACGCATATATGAATAATGTGAAATCTTTTCTGCAATTCCCAACTTGTGAAGTTCTTTTAGGGAGATCTTTGCCCAACCATGACCACCGTCAGAAGTGAAATTGTAGAATTTGTCTTTCATGATGTTTTCCCGTTGCGTTAAGTCGATGTGTGCATTATAATGATACATCAATTTTTGTCAATAACATTTGTAACTTATTGATTCTTCAACTCTTCTTCAATATAAGTTTTCACAGATTTCGTAGGTTTCCAACCAAGACCCATTATCTTATCGATATGTAATTCTGAATTCATTCTATTCCCCATTCTAGCAGGAATCATTTCTATATCACCACCAACCATTTTTGCTATTTCCATAACAGTAAATTTTTCTTGATTTCCTATACCATAATTATCTCCATGCCCTCGATCACCAACAAGAATCAATCCAGACACTATGTCATCGACATGTGTGAAATTTCGTTCTTGTGACCCAGGAGAAACAATTGTAAGAGGCATTCCGTTTCTATGCTTTTCTAAAAATGTTGCAATTAATGTTGCATATTTTCCAGTAGATATTTCATTCTTACCATACACATTGTAAAAATAGGTAATGGCATAGTCGAGACCAAACCAATCCCCATAGTTCATTATGAGTTGTGTGTTGGATACTTTTGTCCAAGAATACGGAGATTGATTTGCTCCCATATCATCATTGGAAAACTTGGTGCTAGACCCTGCATATATTAACTTTGCATTGATCTTTCGTGCAAATTCAAGAACTGCAAATGTTCCAGTTTTATTTGATTTCCATAACGTATCCATATCATGGAAGGATTGTTCAACACGAGAGTATTCACCTAAATGATATATGATATCTGGTGTGTATCTAAGGTCATTGATATCAGTTGTATCTGACGTGATATACCAGACTCCATCAACATGATTGTTTCTTGATCCAGTAGAATAATTATCGATAGACCAAACTTCATTTCCTTGTTTTACCAATGCATCACAGAGGTTAGAACCAATGAACCCTGCGCCACCAGTTACAAGAATCTTCTTCATTAATGTTTATCGACGTATTCTTTAACAGCATCGATAATCGCAGGTGCTAGGAATACAACCACGGTCAAAAGGATATACACATCAAGGTTAGGAACATTCGCCACAATTAATCTCCACAGTAGTTTGAACACCAATCATTTCATAATATGCTGCAATGTCTAGTGCTTCCTTCAAAGTGAGGAAACACTCTATTTCATCATTATAAAATACAAAGTAAATGTGATCTTGCATCATTTTACTTTTACAATAAATCCATTCTCGATAACTGCCTCTGCGTACCACTTATGGGGTTGCGGATAATGTGGCCCCTCAAGGCACACAACGCCACTCTTTGGTTCATTGCCCCCAAATGGGCCAGGTTGAAAAATACCAACTTTCTTTCCAGATGCCACTGCTTCTTTGAGTTCTTTTTTAGATTTGAAATTGGTGGTTGAGTACATGATTTATTCCTGTTTTAATTGATGTGAAGATTATTTGCAAAAAAAGCCAAGTCCCCAGACATAGGAATATTGTTTTCTTTTAATAATTTCAGCGAACGCAATGCGATATCACGCCATTCAGCAATCCCTTTATTTTCCCATTCTAATTCTTCAATACGATTTTCCAATTTAGTAATTTCAGATTGTCGCATTTTTGCCACTCCTTTAGTTGATGTGGCTATTATATAGAAATCTTGTCACGTGTCAATAACTCATTTAACTAATTGATTTAAAACGGTTCTCCACCAAGAACCTTGATTAGATATTTTGCTTGTGCCTTTGCATCTTCGAGGGCATCATGATGATTTCCTTCTTGCACTCTCATACTTCGTTGATCAAAACCAGTCATGTTAAATACCGTTCTGGTACACATGCCATGGTAATAAAACCACGGTGTTTTTTCTTTCAACACTTTATCATAAGCAAATTGCATGATAGGTTGATCGAATGATGCACCATGAGACCACGTGTGCATAGATTTAACTCCATACCATTTCCTGAATTCATTTAATGCAGTTGTGATATCAACTGGATTTTTCATCCATGCCATACGTGCCTCTTTGGATTGCTTAGACCACCATTCTAACGTATCCTTATCAATATAAAGACCAGCATCCTTGCACAATTTGGCATCTACATTAATTTTAAATTCATCTAGTATTGGTCCACCAGTGAATTGAAATTTAACTGCACCAATGGACACAATTGCTGCATCTGATCTAGTAGCAAGAGTTTCTAAGTCGATCATCACATTCACTTCATCAAAGAATCCACTCATAGATATTTTCTCCATTCTTCAGGAAAATTGCAATTCGATGGTGAATCTTTAAACAGTGGTGCGATATCACTATCCTTATAACCAGCAAGACCACATCCAATTCTGGTAACAAAAAATTCGATGTTCAATCGTGACATCTGTTTTGCATATCGTTTGAATGAATTGACGTGCATTTCAATATCATCAAGTGACAATGTTTCAATGTTGCTGTCTTTAGTAGGAATGGCATATGAATCACCATGCAAACCGATACCCTTCCCATATACCGCACCATATGATTGCAATGCCTTCTTTGCAGCACCTGCACCATGCACACCACCAAGATTAGATCCGAACACAAACACTATCATGTGATCGGCATCTTCATCTGGTAACGTGCCATCTTTATGATATTTGTATGTCATTTCTTCCCCAATGAAACATTAGAACGATGATATTCACCACCCTTGAGAATCCATTTATCACCTAGATACTCAATTGCCTTTTTACGTTTTGCTTCTAGATCATCTGCAAATCGTTTAATCTCTTTGTCTGCCCATTCTTCATCTGCATTCTTAATCTTTTCATTGAACCACATAGTGCCTCCCAATTAAATGTTTTGCAAAATAAACTTCTCAATGTTGCCTTTCGTATGTAAAACTTTTTCGTCGTATCCAGTTGGTTTACTCATCGAACCATTATAGCACAGCAATCCCTTATTTACTGTTTTGAAGTTCTGGATACATTCTTTTAATATTGCAGTTCCTAAATACACATTTGTTTCAATGTTAAAAATTTCTGGTGTTCCTACATCTTCTTTCGCCTTTTTAATTCGTGCAAGATGCCATGACGGTATGACTTGCATAAGTCCAAGTGCTCCACCACTACTTATAGCATGCTTATCAAACTTAGATTCAGTTTGTGCAGTTGCTACAATTAATGATAGATCAATATTGAACTCCTTTGACCATTTGCTCATCGACATTATTATATCGATTGCCTCTTTTTCAGTCAAAGATTTGTTAATGTTCTGGACATATTCTATTAGTGCTGCCTCTTTAAATGCATAAACATTCCCCACGACTGTTGTCTTGGTGTGATTGTAAATCATTGCATTGGCAGTGAGAAAGGTTCCAAATATGAATGTTGCTAATAAGGCTTTTAGTCTAATCCATTTGGACCATTTGCTTCTCAAATAGAACTTGCCATCGTGAAGATAATAATCTTCTCTAGGTGGTATATTTGTACGCATATTAATATATATACATTTAGAAATCTTGGTTCTCCCGACTGGATTCGAACCAGTAACCGGCAAATTATGAGTTTGTTGCTCTACCATTGAGCTACAGGAGAATTTTGATCAGGGAGCAGTCAAAAAATGACGTTTCATTGCCCATTCATACAGATCATCATCCACCACAAATTTGCTTTGTTCAGATGATTCATTCTTGCAGGGACGACCACGTTTTTCACGTTTCACAGTAGGTTTAGTGACAGGGTTGCCATCTTCATCAACCTTGAAGTCGTTGCCATATGTTCCATAGTTGTAAGTTCTCATTTTGTTGCTCCGTAAATTCCAGATAACCTTGGGAGAAATTCAGATCCCAAGTCGTCGTCGTAAAAACTTCCCAGATTGTTGCGATTGCCATAAACAGGCGAATCAATAACGAGTTTGTTATCAACACCTTTGTATGCCATCACGAAACGGTCAGTGATGTTACCTTTTTGTGCCATGCGTTCTGCTGCCACACAACCAGTTTGAAAACGCCACTTGTTGTTCTGTTTGTCACTGTCCCAACCTGAGAAAGTAGGTTTGAACGCGAAAATCGCCACATTCGCCTTTTCACCATCGTTACATATGATGGTTTGCTTCGTGATGCGATAAACATAAACACCCATGATTTTCTCCGGTTAGTGATTCGATGGAGTGAATTATATAGATATCAATTCAAAAGTCAATAGTTATTGTAACTTGTTGTTTTCATACATAAGCTGCAGATAATTTGAACAAGTCCCTATCGCTAGTGTCTGGAATTGGCATAAGACGAGCAAACTCCCCATATGTTTTTACTGCAGCAGCATTCCATGCTTTTGCTGCATCTATTCTGTCACAGAATGGGCCAAATTTAACTTTTCCCCCATCTATGTTAATGAAAGATTCATACATTCCATTTTTTGTTTTATGTATTCTGTTAACGTCTCTATTCATATTATTTTGCAAACAAGTAGCAGGACGCAAATTTTCAATTCGATTATTTTTTGGGTTTCTATCAATATGATCGATAATATCTGGAAGAACTTTATGGTGCATCAAATAGATTAGTCTATGTAAATAATAATCTACCCTACCAATTTGAAGACGTTTTCGACCTGTTCTTTTACATCTAACACTTCCAGCAATATTCCCTTTTCTAACGTTTCTCCCACTCATACCAATCTTATAATAAAGTTCTCCGTCTCTATATTCAAATCTACGATGGCACTCTTCATATAGTTCTTCAACTGAAAGCATATCTGTTTTATTCATATCAACCTCCATTCTTTAATAGATATTTGTTACTCACTGCCTTGAAGTGATTCTGACCATTCAACTGTTTGAACACAACTCCTTCACGATCCTTTTGTGAATTAATTGCTGACTTTCCATCTGCATACTTTAATACAGATTCAATTCTGTCTTCACCCAAACATTCTAGTGCGTCTAGTGGGGCATGACACAATACTGGAACATGTTGCAAGCATAATGTATTTACAACGTTCATACGATGAGTGGGACTTGAGTATTGCCCGTCAGCAATGTTATATACATTGAACACATAGAATTCTTGTCCCTTAATACCATAGTGATTGCCTTGAATTCCCTCACCAATACACTCACCCTGAATAACAACATTATTCATTTTGAATTTACGCATCTTTGCTTCAACATCATACTTACGTGCCATTTTCCAAAAAGTGTTTCCTTCGGTTTCAACCAGATTGAGATTACGACTGCACACAATAAATTCATCATTGATCAATCCCATGGTGCATGACGACCCTTCAAGTTTTTCTGTCATCTCATACACACCTTTACGCAATTCAGAATATTCATTTGTCAAGTTCTGAATACGTTCTTCATCAGTTTTCGGAATTGCTGATGGCCATGCACCTTTCACTACACCAGATAAACATGCTGGAATTGGTGGTTCATATTTTTGAATACTTAATTCTTCAGTTAGATCTAATCCTTCAATGAATTGAACTGGGTCATTAAATTCTGGTGGAATTTGCAAAATCAATCCCTGACTAATTTGCCCACGAAGGCGAACAGTACGCAAACGCTCACCTTTTACTCCATTGTATTCTTTGGGTTCTCCCTTTGACAAAAATGGGGCAAGTTCAGTAGGAATCCAAGAATCTACCTCACAATAAACCACCATGTCGCCAACAGAAAATTCGCCTTTCTTGATAACAACCTTCCATGAATTCACCGTTGCAACTTCAATTGCATCAGCACCTTCAATAGGTTGAATGTCAAGAATCTTTTGAATACTAGCCATTTTACGAGTCATATGCGTTCCCTCTTAATTCCCAATTGTACCATCTTATATAGGTTAGGTGAATACCTACTTAATAATTTCTTTTCAGCATGTTGCCACTTTTTCCATTGTACAGAATGATTTCCAAGATAATGAATATGTCCAAAAATATCTTCTATCGTTGAGTACTTGTACTTACCTCTAACAATGAATCGACCACGAGGTTTGGGATTTCCCTTACCTGATCGTGGTCGGTCATAACAAACTACAAATTGTAATGCTTTAGAATGGGCAATCGTCGTCATACACATTGTCGCCAACGTAACCGCAATCCGTTCCTGCCACGTACTCATATGCAGGATTCATAGGATCTTCTGCTTCAACATCATCCTCGTCATAATCTTCAGGATGACGACCACGATCACCGACGAAATGGGGATTCGGATACCACACATCTAAATCACAGAGCAACCAAGGTTGATCTGGATGATCTGCACCGTAATTCCAAACCCACTCACGAACTGCTTGCTCCATCCAAGACATTTTGTTTCTCCGTTTCGTTACGATAGGAGCATTTTACACGATTGGTACTGTTTGTCAATACCAATCGTAACTCATTGAATTTAATCGGGATGTCCCCAATCTTTAAAATCCATGTTTGTTTCGTTATCATTGTAACCAGCATAGTATGCCTGAATTTCTTCGTCAGTCATATCAATGCGCTCGACTTTTTGAGATTGATACGTGCCACCTTTGAAATAATGTGGGCAAGTTCCACGACGGTAGTAAGAATCTGCACTACCACGATCATAAGGACTACCATGACGCTTATCGTATTCCATGATTAAACTCCGTATTTAGCAAGAAGGATACGTTTGACTGCTTTTTCGCTACTGCTATTTGCAACGACTTTACCACCAAAGAAACCGATCCAAACTTTGCGGGATTCGATGAAACGCACTTCACCATCAGCACCAGTGTGCTTTTGGGGACGACCACGACCATCTTTCTTGGCAACAGGAGCAGTCACTTCAACACGAGCATACTCTTTCTTGGGTTCAGAAATAACAGCACCCTCTTTCAAGGACACATAAAATTTCTTATCAACCTCAATGGTTTTTTCCATTGCGTATTTCTCAAGCTCAACACCAACCAAACCATTGTGACGACCTTGAATCAGATACTTGGTGAAGAACTCGACTTGCCAAGGTTGCGATTCGGCAGGTACATCATAACCAAATTCCGTATGCAGAACTTTCGCGTAATCATTCGCAGACATGTTACGTACAAAGTGAAGCATTTCGGAAGTGGTATTGAAGTTCAAGGACATTTGGTGTCTCCGTTTCGTTGATCGATGAGTGCATTATATAGAAACGAAACCAGATGTCAATAACAAATATAACTACATAATTTTATTGAAGATTCGCAACTCTATCACACAAGTGATACTTCAATGCTTCCTCTGCAGTTAAAAATACATCCTCTGGTGGCAACAAGTATTTGTGAATATCTGCATCCTTTAATCCAGAACATTTTTTGTAATGCTCAATCATGCGTTGATTAGTCAAATCATATTCTTTTGCAATGGCAAAAAGTTCATGACTTTTTCCAACTGACCCTGCGCTAAAACGATGACTCAATATACTAGTGTTTGGAGTTAAGATGCGTTGCCCCTTTGTTCCACTTATAAAAATCATAAGTGCAGCAGATGCTATTTGTCCCATACCGACTGTGCGAACTGGAATGTGCGAACTGTGCATGATATCAATAATGGCAAATGCATCAGTTAATGATCCGCCAGGACTGTTGATCAAGAGGTTTAACACATCTGGTTTTGCTTCTTCATCAGAAAAATTACTTTCAATAATCCACTGTGTAATTTCTTTTGCAGCATCGTTATCAATTTCATCATACAAGAGAGCAAATGAGTTTAGCTTTTCACTTTGTTTGTTGAGACCACTTAACATTGATAGATCTAATTTTTTCATCTCTTCCCTTTCGTTTTGAAATCCGTTTCATACCAACCACTACCTTTCAATTGAAAACTAGTTGATCTTGATATCTGTTTTTGCATAGGTAAATCACAATGGGGACACCACACCTCAATGAAATCTTTCGAAGTTAGTACCTCTTTTTCAAACCCACATTTTTCACATTTGTAATCGAACAACATTTAGTCACCTTCACTTTGAACTTTTAGATAATGTCCATATTTGAGAATCATATTCAGGTAATACTCCACTTGGGGTCATGAGACTAGAACCGGTTACAATGATTTTGTATAAGTCAAACGTCATAATCTTTATATGAACTATTCTTTGAAGTATCTTTCCAGTTAAATCTTGAATCTCAAGGTAACTTGGATTACCAATAACTTGAACACCGTAATACCGATCAACTTCACCAGTATCTTCGTGTAGAACATTTACGTCATGTATCATAGAACCACCTTGCCCCTTTCATAATATTTTCTACGTTCCTCTAGTCCTAACATCTTTGAACCGTTTACAACTTTAGTGCAACCTTCTATGTTATCAGAGTCTGCATATTTATTCAAATCTTTTTTGATCCAAAACCAGATTGCAGAAATTATCGCCATTGCTGGTTCTTCTACAAGTTCTGGATGATCTAATATTTCTGGGTTCCCAATCCATTCAGAAAATCTTTGATAGTTGTATCTTCCAGTCAATTGAATTAAACCACGACCCATAAATTTTTTTCCGTCACCGACTTGGGTATTGCCAAGACCAGCATGACCTTCATATTTAACTTGCCATGGGGTCGGTCCCCAAATTTCTCTTAAGAATTTGAACCCACCAGATTCGTGTAGAGTTTGGGCAAGAAACATTGCCTGTCTGTTCTTTGTGTCAATTTCATAATCTTCAAATGCCATGGTTAATAGTACTGACCATTTATCAGGGTTTTTTACTGTTGGGCATATTTTTAATAGTTGTTCTGGACTCATGCTGATATTTCCTCTGATGTAATAATCCAATCCTTAACAAAATCTGATCTGACGATATCATGCGGTAAGAAATGGATCGAATCAAACCAATTTGGCATCTCTGCAGTAACTCTCAACAATTGATCATGACAACTTGCTTCACGTTTGCTAGTCAAGTCGCACTGTCTATTGTCACCGATAATAATCAACTGACAATTCTTACCAACTCGTGTAACGATAGAATTCATTTCATGCCAATTCAAATTTTGATACTCATCTACGATAACGACACAATCATCTAGAGTTATTCCTCGCACATAACTAGTAGTTATGAACTCAATCATAAATTTCTTAGCAAGAATATCCCATGCAGTACCGTTATTGCACAGACTATTTATGATCTGTTTATATGGGATTTTGTAAGGTTCTGCCTTTTCATCAAGCGACCCAGGCAAGAAACCAACTGACCTTGTTTCGACTGCACTTCGTATGATTACTATCTTTTCTACTTTCCTAGAAAACAGATCATCCAAAGCAAGAGAACATGCAACAAAACTTTTTCCTGTACCTGCAGATCCATGTGCAATAACATGCATACCTTCTTTATATGCAAACATCATTTGACGTTGTGCTTCTGTCATTGGTTTTACTTCAAATGCAATTGTCAAATGATCCTTATTTGGTTGTCTGGTAGTACGAAGTTTTGGTTTTTGTTCTCTTTGTGGTTTTTGTTGGGACATTTAATATCCTTCTTATTAGTTATAAAACGAAAAAGGCGAACATTTGACTATGTTCGCCTTAGTATTTAGTTATTTATTTTCCCAAAATGTTATACCCTCGTTAGCATAGAATAATCCTTAATTTCAGCATTCGGTGACTTCGATTGCACCTTCTGCAGAACCTCCCTCATTCCAGAATCTGGTCTTGTGAACCCCAACCTAACCGGATCTCCTAATGAAGGTGCTCCATCTATATAGTGTTCTACACTATCAAGAGTGTTGCATGTTGGGCAAGGATTAGCCTCTGGTTCTTTTCTATTAGAGATGGAATTCATAGCAACCCAAGAGTTTCCACAACTTCGACATCTATATGCATATGTAGGCATTTTGCTTCCTTGTATTATTTATCGTTTTTCACATCTGAACAAGTTGATATTTTCCCTTTTCTCGCCATGCTTCGAAAACTTCTTTTGCAATTTTTTCAGATTTAGTTGAGAATTTTATACTACCTGTTGCCATGTCTATTATTACGAACCTCTGGTGAAATATACTGTTTACCATATAGCCCCACTTCCTGTAATAAACCACACATCATTAGAACGGTTCTCAATTGAACATCAAAATATCCCGTCTAGTTATGAACGTAGTTTGGATACACTTTTGAGACTAGTTTAGCAGTAACATTTGGGAATATTTCAGTCAATGCCCTATCCTTTGCTGCACACAAAACATCCCCTTCTTTTGCCGCAACCATTTCCAACACTTGAATGAATACACGTTCACGATCCAATCGTTTAATGCCAGAACCAACTAGACAGGATTTTAATCTACCAATTTGACCTGCTAATGGAGTTTTCATATCAGCATTGACCTCTTCATCACGCTTATAAGGTGGCATGCCTTCAGGCAAATCTAACTTAGTTTCCTTATTGAAATTTAATGAAAGAATCATGTTAAGGGGAATACTGCCTCCCCATTTTTTCAAAAGCACGATTTGTTGTTCTTCAGTTTCTGCATCATTGATCAACTGTAGGAATTCATATGCGTGTCTTGCGTTACCTTCTGTTATTTTTTCTTTAGCCATTTCGGGTCTCCATAATAATTCATAGTTTGGTGGATACAAATTGATTGGTGTAAATAGTAACATTCAAAATTAAAAATCCCCTGATGAAGAGAACAACAAGGGCATCCTATTCTTTGAAAAATACATCATCAATTTCATCGAATTCCCTTTTGGATTTTGTGATTCATATTCTTTTACAACACTATCATATATATCCTTCGGAATTTGTTCGAAATCAACCAATGTTTGATTCCGTATAAAGTTTCGTTTCTCTTCCTCATTGCTGCATTCATCTATTCCGTTTTTAATGAAGTTTGCAATGCGTTCCTTATACATAGATTTTTGTCTAGTAGGTTTAAGATTATTCGCACGATCAATTGCCCATTGATCACTAGTCAAAATGTTTGGCACATTATCACCAGAATCACCTGTGCATATATGTTCAACAATGTAATCTTGCACTTTCCCTTTTGGAGTGACAAATTTCTTTTGTATTGGAGACCACTGTTTCACGTTAGGGTATTTTTGTAATTGAATAAAGTCCCCATCAGACGAAAGAATTAAAATTTTCTGTGGTTCTCCTTCAAACAATCCATCAGACGTGGTGTCGTTGTTCTGTAAATGTTTGCATATACAGGCAATCACATCGTCTGCTTCTGCACCATTCACTTCGATCACCTTATAAGGAAAATGCTCTCGCAAGTCTTTTTTTATTTCATTGATTGCTTCGTATATCACGTCCCAATTTATATTGTCTGCATCGTGAGAATGTTTTCTATGCCCCTTGTAAGCAGGGAAATAATCTCGTCTCCAATAATCCGTTGAGTCACATGCTAACAATATCTTCCCGTACTCTTTTCCATAATGTTTTTTGTACGAAAGGAAACTGCTATAAGCTAAATGTTTAATGAAGTTCTTTGCAGACGCATCATCAGTTTTTAACTCATTGATATTGACAATACAATTGGAAATGATCGTTTGACTTAGATCAACAATGATCATATTATTTCCAACGCTTGTTGAATTCTTCTAGAACTGCATCAGCAATAGGCAAACATCTTTCGACTTCTTTTGCTGTACGAATTTGAAGTGTGGTCATTGCTGCAGTAACTGCTGAAATCCAAATAGATTGTTGTGAATCTAAAGACATAACAGACTTGCCTTCATCCAACACTTGAACTTTTTTAGGACGACCTGGACCTCTAGGTTTTTCTTTTGGTAGTACCTGTGATAGAAATGCTGCAGTTTCATTTGCTCGTGCAACATCTGGATCATTAATAGTTTGTGTCGTTGTACTCATGGTATTCCTTTCAATTATAAAAATGCACCTAAGATAATATACTCGTTACTCACCCTGCCTGTTGCTTTGCCCATGGTTGCTTTCACATCATTGAACAAGTTGCTCATTGGACGTTTAGACATAGATGAAACCCCTGCTAATTGCACGTCTGGTTTTCTCAAAATCTTGCTTCCAGATTTTTCTGGATCGAAGTTCTGAATTGTTGTCCCCTTAATAGTTAGGGTGTAACCATCCAGTGCCTGATACTTAAACAACTTACGCAATTTAGTGTTATACAACCATGCCTGATCTGCACCAACAATTTTATCTGGAGTGATTGACCTCAATCTAAGATCAACAAACTCTTTCAAATATTGCATCTTTGCTGCCAATACACTTGCAGGTTTTTCTTTTCTTTTACGTGGTGCTCGTGTTGTTCTTGCAATTTGAGCAACTGTTCCACAATCAGAAATGATTGACTCCACTAATGCAATCAGTTTATTTAGCCCACGCTTGCCAAAGTTAGAATATGCTTCCTGAAGCACCTTGTCGGTCAGTGCTAATTTAAATTCTTTTAGTTCGGGTGCATACCACTCTGAAATTTTATTTGCTACAGGGGACTTAACCGCATTCTTGGTTAGATACCCTTTCACATCAATTGTTGTGTTGTTTTTCATTGCATCATCAATCATGCCTTCAATTTCTGCAATGTGCGATTTTGCTGCATCGTCAATATAGTCTTGTACAGTCTTTGTCGATTTGCTTGTCACGTTACTTGTCAATTCGGATTTGCTTGTCTTTTCCGACTTGGCAAGATTTGTTAATTGGGTATAGGCATTATCTAGTCTGATAATATCATGTTCATGTAATGGAATTCCATTGGTTGCCATATGAGCAACCGCACCTAATGTACCAAACCAAGAATCCGGTAAGTCATTCAGTATTGATGTTGGTTTCCCCAAAGTTTTCCAATACTCCATCACAAACTTTCGTTTGTCTTTGAGTTCAACCTCTGCATTGTAATAATTAAGAGCACGAACCATGGACAATTTATAATCCATGATATTGAAATCTGGTGTCCTAATAGTGGATTTAGACCTAAGAATGGCACGACCTTTTACTGCCATTTTTTTACTTACCATAATATACTCCAATCAATTCGTGACAGCATTATGTCACTTTACATAGATAACGTCAAATTTTTTCGATCATATCCTCATGATGCACGTGAATGGTTGCACCTGTTTTACCTGCAGCAGGGCCAACTTCGAATTTGCCATAAACAGGTTTCGCCACAATCACACCAACACCATTTGGTTTTCCTTCACGACGGAATTTTACTTTATCCCCAACATGGAAATGCTCGTCTTGATCTTTCGCATCAGGGAGGGACTCAATGCGACTACGAGGGGCCATTGTTGTTATAACCATACCCTTAAACGGACTTGAATCATATTTCTCTGGTTCAACAGAACCTACTTTACCAGTGATATTCACACGTGCGTCTTTCTTCACACCATCATCACCAGATGCAGTAAACATTTTAACCAGATGCCCACTGTCAGTTTTCACAGTGAAGATATGCTTTGTGCCACCCCATTGCCCTTGTGACTGATATGCAAATGAACTAATGACAACACCATTGATATCAATTTTTTCGCCAACGTTTGCAACACCTTCTTGTTTGATGGTTTTCATGATGCCTTCTTTTTTAACAAGAAGACCTTGCTCTTTTTCATGCATCATCACACCTGCAGCAAGATATCCAGTCATCTTGAGTGAAGTATGCTCACTCGATGCTGCCTTACTTAGGTTCGTCCAGAATTCTTCCTTACCTGCTTTAGGATGATTCTTCAACCATTCAATTACCTTTTCTGCTTCTGTTTTATCAGATTCAGTAACAGGAATATTGTTCATATCAAACCACTCTTGTGCAGTCATACTAGAAGGTTTGCGACCTGGGTTTAAATGTCTATTCACCAATGATGACGTGGACGGTTTTGTTCCAAAAGACTGATTAGAAACAAACCCCTCCTTTTTAATAGAATGCACTGCTGCAGCAACGATATCCTTTACTGTGAAAAGTGGCACATAGCGACCATACCCACCCTGATAATCAGGATCTGACATTGAACCGAATGCACTCTCAATGTCATAAAGTTCTTGGGCATAGTTTGCATATTTTGTGGGGTCAGAATGACCAAGGAAATCCTTGAGACAAGACCTACCAACTTCCATATGCTTGCTGCCCTTTTTGACAATGAATGTCTCATTACGACGAGCACGTTTCTTACAGTGGTCACAAGTTAGATCATGATCATCAGAATATTTAACTGGAATTTCCATGCCAGGTGCTGACTTAGCAAGAATGGACGAAGACCCTTCCATGGGTTCGCGCTTACCAACAAATGACCAACCATTCAATTTTGGTGCTTCACCTTCAATATGGACAGGTGTGAAACTCATCGTCTTTTTCTCTAATTCATTACCATTGTCGTCATATCCAGGCAGACCAGAATTTTCAAAACGACGATCAACAATAACCTTAACAAAAGGTTTCCCCTTCGTAAGGACAATAGGTTTAAGATTTAATTTTGCTGCAATCTTGTTGAGCTTGGCAATCTTTTCCTCAAGAAAAGACATGTTGTGGTCAGGGATATCGAAATCCTTCGTCTTTATCTCTTCAGGTGCTTCCTCGTTCTCTGCCAGAAACTCTTTAAATGTAGCAATCATTGCACTAGTCCTTTATTGTGTATTACTATATTTATAGTTTACTAAAATTAAAGTTCTAGTGCAATGACTTTTGTAACTACTTGATTTACCTCATGATTGTTTCGTACAATGCTTGGAAGTCATCTGACTCTGCAACATCTTTATCAAAAGTTGACTTGTGATATACCCTTGCCATCTTGGTGATAAATTTCTTTGGCAATTCGTACTTTTCTTCAATCACTGCGATAATTTCCTTAACTTGCTCTTTCTCAGAGTCCATACGCAAGTAACAATCACTAATCTCGCGCATTGCATCTTTGATTGCCTTAATATCGACTGGATTGGTGGGTAATACAATAGTTGTAGTCATATCTCAAATCTCCTTAGTAATTTTGTAACCTCGTTTGGTAAGCAAATTCATTGCTTCTGCAATTTGGAATCGCCAATTTTCATCTAGTCCTCTGTCATTATATACCGATTCTAGTTTTGCCGCTATAGGGTAATCAACAAAAACATCCAAACCGTCTGTAGAACATGGATCTTGCATATCATGTAAAACATTCTTTACATATTTAATAACATTTTGTTTAATCTTATTAATAATATTTGGATTTGATCGTACTTCATCTCTGAATGCTTTCATATTAAACCCAACAGAAGCATTGAGTTTATTGTCAAAAAAATCCTCAAGAGGCTCACAGTACCCACGAACGATACGATCAATTTCTTTTTTCGTAACCGGAATTCCTATCACAAATTCTGGGTCTTTTGTTGCCTTTGCCATAATCTATTCTCCTTCTTTCAAAAGTTTATTAACTCGTTCAAATTGACCACGATCAACTTCTACCAACTTACCTTGTTTCATCAAATCTTCAACTGAATTATTTTCAAGATCAAGATCATCCATTATACCGTCTAGATGTTCTTTTTGTTCTGCCTTATCTTCTGGACCACCATAAAAACTAAGTTCCCAGAAAGTACCTTCAATCACATTTCCAAGAGTGAATTTTTTCTTTGCTTCAAACAAAGGTGGAGTGTTTGGTTTCCAATCCTTCATGTCTGGATAAACAATAAACGCTTCATTAAGACGAATAGGCAAATGTAAAATTTCGTTCAGTGGCATGAAATCAATTCCCCAAGAAATACGATACCCTGCTTTGTACGAAGGATTTTCTTTATCCCACTTTTCCCATTTATCTTCTTTAAGTTCCCATCCAACTCCATGAAAATGAGGCATATCATTCCAACCAATATATCCATCATCCATTTCATAATGCCAGTACAGTTCGACATATTCAACATTGTCTGAACCATATTCATGAACTAGAGGAACATAGTCTTTCTTGACTTCATGCCAATGCTCAATGAATGGTTTAATCCATGAAGTGCGATAAATCACATTCAGAATATCGACTTCTTTGGACACAATGTTAAACAGATGATCTAACGTAGCACCATATTCAATTTCAATTTGATCATCAAGATGCTCATATGGATCATCAGTAACATCATAAACGTCATAATGCCCTTCTTCGATTTCTTCAACATAGTTCCATTTTTTAAAAAGAAGTCTGCCCTCCTTAGTAAGTATAAGTCCGTACCATGGATCGTTAGTATCAAGATCCGGTTCATCAATTCTTCCAATTATCTCACTCATATTCCTAACCTCGTTTCAAATGTAACTTGTCTATGAATCAAATCTGTTTTGTATTCATTACGTCCATGAAATGCAAAAGGATGTTTTACTCCAGTAACATGCGAACTAATACGAAATGGTTTGTGACATCCACAAAGATAATATCTGTTGTTATCATCAACAACATGATAACGCATACCATGATAAGAGTCAAATAATCTTGATCCTGAACATTCAGAACCTTTTCCCATCATTTTATTCCTTTTGCGTCAAGATCAAAATCGGTAAACGTCCAGTTTAGTTGGTTGCCTACAGTCGAATCAACAATAGAACGAACTTCCTTTTCGGTCATAAAATTAAGATCATCCACCTTACTATTCGCCCATCCAACGACCATAAAAGTGTTTAAATCAATAACAAGAACACACTTACCTTCTGAATCCAGTGCGCCAGCCACTAACCACTTTTTATCTTTACCACCTTTGATTACACTACCAACACCAAATTTGTTTGGTGAAATTCCACTATTTTGATTCGTTCTGAACATCATTTGTTCCTTTCTTAATTATTTCTCATTCATCTATCCATTCAATTGTTACTTTAAATGTCCCTCGCATAAAACCATCTTCGTTCTTCGGAATTGATTTAATTGATGGGTTGTAATTTTGATCAAAACACTCACCGACATCTTCTGGTAGATCATAAGTACTCTCATCGTCATATGTTTTTTCAAAAATAATCATCACTGATCCTCATGCCAACGTTTGCCACAATCAAGGCAAACACATTCTACCCAATATGAATCTTGACTACGATCCCAATTACCAGTATCACTACGATTAAAACGAGTTGCCATTGGATGCTGACACTCTTCCTGTAATACTTTTAACTCAATCATCCGTTCATTTAATTCTGATTGAATAAACTCATATTGTCTCTTAATTGCTTTTTTTGATTGATACGATGTAAAGATTCGTTTTTGCTCGTCTTCATCTAGTTCAAAAAATTTTTCAAGTTCTGTTTTCATTTTCATCCCCAAACTTAATAATTTTCAATTCACCCTCTAAGGTTTCAACAATTGCGGTACAACTTTCTACCCAATCGCCACAATTGATATATGTTAATCCATTAATGTCACGAATTTCAGCATGATGAATATGACCAGTTACGACTCCATCAACGTGTTTATCTTTAATAGATTCAACAACAGCATCTTCATAATCTGAAATAAAACTTACTGCTTGTTTAACACTATATTTAACATATTGTGACAGTGAAAAATGCGAAGTCATTCCAAATAACTTACGAACTGCTGTTACTATTTTATTAGATTTAAGTAAAATAGAATATCCAACATCACCAAGTTTTGCTATCCAAGTATAATTGTTAGCAATTAGATCAAAT